>JAAUYB010028685.1_pt1 | contig 22942 bp, 21 predicted proteins | sample 7278071 | NCBI WGS metagenome assembly JAAUYB01 (sample SAMN14350121, study PRJNA611818) | marine sediment metagenome | isolation source: surface marine sediment (1.8m) | place: French Polynesia: Moorea | collected 2018-08 | reverse complement strand
TGAGATGATCGGCGACCGCGAGGTGCATATCGAGATCGACGGCGGCGTGGACCCAACGACGGCGCCTTTGGTGACGGCCGCTGGCGCCGATGTGCTGGTGGCGGGCTCGGCGGTGTTCCGGGGCGGGTCGGTCGAGAACCCACAAGTCTACGGCCAGAACATCCGCGCCATCCGTGCGGCGGTTGGTCAGGGCTAACCGGGTTAAGGGGCGCAAGCGCTAGCCCTTGCGATAGCGGAAGACGCCGGTGCCGGTAGCGATCAGCTCACCGGTGTCGTCCTTGATCTCGGCCTCGGCAAAGAAGGTGCTCTTGCCACCCCCGGTTTTGTTGCCTTCGGCGATCAGCATATCGCCTCGAGGACGGGAGAGGTAGTTGACGTTCAGCGACAAAGTCAGCGCCATTTGCTTGAACGCGGGGTCACCGGTCCAGCAGCCGGCATAGCCCATGACGGTGTCCAGAAGCGACGCATGTGCGCCACCATGCGGGTTGCCGCGCCGGTTGAAGATGAAGGGGGCGAGCGGCATTTCGAACCGGGCATAGCCGTCGGACCAGTCCACCATCCGCATGTCCAGATGCGCGGAATAGGCGTAAGGCGTTTCGCGAAACCGGTCATCCATGGGTGTGGCGGGCCTCCAGCCCCAATTCGGCGAAGCGCGGCACAAACGCGCCTAAACGCAAGGCTTTTTCCGGGTTCGAGGCATTGCCATCCAGCGCGCGTTTCTTGACCCCTTGCAGGATCGCCGCCATGCGGAAAAACGCAAACGCGACATAGAAGCCGAAACCCTCGATCCCGTCGAGCCCGCGGCGCGCGCAATAGTCGGCGACAAACGCGGCATCCGTCGGCAGCCCCGCCGCCACGCGGTCTACCCCCGCGAGCCCGCGGCCCTCGGACCCCGGCGGCAATTGCCATTGCATGATCACCCCAGCCAGATCGGCGTAAGGATGGCCCAGCGTCGACAGCTCCCAATCGAGCACGGCCAGGCAATCCGAGCCCGTCTGGTCGAACAGCATATTGTCGATGCGGTAATCGCCATGCACCAGCGTGCGCTGGCCGTCATCGCGCGGCATATGGGTGCCCAGCCAGTCAATCAGACGCTCCATAGGGGCGATCTGGTCGGTCTGTGAGGCTCGGTATTGCTGGGTCCATCGGGCGAGCTGGCGTTCATAGTAACTGCCGGGCGGGCCGAAATCCGACAGGCCAACCGCGTCGATATCCACGTCGTGGATCGCTGCCAGCACGCGGTTCATCTCAGCCATGATGGCCCCGCGCGCCGCAGGGGCCTCAGCAGGCATCGAAGGGTCGTCGAAATTGCGCCCCTCCACATGCTGCATGACGTAGAACATCGTGCCGATGACGTCGTCATCGGAACAGAGCGCCAGCATGTGCGGCACCGGCACGTCGGTGCCCGCCAACGCCGATTGCACCCGGTATTCGCGGTCCACCGCATGGGCGGATTTCAGCAAGACGCCGGGAGGTTTGCGGCGCAGCACATAAGACGTCTCAGGCGTATCCAGCCGAAAGGTCGGGTTGGACTGGCCGACCTCAAACTTGGTGGCGGTCAGCGGGCCGGCAAAGCCGTCCACATGCGCCGCCATCCAGCCTGTCAGACGTTCCAGCTGCTCTGGCTCCACCGCTTTAACCCTTGTTGCCACTGTATTTGCGCAGCTCGGCGCGGGCGACTTGCCTCCGGTGCACCGCATCGGGCCCATCGGCGAAGCGCAGGGTGCGGACATGAGTCCACATATGCGCAAGGTCGAAATCCTGGCTGATCCCTGCCGCCCCGTGCAACTGCATTGCCTCGTCTATCACCTTACCCGCCATCAGCGGCGCCACGACCTTGATCTTGGAAATCCACGGTTGCGCCGCGCGCACACCGGCACTGTCCATCATGTAAGCGGCCTTGAGGCAGAGCAGGCGGGCCATCTCGATCTCCATCCGCGCGTTGGCGATGATGTCATAATTGGCACCCAACTCGATGATCGGCTTGCCGAAGGCTTCGCGATCCAGCCCGCGCTCACACATCATCTGCAGCGCCTTTTCCGCCTGCCCGATGGCGCGCATGCAATGGTGGATGCGCCCCGGGCCAAGCCGGCCCTGCGCCACCTCGAACCCGCGGCCTTCGCCCAGCACCACCTGATCGGCAGGGATGCGCACATCCGTGAAGCGCAGGTGCATGTGGCCATGCGGCGCGTCGTCCTGGCCAAAGACCTGCATCGGGCGCAGCACCTCGACACCGGGGGTGTCGGCGTCCATCACAAACATCGTGTGGCGCGCGTGTTTCGAGGCATCGGGATCGGTGCAGGCCATGACGATGTAGAGCGCGCAGCGCGGATCCCCTGCCCCGCTGATCCACCACTTTTCGCCGTTGAGCACATAGTGATCGCCATCCTTGCGGGCGGCAAATTGCAGCTGCGCGGCATCCGAAGACGCAATGCCGGGTTCGGTCATCACATAGGCTGAGCGGATCTCACCCTCCAGCAATCGACCCAGCCAGCGGTCTTTATGCGCCTGGGTGCAATAGCGTTCCAGCACCTCCATATTCCCGGTGTCCGGCGCGTTGCAGTTGAAGACCTCGGCGGCGATGAAAACCTTGCCCATCTCTTCGGCCAGATAAGCGTATTCCACCGTGGTAAGGCCATAACCGCGGTCACTGTCGGTCAGCCAGAAGTTCCAGAGGCCGCGTTCCTTCGCCTTGGCCTTGAGGCCATCCAGAATCTCCAACTGCCGATCCGTGTGCTGAAATCGGTCACCCGAGGGGTGTTTGCCAACCTCGGCGTGGTATTCGGCATCCAGAGGCGCGATTTCGTCCTCGACCATGCGGCGCACCTGTTCGACCAGCGGTTTGACGCGGTCCGTCATGCCCAGATCCATGGCTATTCCTCCATTTCGAACCGGGTGATCCATCGTGCGATCAGCGCCGGTTTTGGTTTGTTGTCTATCTCGATGGCCACGTCCCAATGCGCGGTCAGGCGCGGGCCCTCTTCGTCCAGCTGCGCCAGCTCAAACCGCCCGCGAATGCGCGAACCAACCGGCACCGGCGCCACAAAGCGGATGCGGTCAAAACCATAATTCACGCTGGCCCGCATCCCCGGCAGGTCGGGCACCACCTGATATGACATGGCCGACAGCATCGACAGGGTCAGAAAGCCATGCGCTACACAGGTGCCAAACGGGCTCGCCGCGCCGGCCCCTGGGTCGAGGTGGATCGGCTGCCAATCCTCGGTCGCGTCGGCAAAGGCCTGCACGCGGGCGGCGCCCAGCGCAAACCAGTCGGAGTGGCGCGGACCCAGCCCGCGCAAAAGCTCAGCCGACATCGGGCAGCGTGTACTCCGCAAATTGCTGACGCAGCCGCAGCTTGGACACCTTGCCCGTCGCGGTCAGCGGCAGCTCGTCAACAAAGACCATAGCGTCGGGCAATTGCCACTTGGCCACGTGCTCCAGCATCATGGCGTGAATGTCGTCAAGCTCGGGCTTGTCCTCGCCCGCCGGCACCACAACCAAGAGCGGCCGTTCATCCCATTTCGGATGCGCAATGGCGATGACCGCACAATTGGCGACCTTGGGATGCGCCATCGCAATGTTTTCCAGATCGATCGAGCTGATCCATTCGCCACCCGACTTGATCAGGTCCTTGCTGCGGTCCTGGATGGTCAGAAAGCCGTCGGGATCGATGCTGGCCACGTCACCCGTGCCGAACCAACCCTCGGCATCCAGCGCCTGTTCCGTCGCTTCCTGATTGTTGAAATAGCCCGAGATGATGCCGTTGCCGCGCACGTAAAGCTCACCCACGGCTGTGCCATCATGCGGCAGGCGGGTGCCCGCCTCATCAACGATCTTGAGATCGACACCAAAGACTCGCCGTCCCTGTTTCGCTTTGGCGGTGATCTGTGCGTCTTGCGGCAGCGACTTCATCGGGCCGGGCAGCTGGCCGTGGGTGCCGACAGGGCTCATTTCTGTCATGCCCCAGGCGTGACAGACATCGACGCCCTGGCCTTCGAAAAACTCGATCATCGCACGCGGGGCGGCCGATCCTCCGATCACCACCTGCCTCAGGTCCGCGGGCGGGGTGCCGCGCGCCTCCATCTCTGCCCGCAGGCCCAGCCAGACCGTGGGCACGCCCCAGCTGGCGGTGACCTTTTCGTCCTGCATCAGATCGAAAAGCGACGGGCCATCCAGCTTTGGCCCCGGCATGATCAGCGACGCCCCCACCAGCGGCGCAGCGTAAGGCAAGCCCCAGGAATTGACGTGGAACATGGGCACCACCGGCAGGATCCGTGAATCGGCATGCAGGCTGAGCGGCAGGGTGATCGAGATGAAGAATGCGTGCAGCACGGTCGAGCGATGCGAATAGAGCGCGCCTTTCGGGTGCCCGGTCGTGCCCGAGGTGTAGCAGAGACCGCAGGCGCTGTCCTCGGGTAGAAGCGGCCACTCATAGGTTGTGGGCTGGCCCTCCAGCAACTCCTCGTAACACAGGAACGGGATGTCACTGCTCGGCATGTGCTGGCGGTCGGTCAGCAGCACCAGCTTGAGGTCTTGCGGCAGATGCTCGGCCAGCGCCTCGATGATCGGCACAAAGGTCAGATCTAGGCAGAGCACCTTATCCTCGGCATGGCCGATGATGTAGAGCATCTGCTCGGCCGAAAGCCGCGGGTTGATCGTGTGGCAGACCGCGCCCATGCCGCTGATGGCGTAATAGAGCTCAAAATGCCGGTAGCCGTTCCAGGCGAGCGTCGCCACACGATCGCCCTGCCCGACGCCGATCCCGGCCAGCCCATGCGCCAGCTGCGCCGCACGGGCATAGGCCTGAGCGTAGCTTTCGCGGTGGATGTCGCCCTCGGTCCGGACCGACACGATCTCGGCGCTGGTATGCGTCTCGGCGGCGTATTTGAGAATTTCGATCACCTGCAATGGCAGGTTCATCATCAGTCCTTGCATCGGGCCCTCCCCTTGCCGTCTGCGCTGTTCGCTGGCGCAATGTGATCCGTTTGGCGCCCGATGCGCAACCGGTAATTCTGCGCGGCCAAGGCCTTGCCCCTTGGGCTGCCGCCTGACAGGTTGGCGCCAGACAAGACCGCGACAGGAGCCGCCGATGACCGACCAGATGCGCCGTATCACCCTGGCCCGCCGCCCCAGCGGCGCGCCTGTGCCCGAGGATTTTGCCCTGCAGACCGGGCCTGTGCCCGCGCCCGGCGCGGATGAGGTGCTGATCGAGGTCACGCATCTGTCGCTCGATCCCTATATGCGCGGGCGGATGGACGACGTGAAAAGCTATGCCCCCTCGGTCGGCCTGGGGGAGACGATGACCGGGCAAGGCGTGGGCCGTGTACTGACGTCGAACTTTGACGGTCTGGCGCCGGGCGACACGGTCACCGGGATCACCGGTTGGGCCAGCCATGCAGTGCTGGCGGGCGCCGAGACACGCAAGCTGGACCCTGACATGCCGCCCTCCACCGCACTGGGTGTGCTGGGCATGCCCGGCTTCACAGGCTGGGTCGGGCTGACGGAATATGGCGCGATGAAAGCGGGTGAAACGCTGGTTGTCGGTGCGGCGACCGGGCCGGTTGGGTCGATGGTCGGGCAGCTTGCGCGGCTCGCAGGCCTGCGCACCGTGGCGATTGCGGGTGGCGAAGAAAAGTGTCGCCTGGCGCAAGAGGTCTTTGGCTTTGACGCCGCCATCGACCACCGCGCGCACGAAGATGCCCGGTCGCTGCGCAAGGCCGTGGCCGAGGCCGCACCTGATGGCGTTGATATCTATTGGGAAAATGTCGGCGGCAAACTGCTTGAGGCGGTGATGCCGCTGATGAACACGCATGGGCGCATCCCGCTTTGCGGCACCATCGCCTGGTATGGCGGCGTGGCGGGCGACGGTATCGACCACCTACCCGGTGTCTGGCGCAGCATTCTGGTCAAACGGCTGAAGATCTCGGGCTTGATCGTCTTTGACCATTGGGACAGGTTTCCAGAGTTCATCACCGAGGTCGCGCCCAAGGTCGCCGATGGCCAGATCACCTATCTGGAGGACGTCGCCGACGGGCTGGAAAACGCGCCCGCCGCCTTTATCGCGATGCTGAAAGGCGGCAATACCGGTAAGCAGATCGTGCGGCTCTGACCCCTAACCCCGCCCGATATACGGCATCGTCGTCGCCATGACGGTGACGAATTGCACATTGGCCTCGGGTGGCATGTCGGCCATCAGCTGCACGGTGCGCGCGGCCTCGTCGACGTCCATGGTGGCGGGTGGCGTTTGTCCAGCGGCCACCGCGCGTTGCACAAGGCCCTCAAGCAGTTCGGTCCGCGCGTTGCCGATATCGATCTGACCACAAGCAATGCCAAAGGGCCGGCCATCGAGGCTCAGCGTCTTGGTCAGGCCCGTCACGGCGTGTTTGGTTGTGGTGTAACAGACCGAACCCTCCCGCGGGGTATAGGCGGAGATCGAGCCATTGTTGATGATCCGCCCACCTTGCGGGCTTTGTGCGCGCATCTGCCGGAACGCCGCCTGCGCACATAGGAACATGCCGCTGACATTCACTGCCAACACCTGCTGCCAGTCCTCGACCGACACCTCGTCGATCGTGGTTTGGGGGCCAAAGAGACCGGCGTTGTTAAAAAGCACATCCAGCCGGCCGGCCCAGCCTGCGAAGTCCTCAAACGCGCTGGTCACGGCCTCAGGATCGGTGACATCGGCGACCAGCACGCTGGCATTCTCATGCCCTGCGGCCACCGCGTGCAATGCCTCGGCCCGCCGCGCCAGCAGACCGACCCGCCAGCCGGCCTCCAGCATCCGTTCCGCCACCGCCCGGCCAATGCCCGAGCTGGCGCCCGTCACGATCATGCTCTTCATTCCACGTCCTCCGATTTCAGTTCCAGCGGCGCCGTCGGGCTGGGTAGGTCATCCGTCACCAGCGGCCCGGTTGGCCTTGCCAGACGATTGCGCACCACCCAGATAAGCCGCTCTTGCGCGCGGGTGATCGCCACATAGGCCAGCCGTTTCCACAGCGGTTGCCCGGCCTCGACCCGCCCCATCCGCGCCGCGGCGTAAAGGTCGGGCGCAAAGACCTGCACGGTGTCCCATTGTGATCCTTGCGCCTTGTGGATCGTCACCGCAGCCCCGTGCAGAAACGTTGCCCCCATGCGTGCGGCAAAGGGGATAAACGGTTCTTCTTCCTCGGGTTTTTCGATTTTCACGATGGACGCCGCCGACACCCGTGGATCCTCGGCGCCCATCACGTGCAGACGCGAAAAGCCAGGCTTTCGGCCAGGGCCGAGATAGATCACCTGCGCGCCCTTGATCAGGCCGCGCGCCTCGAGATCAAGCCGTTTCTTGCGGTGTTTGAGCGGTAGCTCGATCCCGTCGCAAATCAGCGGCTCACCAGGCAAAAGCTCGGTCTCGGGGGCGTCATGCACGGTGCGAAAGGCGTTGATCAGCCGGATGCGCGTGGCGTTGCGCCAGACCAGCACCGGGCTGCGTGCCATCAGATCCACCTCGACCCGCTGGCCCCAGACCACGCGGTCGTCGTTGCGGGCGGTGTCCTCGACCAGGCGTTCGAAATCCTCAAACCCCAGCTGCGGGTCGGCCAGCGCGTGGGCGAGATCAAGGATCGGGTTGTCGGCCTCCTGCCGGTGGATGCGGTGCAGCTCCATCTTCTGGCTGTCTTTGAGCCCGTCGAACACCATCTGGCCAGACTGGTTCACCGGGGCAAGCTGCGCTGGATCACCAAAGAGCAGGAGGTTGGGAAAGATCTCTTGCAGGTCCTCGAACTGACGATCATCCAGCATCGACGCCTCGTCGACAAAGCCGATATCGAGCGGTTCCTCACGCCGTTTCCAGCCGGTGATGAAGTCCGACCCGCGCAGGCCAGCGGCGGCCAGCGCCGCGGGAATCGATTTGTGCCCCTCGTAAGAGGCCTTGGCGCGGGCCAAGGCAGCCTCGGTCAGGCCTTCGATCTCGGGCGCTTCGCCGGTGCCCACCAGCCATTCGGCAAGGCGTTCGTATTCCGGGTCATAGACCGGTGTGTAAAGGATCCGGTGGATCGTGGTCGCCGGCACACCCTGCATCCGGAGCACGCTGGCCGCCTTGTTGGTGGGCGCCAGAATGGCCAGCGTGCGGCGGTCCTTGCGGCGGCGGCCCTCGTAATCACCCGAGACGGTCTCGACGCCCGCGGCCTCAAGCGCCTTGTAAAGCTCGGCCAGCAAAAGCGTCTTGCCGCTGCCCGCCTTGCCGACCAGAGCCATGACGCGGGGACGCCCTTCCTTGGCGGGCAACACGAGGCCGTCATCCAGGTCCACCCCTGCCGCACGCAGCATGTCGGTCACCTGGTCGAAAGCTTCGGCCTGATCGTCGGAAAAGGTCAGCGCGGGCACAGTCATGGCGCGACCCTATAGGGCGGACCAGCGCAGGGCCAGCGCAGCGCCGCGCAAAACCACTGCGCGGCGGGTGGTTTTTTGTGGGGCGTTCAGGCCGCCTGCGGCTCCAGGCTTTGTTTTGCGCCAAACGACAGATCAAACCAATGCGCCGACAGTTCCGGGCTGATGCCGGCGCTTTGCGCAACGCGTGTTTGCGCCTCGGCGGTGAACTCCCAGAGGCCGACGCTGATCTTCTCGCGTCCCAGACCCTGGCTGCCGAGGATTTCCGGGCAGGCGCCGATGCGGCGATAGATGCGCACCATGCGCGCGTCAAAGACGCCGACATAGTGGCGGACCCCGAAATTGCGCATCACCTCGCCACCGGCCAGCATCAGCGCTGCCGCGGCGCCAGGATCGGTGTCGCGCGCGAGGCAGAACCGGGTGCATTCCCAGATCAGCGGGCTTTCGATGCGCACGCCATGGGTGAGATGCGAGAAATGGTCGTTCACCATGGTCCGGCCCACCGTCGGCAGCAGCCGCATGGAGCCGCCATGCAGCCCGTCGGGGCGTTCCCAGATCACGTAAAGCGGGTTTTCAGCGTCGTATTCATCCCGCTCTTCACCCTGCGCGTTGACATCGACATCCCAGCCCAGCCGGGTGCGGAACTGGTCGGCCCGATCGGTGAACATGGAACGCGCCAGCGCAGGAAACTTGTACAGGTCTTTGCCGTAGATATAGCGGATCATTTTTCAGCCCTCTCGCAGATGGAATGCGATCAGGCTGGGTTTCACCGGTTAAGCGGATCGAAAGCGGGCGTTCGGCGCGGTTAATGCGGTCTGAGGCCACCGCACGGTTCAGACGACGATAACCCCGCGGCTCAGCGCCTTGGCCACCGCGTGGGTGGTGTTCATCGCGCCCAGTTTGAACCGCGCGCTTTCGATATAGACCCGCAGGGTGTGCTCCGAGATCGACAGCGTGTCGGCGGCCTGTGCGCGGCTGTAGCCAACCGCCAGAAGGGTCATCGCCTCAATCTCCCGCGGAGACAGCGGCTGGGCGGGTTCCGGGGTGCGGCCGGGTTCAAGATCCAGAGCCTTTTGGTTGAAGTACTGCGCGATCAGGATGAGATCGCGGCGATTGGCTTCGGTGAACTCCTCCCAGGCATCGTCGTCACAATTGTGGCTGAGGGTAAACAGAGCGAACTGTCCATTCGGCCCCCGGATCGGGATAGAGAACCCTTGGTTGCCGACCCCATGCTCGATAGCGTCTTTCTGAAAGGCCCGCGCGGCTTTGCTGGACCAATCAAGCCGTTTCCAATCAACAGGATGGAAGTTCTGGTAACAGCCCTGGATGACCGGATCGATCCGCAGATATCCTTTCTCGACATATCGGGCGACCCAGACCGGATCATAGGTTCCGACGCCATACTGGTCGCCGTCCGAGTTTACCCAGTGATAGACGATGTGATCGACACCATAAGACTTGCGCAGCCCTTCGATCGCTGCTTGCAGATCTTCATGCCCGGCGACTGACTCCAATTCTTCGATCAGCCCGTCCAGCCGCGGCGTTGTCCCCAAATACCCCAATACCCTTCCCCTCGGTACTGGACGCCATTTCAACCTGTGCCACCAGGGCCGCATCGTCGAGCTGTTCGGCCAGTGCGGGCAAGCCGTTTGAGCGCGCGTATGTCTTCAGGTCAGTTAGTACGTCCAAGATCCAGTCGTGTCCCATGCAGAACCTCACCGATAAAGGGTTAACAACGTATTAAATACAACTCTACCATGAAGGGTTGTTGGTTAATATTCACGAAATTCCCCTCCCCAGAAATGGGGAGAGCCCAAATCCTAACCCCCCGCGCATAAATGCATCCGCCAAAACGCGAAACACCCGCGAGATCGAAATGATCGATTCGCGGGTGTTCAGATGACTCGCGCGGAAGTGGCGCGGTCAGGTCGGTTTACTTGCGGGCTTCAAGCGCGTCCTCGAAGGTGCGCAGCCCGGTTTTCGGCGACTGCACCAGAACGGCCATGTTGCCGGGCTTATGTTCATTGCGCAGCATCTTAATATGCGCCTCGGGGATTTCGTTCCACGGGAAGACCTCGGACATGCAAGGATCCAGCCGGCGCTCGATCATCAGCTTGTTGGCCGCCGAGGCTTGTTTCAGATGCGCAAAGTGCGAGCCCTGCAGGCGCTTTTGGTGCATCCACATGTAGCGCACGTCAAAGGTGCAGTTGAACCCGGAGGTGCCGGCGCAGATCACGACCATGCCGCCTTTCTTGACCACCAGGGTCGAGACCGGGAAAGTCGCCTCGCCCGGGTGTTCAAAGACCATGTCGACATTCACACCCTTGCCGGTGATGTCCCAGATCGCCTTGCCGAACTTGCGGGCCTCTTTCAGCCATTCATTGTATTCGGGGCTGTTCACCGTGGGCAGTTGCCCCCAGCAGTTGAAGTCCTTGCGGTTGATGACGCCCTTGGCGCCCTGGTCCAGCACAAACTGACGCTTGCTTTCGTCCGAGATCACGCCGATCGCGTTGGCGCCCGCCGTGTTGGCCAGCTGGATCGCGTAAGAACCCAGACCACCCGAGGCGCCCCAGACCAGCACGTTCTGACCAGGCTTGAGGTCATGCGGCTCGTGGCCAAACAGCATCCGGTACGCGGTGGCGAGGGTCAGCGTATAGCAGGCTGCCTCTTCCCAGGTCAGGTGCTTGGGGCGCGGCATCAGCTGCTGGGCCTGCACCTTGGTGAACTGCGAAAACGATCCGTCGCCGGTCTCATAACCCCAGATGCGCTGGCTGGGCGAATACATCGGATCGCCGCCGTTGCAGTGTTCGTCATCGCCATCATCCTGGTTGCAGTGGATGACGACCTCGTCGCCGACCTTCCAGCGCGTGACCTTATCACCCACCTTCCAGACGATCCCCGACGCGTCGGAGCCGGCGATGTGGAAATCCTGGTTGTGCACGTCAAACGGGCTGATCGGCTGGCCAAGACCGGCCCAGACGCCGTTATAGTTGACGCCCGCGGCCATCACGAGAACCAGCACCTCGTGGCTGTCGATCTCCCAGGTGTCGACCACCTCGACCTCAAAGCTCTTGTCCGGCTCACCGTGACGCTCGCGGCGGATGGCCCAGGCGTACATCTTCTTGGGCACGTAGCCCATCGGAGGCATTTCGCCGATTTCGTAGAGGTCTTTCTCGGGCGCGTCGTAAGCAGCGATGCCGGTTTGCGTGTCCAGAGCCATCGGGGCCTCCTTCCTGGCTGATTGAGTCTCACTGCGCCGCAGCGCAGAATCGTGGTGTTTCACCGGGAATATCTGCGGTCGCGCAACATTGCAACAGCATTTGATCTGATTTTGTAATTTTATGACCGAGCGGATGCAGAAAAACCAATGCGCTTGCAGAAATGGTTAAAGCAGGTGCCGGATTGAATTGGCGTAGAACGCCACGATCTCGGCGCCTTCCTCGGTCACGCTCAAGGCGCCGTCACTCTCTTCGACAAAGCCGCGTCGGGTCAGCGCGCGCAGGCCCACCTCGACCGCGTAATCGCGGTTGTCGCGCGGCATGTGCACATGTGCCTTGCCGAGCTGGTCGAGCGCGGCAGAAAAGGACCGCTCAAGCGTGGCGCGATCCGTCGCCCCTTCTTGCAGCAGGTACGACACCAGCGGCACCGGCAACACAGGCACCACTGCGGCGATCCGGTCCATCAAGGCGCCGGCCAGCGCCTCGGGGTTGCTGGAAAGCCCCGGGAAGTCCCGCAAGGACAAAGGCTGGCCAAAGCTGACCGCGGCATAGCCAAAACGCTGGAACCGCCCGGTGACCCGCAGCCACATCTGTTTCGTCGCCGCCCAGGCCACATGGCCTATATTGGCGTCAAAGCGCCGCCCGCGCGACTTGCTGGCCTTGATCAGTACCCGGTCTTCCAGCACGCGATCGTAATTCAGACCAACGGGCACAAAGACCACGTCACGCGCTGACAGCTCCAACCCTTCAGTCAGGTATTTCAACAAACCCAGCTTTGGCGTCGCCAGCCCGCCATCCAGGCTCAGCCCGCCTTCGGGGAACATCGCCTGGGTCACGCCCCCGGCAGTGGACATTTGCACGTAGCGCTGCAGCACCTTGCGATAGAGTGCGTTGCGCGACTTGCGGCGGATAAAGAACGCGCCCATCGCCTTGATCAACCGCGACAGCGGCCAGACCTGCGCCCATTCACCGACCGCATAAGACAGCGCCGAGCGTTCGGCCGCCAGATAGGTGACCAACACGTAATCCATGTTCGACCGGTGGTTCATCACAAAGATCACCGTCGCCTCATGGTCGATCTTTTGCAGCTCGGCCTCTTCATAATGGCCCAGCCGCACGCGGTAGAGCGCGTTCGACAGAAACCGCGCGATGCGCACCCCGGCGCCAAAATAGGCAAAGGCGGAGAAGGACGGCACAATCTCTTGCGCGTAGCGATGCGCGCGTTCAAAGGCGACGTCTTCGCGCACACCTTCCTTTTTGGCGTGGGCCACGATGGCCTCGGTCACCTCGGGGTCGTAGATCAGCCGCTGGATCAGATCGTATCGCCGGGCGATCTTGAAGGGCTCGATCGGGCGTTCCAGGCGTTCGTTTAAGCGCGCGATCACCTTTTCTGCCCGACGCCGCAGGAACCAGCGCACCGAAGGAAACAGGAAGTTCGTCGAAAAGCTGGCCGCCGCAAACAGCAGGATCAGCACGAACAACCAAAGTGGCAGGGTCACAGGCGTGGTCATGGTGGTTAACCGTGTCAGGCCACGCCCGCCCTCGCAAGTGGCGAAGCGACCGGGATAAGAGGCGCGATTTGTCACGTGGCAAAGCTGATGCTGCACGGCCACGGTATCCGCGCCGCAGCGCAGCGCCACGCCGCAATGCGGCGAATTGACAGCGACACAATCTTTCGCGTAAGGCTTCACCGACGCAACAAGATTGCCAAATCGATTCACCGCCCTCAGCGACGGAGCCATAGATGACCGACCAGACGACCGCCAAGAAGACCGACCGCCCGTGGCTTATCCGCACCTATGCCGGCCATTCGACGGCCAAAGCCTCGAATGCGCTCTACCGGACGAACCTGGCCAAGGGGCAGACGGGCCTGTCGGTGGCCTTCGATCTGCCGACGCAGACGGGCTATGACAGCGATCATATCCTGGCACGCGGTGAGGTTGGCAAGGTTGGCGTGCCGATCTGCCATCTGGGCGATATGCGCACGCTCTTTGACCAGATCCCGCTGGAGCAGATGAACACCTCGATGACGATCAACGCGACAGCACCCTGGCTGCTGGCGCTCTATATCGCCACGGCCAAGGAACAGGGCGCCGATGTCTCACAGCTGCAAGGCACGGTGCAGAACGACCTGATCAAAGAATATCTGAGCCGCGGCACCTATATCTGCCCGCCGAAGCCCAGCCTCAAGCTGATCGGGGACGTGGCCGAGTATTGCTATACCAACATCCCCAAATGGAACCCGATGAACGTGTGTTCCTATCACTTGCAAGAGGCCGGCGCGACGCCAGAGCAGGAGCTGGCCTTTGCCTTGGCCACTGCCGTCGCTGTGCTGGATGAGCTGAAGCCGCGCGTGCCGGCCGAAGATTTCCCCGCGCTTGCAGGGCGGATTTCGTTCTTTGTGAATGCCGGCATCCGTTTTGTGACCGAGATGTGCAAGATGCGCGCCTTTGTCGATCTCTGGGACGAGATCCTGCAGGAACGCTACGGCGTCGAAGATCCGAAATTCCGCCGCTTCCGCTATGGCGTGCAGGTGAACTCGCTGGGCCTGACCGAACAGCAGCCGGAAAACAACGTCTACCGTATCCTGATCGAGATGCTGGCCGTGACGCTGTCGAAAAAGGCCCGCGCCCGGGCCGTGCAACTGCCCGCCTGGAACGAAGCACTTGGCCTGCCGCGGCCCTGGGATCAGCAATGGTCGATGCGCATGCAGCAGATCCTGGCCTATGAAACCGACCTTCTGGAATATGACGACCTCTTTGACGGTAACCCGGCGGTGGATCGCAAGGTCGAAGAGCTGAAGACCGGCGCGCGGGCCGAGCTCGCCAACTTGGATGCGATGGGCGGCGCGATTGGCGCGATCGAGTATATGAAGGGCCGCCTGGTCGACAGCAACGCCGAGCGCCTGAACCGGATCGAACGCAATGAAACCGTGGTGGTGGGTGTGAACCGCTGGACCGAAGGCGAAGCGTCCCCCCTGCAGACCGAAGATGGCGGCATCATGGTGGTCGACCCGGCGGTTGAGGCCGAACAGATCGGTCGGTTGGATGAGTGGCGCGAGGCGCGCGATGCCGACGCCGTTGCCGCCGCCCTCGCCGCGCTGCGTGAGGCCGCGCGCAAAGGTGATAACGTCATGCCCGCGTCGATCGCATGCGCCAAGGTTGGTGTGACCACTGGCGAATGGGCGGGCGAGATGCGCGGCGTCTTTGGCGAATATCGCGGCCCCACCGGCGTGTCGAAATCTGTCAGCAACAAGACCGAGGGGCTGGATGACATCCGCGCCCAGGTCGACGCGGTCAGCGACAGCCTGGGCCGCCGGTTGCGCTTCCTGGTGGGCAAACCGGGCCTTGATGGGCATTCCAACGGCGCCGAGCAGATCGCCTTCCGCGCCCGCGATTGCGGCATGGAGATCGACTATGAAGGCATCCGCCTGACCCCGGATGAAATTGTCATGCACGCCCAGAACGGCGCGCATGTGGTTGGGCTCTCGATCCTGTCGGGCAGCCACATCCCATTGGTCGAAGATCTGATTGCCAAAATGCGCGACGCCGGTCTGGGCCATGTCCCGGTGATCGTCGGCGGCATCATTCCGGATGACGATGCACAGCGGCTCAAGGCGATGGGTGTGGCCAAGGTCTATACCCCGAAAGACTTTGAGCTGAATGCAATCATGCAGGATATTGTGACACTGGCTGATCCGAAACAGGTCGCTGCGGAATAAATACGTATCAGAATTGCAATGTGATCAAGGCTGCTCCCCAATAAGGTGAGCAGTTTTTCGCTATTTAGCGTCAAATTAACGAACTGACACAAGAATGGGCTTGTCTTTGTATAAAAAATCGAAAAATAGAGAATCAGAAATTATGGGAGCAAACTATGCCAATCGATCTTGAACAGCTTTCGAAAGATGAACTGCAAAAGCTGAAAGCAGACGTGGATAAAGCGTTAAAAACGATTGATACGCGTCGTCGTGCCGAAGCAAAGCGGGCAGCAGAACAGGCCGCCAAGGAATTCGGATTTTCGCTGGAAGAAGTGCTGACTGGCGGCGGCAAGGGCTCCAAAGGGGCACCGAAATACGCCAATCCCGCCGATCCGGCACAAACCTGGACAGGGCGGGGCCGCAAGCCCAACTGGATCATCGACGCTCTGAAATCCGGCAAGTCACTGGACGATCTGACGATCTGATATGACTATTCATATTGGCGCCACGCCGGGCGAGATCGCCGAAACGGTTTTGATGCCCGGCGATCCGCTGCGGGCGGAGTGGGCCGCGCAAACCTTTCTGCAGAACGCCACCTGCGTGAACAGGGTGCGCGGCATGCTGGGCTACACCGGGACCTGGCGTGGCCACCTGGTCACGATCCAGGGCTCGGGCATGGGCATGCCAAGCCTGTCGATCTACGCCAATGAACTGATCCGCGATTACGGCGCCAAAACGCTGATCCGGATTGGATCCTGTGGTGCCATGCAAAAACACGTCGAAATTCGCGATGTAATTCTGGCCCAAACGGCGTCTTCCGTATCGACCCCATCCCGGGGAATATTCCGTGAATTGAATTTTGCGCCGTGCGCGAATTTTCAACTTTTGCGGGCGGCCGCGGATGCCGCCGAGTCCAAGGGAATTGGCTGGCATGTGGGGGGCATTTATTCGTCAGATGTGTTCTACGATGAGCGGCCCGATCTTAATGAACAGATGATCCGCCACGGAATACTCGGTGTCGAAATGGAGGCCGCCGAGCTTTACAATCTCGCAGCCCGATTTGGCGTGCGGGCGCTTGCGGTACTGACGGTATCCGACCATCTGATCACCGAAGAGGCGTTGCCGTCTGAGGACCGCGAACGCTCTTTCGGCGACATGGTCGAAATCGCGCTTGAGGCAGCATTTGCCTGAGACAAAGCAAAAGGCGCGGCTGGCCGACAGGCCTTGGTTGCCTGACGTGACCCAGGACATCGTTACCCGCGTGGCCGGGCCGGTGGCGGCACAAAACGCCGCCGAGATTGCAGCGCGCATTGAAACGCTGGCGGAGACAAGCCGCCATATCCACGAACGCGCTTGTTTCAATCTCAACCCGGCCACCAATGTGATGAACCCGCGGGCCGAGGCGTTGCTTTCCAGCGGCATGGGGGTGCGCCCGTCGCTGGGCTATCCAGGCGACAAATACGAAACCGGGCTTGAGGCGATCGAAGAGATCGAGGTGATCGCCGCGGAGCTTGCCGCCGAGGTGTTCGACGCAAGCCACGTGGAAATCCGCGTCGCCTCGGGCGCCATGGCCAACCTTTATGGTTTTATGGCGCTGACCCGCCCGGGCGACACCATCATAGCCCCACCCGCCAGCATCGGCGGCCACGTCACCCACCACCACGCCGGATGCGCCGGCCTTTACGGCCTGGTGACCCACGATGCGCCGGTGGATGCCGATGGCTATTCGCTGGACGTGGCGGCTTTATGCGCCTTGGCGCACAAGGTCCGGCCCAAACTGATCACCGTCGGCGGCTCCCTCAACCTGTGGCCGCACCCGGTGACCGAAATCCGCGCCATCGCCGACGAGGTCGGCGCCAAGGTTCTGTTTGACGCGGCGCATCAATGCGGGATCATCGCCGGGCGCGCCTGGGACAATCCGTTGGACCAAGGCGCTCATATGATGACAATGAGCACCTACAAAAGCCTTGGTGGCCCGCCATCCGGCCTGATCGTCACACGCGACGCCGAGATCGCCGAACGGCTCGAGGCCATCGCCTTTCCCGGCATGACGGCCAATTTCGACGCCGCCAAATCCGCGGCCTTGGCGGTGTCACTGTTGGACTGGCGCGATTTCGGTCAGGCCTACGCCACGGCGATGATCGATCTGGCCCAGGCCCTGGCGCAGGAACTGGCCAAAGCCGACCTACCGGTCTTCGGCACGGACCGAGGCTTCACCACCTCACATCAATTCGCCGTCGAGGCCGCCGGCTTTGGCGGTGGACAAACGGCCGCCAAACGCCTGCGGCAGGCCGGTTTCCTGGCTTGCGGCATCGGCCTGCCGCTGCCGGAAGTGCCGGGCGATATGAACGGACTCAGGATCGGCACACCGGAATTGGTGCGCTGGGGCATGACACCCGACGACGCGCCCCGGCTTGCCCGCCTCATTGCACAGGCTCTGCGCAGCAACGATCCCGCCAGCCTCGCCGCCGAAGTGGCCGCATGGCGGCAAAGCTTCGATCAGCTGCATTTCATGCACCCCTAGGCCCGCTCACACCCCGTGTGACCGGTCATACCCGTTCGGTTCCGGGCTTTGCCATGCACCCAGGCTCCCCTCCGCAGGCGTCAGCACATCCACCTGCAACGGGTAACAGACCGCCACGTCCGAGCTATGCTCGGACGAACAATCCCCTCCCGGGCAGGCGCTCAGCGCCCCCAAGAGGTCAATCTCGGCAAAAAACGTCAGGTGATCCCCCGGCCGCACGGGGCTGGCCTTCATAAAATACTGCCCAGTATCGCGGGTAAAACCGGTGCACATGAAAACGTTCAGCACATCATGCACATGCGGTTCCGCCGCTTGCACAGACACCCCCAAGTGTCGTGCCAAAGCGCGGGTCAGGTTGGAATGGCAGCAATGATGGTATTGCGTGCCCTGCAACAGTTTGCCGGTATAAGGATCGCAGCGCGTGCCAATGACGTCATGCACCGATCCGCCAAAGGCATCGACCCCGTACCAATCCAGGCTGTCCTCGACGATCGTCGCCATCGGGCGCAAATACGGCAGGCTCGACCACATCCGCTCCCCCTTGGTCAGATGCGTACCGTGCAAAGCGCGGGTCTTGCCGGAAAAGAACCGCTCATTCAGATCCTGCGCGTTCCACAGGTTCAGGTCGCCCACTTGGGGCCCCTCGACACTGGTGATCCGGAAAAAACTGCCCGCGGGCACATGAAACGTGCAGGCATCGCGCGGCGGCGCCATCACGCGATGCACACGCTCCGCCGTCGCCAGCGCCGCAGTATACAGCGCAAGGTCCGGCGCGGCCAAACTGTCATTCGGATAGACGATGACCGGGGCAATGGCCCGGCGGGCGTCGGCATCTTTCGGCGGGACGGTCAAATCGCGGGTTCCTTCTCTGCCCCCACGTGACCGCAGCACCCGCCATTTGGCAAGACCCCGACCCCCTCACCAAATCGAAAACCGCCCGAAGCAACCGCGCACCCGAACCCAAGAGCGCCCGCCCAAGGGGCGCCCGCGCCAGCGGGACCCCGAGATATCCAGCGCGGGCCGTCAGGCCCGCCCCTTTGGATCACCGCACGTCAGATCGCGCGTTCGACCATCATCTTCTTGATCTGTGCAATCGCCTTGGCCGGGTTCAGACCTTTCGGGCAGGTCTTGGTGCAGTTCATGATCGTGTGGCAACGATAGAGCTTGAACGGATCTTCCAGCTGATCCAAACGCTCGCCCGTCGCTTCATCCCGGCTGTCGATGATCCAGCGATACGCATGCAACAGCGCCGCCGGCCCAAGATACCGGTCGCCGTTCCACCAGTAACTGGGGCACGAGGTCGAACATGACGCGCACATCACGCATTCATACAAGCCATCCAGCTTCTTGCGATCCTCGATCGACTGCTTCCATTCCTTCGCGGGCCGGTTTGTCTTGGTCTCGAGCCACGGCATGATCGAGGCATGCTGAGCGTAGAAATGCGTCAGGTCGGGGATCAGGTCCTTCACCACCGGCATATGCGGCAGCGGATAGATCGCCACATCACCTTTGATCTCATCGAGACCATAGATACAGGCCAGCGTGTTGATCCCGTCGATATTCATCGCACAGGACCCGCAGATGCCTTCGCGGCAGGACCGGCGGAAGGTCAGGGTCGGGTCGATCTCGTTCTTGATCTTGATCAGCGCGTCCAGAACCATCGGACCACATTTGTCCATGTCGACGAAATAGGTGTCGACCCGCGGGTTTTCGCCATCGTCCGGGTTCCAGCGGTAGATCTTGAACTTGCGAACATTGGTGGCGCCATCCGGATTGGGCCAGGTTTTGCCCGTCCGGATGGTCGAATTCTTGGGAAGCGTCAGTTGTACCATGTCAGGACCTCTGATGATCTTTCTCGCGTTGCGTAACAGTGTATGGCGACGGGGCCGTGCGTCCACCGGCCCGGGCGGGCCAAATCGTCGCGATGATATGCGTCAGGGCGTGTCATGCCGCAAAGAGCCCCGGGTTGTCTTCGACCAGCCGCGCGACGCGGCGGCGGTCCTTGCTGGGCAGCCCCAGGGCATTGAGCTTGAGCAGGAATTGCAGGGCGCCAGGCCCCAGGCTTTCATTGCTGCGCCCCGGGCGTTCGAGCCCGGCCAAGTCCTCCGCCGTCAGGCCGGCATGCATGAGCAAAGCCCGCCCCATCAGCGGCGCCTCACCGGCAAGGTCGTCTTCCATCGCAAAGATGCTCAGCGGCGCCTTGAGCACGCCGCGCAGCTGGTCCAGCCCGGCTTGCCAGTCCAACCGATCCGGCATTCCTGCGATCCAATCGTCGCGCTGCTGCACCACACCGCTGCGCTTGACCGCCTGGTTATAAGCGCTGCGCAGCCAGCCGGTGCGGTCGCGTGTGTAGGCGACAAACTCCAAAGGGGCATCGCCAAACGCCGTCTCGATCACAGGCAGAACCTCGACTGCGAGGTCAAACAACGTGCGGCCATCTGCGGTCACCATGGACTGGCCAATCAGGTTCTCATCGGAAATCAGCAGCGTGTCGGCAGCGATCCCCTCGACGGCATCACGCAACTCCTGCCCGGCCCGGCGCAAGGCTTTGGGCTGCGGGGCCTCAGCATGCTCTGCGGCGATCTTGCGGAACGGTTTGGTCAGGTCAGCCCGCGGGCTGGCGACAAATCCGTCCGGCAGCAGCCCAGCATTCATCGCCAGCAATTGCTGGATCGAGGTTGAGCCGGTCTTGCGAAAGCCCAGGTGGATGATCACCCGCTGGGCCCCCTGCCATGGTCCACGTTTCTCTGTCCGCCAACGCATGGCCTAGCCCACCTGCCCGGCCACAAAGGAACCGCGCGCTGCCGGCGTTTGCGAACAGATGACCACGCCAAACGCCATCAGAACGTGCGTTCCTTGGGCGCGATCTTTTTCAACGCGATGCCGCCTTCGGCCTCGGTGGTCAGCGGATCCTCAATGATCGGGCGATAGCTGAGGTCGATCTTTGCGCCCTCGATCCGAGCAATCGTGTGCACCCGCCAGTTATCATCGTCGCGCGTACCGAAATCCTCATGTGCATGGGCGCCGCGGGATTCCTTGCGCGCTTCGGCCCCGGCAATGGTGGCCAGCGCGTTGGGCATCAGGTTGCCCAGCTCTAGCGATTCCATCAGGTCGGAATTCCAGACAAGGCTGCGATCGGTGACCTTGAGATCGCCCAGCTTACCGGCGATCTCGGTCATTTCGGTCAGGCCTTGGGACAGCGTGTCCGAGGCGCGGAAGACCGCCGCGTCGCGCTGCATGGTCTTTTGCATCTCAAGCCGCAACTCGGCCGTTGGTGCGGCTCCATCTGCGTGGCGCACGTTATCAAAGTGGTCAAATGCCTTGTCGACCGAGGCCTGGTTCAGCACCGGGTTGGGCGCATCCGCATCCACAACCTTGCCGGCGCGGATCGCCGCGGCTCGGCCAAAGACCACGAGGTCGATCAGCGAGTTCGACCCGAGCCGGTTGGCACCATGGACCGAGGCACAGCCCGCCTCGCCCACGGCCATCAGGCCGGGCACAATGGCGTGCGGATCCCCTTTGGTCGGGTTCACCACCTCACCCCAATAGTTCGTCGGAATACCGCCCATGTTGTAATGCACTGTCGGCAGCACCGGGATCGGTTCCTTGGTCACGTCGACCCCAGCAAAGATGCGGGCCGACTCTGAAATGCCGGGAAGGCGCAGCTGCAACGCCTCTTTCGGCAGGTGCGACAAGTTGAGGTGGATGTGATCCCCTTCGTCGCCGACACCGCGGCCTTCGCGGATCTCCATCGTCATGCAACGGCTGACATAATCCCGCGGCGCGAGGTCTTTGTAGTTGGGCGCATAGCGCTCCATGAACCGTTCGCCTTCGGCGTTTGTGAGGTACCCGCCCTCGCCCCGCGCGCCCTCGGTGATCAGACACCCGGCGCCGTAGATGCCGGTGGGGTGGAACTGCACAAACTCCATGTCCTGGAGCGGCAGGCCGGCACGGGCCACCATGCCGCCACCGTCGCCGGTGCAGGTATGGGCCGAGGTGGCGCTGAAATAGGCGCGGCCATATCCGCCCGTGGCCAGCACCACCATCTTGGCGTTGAAGACATGCATGGTTCCGTCATCCAGCTTCCAGCAGACCACACCCTGGCAGGCACCATCTTCGGACATGATCAGGTCGATCGCGAAATACTCGATGTAGAATTCCGCGTTGTTCTTCAACGACTGGCCGTAAAGCGTGTGTAAGATCGCGTGGCCGGTCCGGTCGGCGGCGGCGCAGGTGCGCTGCACCGGGGGGCCTTCGCCGAATTCCGTGGTGTGGCCACCAAAGGGCCGCTGATAGATTTTGCCCTCTTCGGTGCGCGAAAACGGCACGCCGTAATGTTCCAGCTCATAAACCGCCTTGGGCGCCTCACGCGCGAGGTATTCCATCGCGTCGGTATCGCCCAGCCAGTCCGAGCCTTTGACGGTGTCATACATGTGCCACTGCCAGTGGTCCGGCCCCATGTTCGACAAGGACGCCGCGATGCCGCCTTGTGCCGCCACGGTGTGTGACCGGGTCGGGAACACCTTGGTCACGCAGGCGGTGCGCAGACCCTGTTCGGCCATGCCCAAAGTTGCGCGCAGACCGGCGCCACCAGCGCCCACAACCACAACGTCGTAGTCATGGGTTTCGTATTCGTATGCAGCCATGTGTCAGTTGCTCCGGATCAATCTCAAAGGGCCAGGCGGGCGATGGCGAAAACGCCCACGCCAGCAGCGCCGTAGCTGAGGCAGGTCATGCCGAGGATGAGGATCTTTTCCAAGACGCCGTGCACATAGTCTTCGATCAGGGTCTGCACCCCGTCGTTGAAGTGCTTGAACGCCACAAGGATCGTCAAAGCCGCCACGATGGCCGGGAAAGGACGCGCGTAATAGGCGGTGATCTCTTCGTAGCTGCCGCCGAGGGCCGCGCCGAAGGTAAAGACAAAAAGCGGGATCAAGATCAGCAGTGCCACGGACGACACTTTCATCGACCAGAAATGCTGGGTGCCGGATTTGGCCGAACCCCAGCCGATGGCGCGCTTGCGGTCAGTCAGATAAGCCATGGGTCTCTCCTCAGATGATCGCGACGGTCAGCAGGGTCAGCAGGACCGACCCGCCAACAACCGCCCAGCCCAGCTTTTCCGCGGTTTCGAGTTCG
>JAAUYB010194202.1_pt1 | contig 22951 bp, 15 predicted proteins | sample 7278071 | NCBI WGS metagenome assembly JAAUYB01 (sample SAMN14350121, study PRJNA611818) | marine sediment metagenome | isolation source: surface marine sediment (1.8m) | place: French Polynesia: Moorea | collected 2018-08 | reverse complement strand
CTAATGAAGACCAATCACTGATATCCTCTTCAGAACGTAGAATATTGGCTAAGTCTTCAATGGTAGGTGCTGAGAATAACGTAGCTAATCCTAAATTTCTGCTATACCTTTTCTCAATTTCGGCAAATAGACGTAATGCTAGAACCGAATGTCCCCCAATTAAAAAAAAGTTATCCCTAATTCCGATGGGGTGAATCTCTAAGATATCTTCCCAAAGTGCCACTAATTCTGTTTCCAAGTCATCACGAGGCGCAACTAAAGGTTCTTTTTTTGCAGTTTCAGCCGTAAAAATTTCAGGGGTACTCTGTTTTTCCAGAGAATCAACTCTAGCGTCTGGTGTATCAACTAAAGTCTCTAAGAGCGTTTGAAAACCTGCCACTATTTGGGAAATGATACTAGCTGAAAATAAATCAACTTTATAATTTAAAATTCCTTTAATCGTATTGTCTTGTTGCTCAAATAGGGTTACGGATAAGTCAAAATTAGCTGCCCCATTATTCACGTCTATACTGTCAACCTCAACTCCTGGCAAGGTTAAAGTCTCACTGTCCAATTTATCCAAATTAAACATTGCTCTAGTGAGAGGAATATTTCTAATTCCAGGTAATTCCGCTAATTGTTGTAAGGGAATGTCTTGATGTTCATAAGCATCGGTTGTGACTTGTCTGACTCTAGGCAACAACTCTCGAAAAGTGGGATTCCCTTCTAAATTAATCACAAGGGGTAAGATATTATTAAAATAGCCAATTAAATTCTCTATTTCTGAAGGATTTCTGTTCAAAACAGGAGAACAAATCAATAGCTTTTCTTGCTCGGTATATCGATTAAGTAAAATGGCAAAAATGGTTAATAAAGTTGTAAATAAGCTGACCCCTTCTTGTTGACTTAATGATTTCAATCCCTCAATTAAACCTTTTGATAACTTAAATAACTCGTATCCTCCTTCATAACTCGCTACAAAAGAGGACTGCTTATCAACAGGCAGCTTTAAGGGGTGCAATTCCTGGCTTAATTGTTGTTGCCAATAGTCTCGGGAAGATTGAACTAAGTCACTATTTAAGTAGTGACGTTGCCATTGAGCAAAATCAACATATTGAACCGATAAACTGGGCAAATAAGCTTGTTTCTCTAAAGACAAAGCCTGATAAATTTCACTAAGTTCCCTTAAAAATAGCCCAAAAGACCATCCATCAGAAATGAGATGGTGCATGGTTAAAACAAAAATATGCTCTTGTTCCTGCACACAAATCAATTGCGATCGCCACAAATAATCTTTAGTCAAATTAAAAGGCTTTTGAACTTGGTTCCTGGTTATCAACTCAACTTCTCTTTCCCTTTGTTGTGACGATAATTTGCTAACATCTTGAATCGGCAATTGATAATTCACCTGTTCATCAATGATCACAACGGGTTGATTGTCAATACTCTTAAAATAACTGCGTAAAACTTCGTGCCGTTTAACAATTTCCGATATACTCTTTTCCAGAATAACTATATTTAAAGAACCGGTAAAACGAAAAGCAACTGATAAATTATATACAGCACTTTTAGAGTTCATATCTTCCAGTTTAAAAAGACGTTCTTGAGCTAACGATAGGCATAAAGGCTGCTCTTTGTCTACCTTTACTAAGGGAGGCAGTTCCTTTTTAATAACGTCTTGTTGTTTTAAAAATAGGATAATGTCCTGTTTATACTCCTTAAGCGACTGTTTTAGTGCTGCATTTAAAGCTCCTTTCGGCGCACGAATTCCTAATTGCTCTCCTTCTAGATGCAATTTGATTTTACGCTGGGATAATTCACCTAATAGTTCATTTAAAGTCATTTTTTTAGCTCCTTTTAAAAAATCATAGTTTTAGTTTTTACACCAGACAGTGTTAACGTTATAAAGTAAATTCTTCCATTTCTTCTTCTTGTTCCATCTCTGGTGATGAGCTTTCCGATATGACTAACTCTTTAAATAGCCATTGTTCTTGTAAAGCAGCAACGATTTGAGCAATGGTAACATCAACAGTCAATTTGTTAAGCGGTAGGTCAATCTCTAATTCAGTACGGATACGATTTCTCAACTGAATACTAACCAAAGAATCAAGTCCAATTTCATTTAAAGGTTGATCGCGACTCGGAATGTCAGACGCAGAAATTCCCAAAAATTTACTGACTAAATTTTGAAGATAAGTAACGAGTAATTCTTCTCTGGTTTGCGCCGTCGCTTCTTGAATTTGCTTTTTAAGAAGAGCCAATGTCGGCAACTCAGAAGTCTGAGAAGACCTTTGTTGTTCTTGAACTTGTTGGGCAAATTCAGATAATAAAAGAGGATGACTACCCGAAGGAAACTGATCGAGGAACTTAGTCCAATCAATGAGCATAACTCCCATTTGACTAACCCCTTGACTGATTAATTTCCCTAACATTAATAGTCCCTGCTCGAGACTAATTTGATTAATTCCTTTGCTTGCTAAGGGATTCGCTTTTTGCTGTTCCAGTTTGGCTGCCATTCCCACGTCTGCCCAAGGACCCCAGTTAATGGTTAACCCAGGTAATCCCAAGGCCCGACGATGATGGGCTAATTCGTCGAGGAATCCATTGGCGGCGGCGTAGTTAGCTTGTCCAGCATTACCCACTAAAGAGGTCATAGAAGAGAAACAAACGAAGAAATCAAGGGGCAACTTTTGGGTTTGCTGATGTAAATTCCAACTTCCTGCTATTTTCGCAGCCATAACGGTTTGAAACTTGTCCCAAGATAGCTGGGTCAGGATTCCGTCGTTGATGATTCCTGCTGCATGAATAATTCCCCGTAGGGGTGGCAAGGTGTTTTGGATGGTTGTCAATCCTTTGGTGATCTCATCTACATTAGAGACATCCCCTTGAATAATGGATACTTTGGCCCCTGTTTGTTCTAGTTGTTGGATCACCGATTGAGCGGCAGTGGAAGGTTCCCGACGGCTCATGAGGACAACAGTTTTCGCCCCCTGCTCAACTAACCACTGTGCCATTTTTAATCCTAATGCCCCCAGTCCTCCCGTAATCAAATAACTACTATCATCGGGCAAGCTCAATGGTTGTTCTGATACAGTTTGGGGAGAATATCTGACTAATCTGGCCACAAAGCGATCGCCGTTACGCCAGATGATCTGCTGTTCTCCCTCAGATGCTCTGAGTTGCTCAGATAAGACTTCAATCTTTTCTGGTTTTGTGGGTGTTCCCCAATCAATATTGGTACAGTGGAAGTCGGGATGCTCTAAATTAATCCCTTGTCCTAACCCCCACAGGGGAGCTTGTTGGACTTGTAAGGGTTCTGGAGATGAGGGGAGGGCCTTAGCTCCTTGGCTAATTAACCAAAGACGGGGGGGTAATTTCTCTATCTCTGCAATTAGTGTCTGGACTAACAACAAAACGGTGCCACATCCTTGTTTTTGGCTCTCTTGTAATGCTGTCGCTGAAGTTGTTTCTTCGAGGATAAAATCTAAACCCCATAAATGCACCACATTTTGGGGGAGAGCTTGCTGATGTTGCTTAATGTCCCTGAAAAGGGAGTGATAATCTTCGGGGTTTAAAGGATTAATAATATATTGGCTTGGGGCAATTTTTTCATAGCTTTGGCCAGGAAAAACGCAAATACAGCGATCGCCTTCTGCCTCTAAGGTTTGGGCCAATTGTTTGCCCACTTGTTGATGGTTATCTGCCAAAATTAACCAATCCTTTCCTGGCGACAAATTCCCTGAAGACTTTTGCAGAGGCATGGGTTGCCATTCCAGTTGGTACAGTGCTTGGCTGAGAGAATCGTTAGAAATAACATGACTGTTGTTTTCTGACTCTACCGAACTTTGTTGGAGAATTTTTTCAAGAAGTTGATATTGTTCGGGTGAAAGTTTAGCCAATCGCTCTGACAAATGAGCAATTTTTACATAGAAGTCATTCATCACGTAATTTTTTCCTCTGATTTACATAAAACTGTTTAATTGGCTGGTAACTTCGTCAGCAGAAAGTTTTTCCACCGTTTCTAAGGATTGTTCTAATTGTTCAAATTTTCCTTGAACTAAATAATTAGCAATTACATTTTGTCCGGACTGTTGAGAAAAGTCTTGAGCCTCCTTGGCTTTGGCTTCAATCCAGTATCGTTTTTTATCAAAAGCGTACGTGGGCAAAGGGACACGATATCGAGTTTCTTGAGCATAAAACCCTGGCCAATCAATATCAACGCCCTCTTGCCACAGTTGACCCAGACTTTTGAGAATAAAGGCGAGATCGGATTGCTTTTGTTTGGGATGACGGACGGAGGTCAAAATCTTTTGTTCTGGGGTTTTGCTGGGATGCTGCATGGCTAAGGTACTCAAGGTTCTCCCTGGCCCCACTTCTAGTAAAATGTGTTCTGGTTGCTGTAATAATTGTTCTATCCCTGGGGCAAATTGTACTGTCTGTCGTAAATGTTGCGCCCAATAGGTGGGATCAGTGGCCTCTTCTGGGGTTATCCAAGTGCCGGTTACATTGGAAATATAGGGAATTTGTGGAGCATTTAAGGCAATTCCTCGCACCTTTGCCGTAAATGGCTCTAAAATAGGTTCCATCATGGCAGAATGGAAGGCGTGGGACGTATGAAGAAGACTCCCTTCGATCCCTTGGGTTTTTAACTGTTCCACCAATTGCTCAATCGCTTCTCTTGGTCCAGAAACGACACAACGGGCGACCCCATTGACCACAGCTAAGGATAAAGGAGCTTTGAGCAGGGGTTGGATCTCATCGGGGGTCAGAGGCACCGCCAACATCACCCCGGGGGGCAACTGTTCCATCAATTGACCTCTAGCTGCCACTAACATCAACGCATCTTCCAGGGAAAAAACTCCTGCTAAACAGGCGGCCACATATTCCCCAATACTATGACCAATCAGGGAATGGGGGGAAACTCCCCAAGATTGCCATAATTTAGCCAAAGCGTATTCGATGATAAATAGGGCCGGTTGGGTGATGGCTGTTTGCTTGAGTTTCTCGGCTGCTTGGTTTTCTTGGTCGCTGTCAGGATAGATGATGTCTCGAATGTCTTGCCCTAAATGGGGTTTAAGTCCCTCTGCACAATCATCAATTTGCTCTCGAAATACCGCTTCGCTTTGGTAGAGTTCCCGGCCCATATTGGGGTATTGAGAGCCTTGTCCTGAGAACATAAAGGTAACCGGGGGTGGCTCATCCGTTGCTGGCCGCTTCACCACGGGTGAGTGATCTGGGGTTTCCAGGGCAGTTATGGCACCGTCTCGGCCTTGACCGACAACAATCCGACTCTGAGCAAACCGACGACGACCCACTTGTAGGGTATAGGCCACATCTCCTAGGTTAAGATCGGGATGGGCTTTGAGGTAAGCCCCTAAATTTTGGCTTGCCTTCTCTAGAGCGGTGTCTGTTTTAGCTGATAATACCAACAATTGCCAGGCTCTAGACGGGCTAGATGGCTCTGTCATGGGGCTTTCTTCTAACACCACATGGGCATTGGTTCCCCCAAACCCGAATGAACTGACCCCAGCCCGTCGAGGTATTCCTGGGGGTTGCCAGTCTGCGAGGGTGGTATTAACGTAAAAGGGACTATTGTCGAAGTCTATATTGGGGTTGGGTTGCTCAAAATTAAGACTGGGCGGTATTTTTTGGTGTTTTAGGGCTAACAGGGTCTTTATCAGTCCCGAAATGCCGGCGGCCCGATTAAGATGGCCAATATTGGTTTTGACTGAGCCAATGGCACAAAATTGTTTTTTCTCCGTGCTGGCTCGAAAAACTTGGTTTAAGGCCGTGATTTCGATGGGGTCCCCCAGAGCAGTCCCCGTACCATGAGCTTCTATATAGGTAATGGTTTCTGGTTCAACCTCTCCTATGGCCTGGGCTTCGGCAATCGCGTCCGCTTGTCCAGCCACACTGGGGGCGGTGTAACTCACCTTGAGGGTGCCATCGTTATTAATGGCTGAGCCTTTAATGACTCCGTAGATATGGTCTCCATCGGCTATGGCTTCGTCTAACCGTTTCAAGAGAACCATGCCCACCCCATTGCCAAAAATTGTCCCCTGTGCCTGATGATCGAAGGCACGACAATGACCGTCAGGGCTAGTGATGCCCCCTTCTTTGTAGAGGTATCCCCCGATTTGAGGGACTTGGATCGACACCCCACCGGCTAAGGCCATGTCACATTGATAGGTTAATAGGGTTTGACAGGCGAGATGAACGGCTACTAGGGAGGTGGAGCAAACGGTGTTCACAGTGACACTTGGCCCGGTGAGTCCCAATTTATAGGAAATTCGGGTCATTAAATAGTCCCGGTCGTTCCCTTGGGTTATTTTGTCCTGTTGTTGAACCAGATCGAAGTCCATAAACTGGAGGAGTTCTTGATTGGACAACAGGTTTCGCTGTAAGTAGGTGCTGAGACAGCCTCCGCCATAAATCCCCACCACCCCTTGATAACGCTGGAGATCGTAACCGGCATTTTCTAGGGCATTCCAAGCACATTCCAATAACAAACGGTGTTGAGGGTCCATGACCTCAACTTCTCTGGGGGTCATGCCAAAAAAGGCCGGGTCAAATAATTCTATGTCTTCTAATACTCCATTTGCTTTAACATAGTTGGGATTGCTCAATAGACTGTTTTCTACCCCTTGTTGAAGCAGTGTTTCGTCTGAAAAAAAGCTAATGGACTCTACCCCTTGGCAGAGATTTTGCCAAAATTCTTCCGGTGTTTTTGCCCCTGGAAAACGACCAGCCATGCCAATGACGGCAATGCCATCTAGTGCGTTCGGATTTTCCCAATTATCCATGGTTTTTCCTCCGTTGTTTGAGCCGTTGCAGGGCTTGTTTTTGTTTTTTTGCGTTACGTTGAATGGTTTTAAATTGTGGTACGGGGCTGTTTTGGTCTTGACTTAAATATTGGGCTAGGGTTTTGACGGTTGGATAGCTAAATAAATCAACAACAGTGATTTCTTGGTTAAATAGAGCTTGCAATTGAGTTTTAACTTGAGCGATCGCTAAAGAATGACCGCCGAGTTCAAAGAAGTTATGATAAAGACTCACTTTTTCTACTTGCAACACGTCTTGCCAAACCTGAGCGATTTGTCGTTCTATGTCTTTTTCTGGGGCAACGTAGGGGGTTTCAGAGGTGGGTTGCTTGGCTGTTTTTGCGGCTCGAACGTCTCGCAAAAGGGGTAAGGACAATAATGTTTGCTCTGGTTCCTTTACCAGACTTTCTAATAAGGCAAGAAACTGGTCAATCAATGCCTGAATGGTTTTTGGTTCAAATATTCCTTGTTTATAGTCTAAAACACCCCTCAAGCCACCTTCTTTTTCTTCTAGTAGTAAGGACAACTCAAAGTTCGCTGTCCCGTTATGTACGTTTTGAAAATTGGGATAACGAATGGTTAGATCGGATAAAACTATTTCGTCCTTGGGACTATGTTGCAGGGCAAACATCGCTCGGGCCAATGAAACCCGTTTTAAATTGGGTAAATTAGCAATGGTTTGAAAGGGTAAATCCATATTTTTATAAGCTTGTAAAGCTGTTTGACGAACCCGCCCTAACAAGTCTACAAAACTGGGATTTCCTGATAAATTAATACGCAGAGGAATAATGTTGTTAAAGTAACCAATCATCCCCTTGGTTTCACTGCGATGACGACCGGACACCGGAGAACAAACTATCATATCTTCTTGTTGGTTATATTGATAGAGTAGTATCTCAAAAGCCGTCAGTAAGGTCATAAATAAAGTGACTTCCCTTTGTTCACTAAAGGTTTTTAGTTGATGGGTTAGCTCACTAGGAATCGTAATTACTTCACGGGTTCCTTGATAGTTTGATGTCGGTAACATCGGATTATCAAAGGGTAAATCTAACGAAGAAACATCCCCTCCTAACGTCTCTTGCCAAGAGGCTAATTGTTTTTGACGACGCTTTCCGTTTAACCATTCTTGTTGCCACAGGGTAAACTCTCCATATTGCCGAGATAGGGGAGGTAGAGAATTATTTTTTCCTTGGCTAAGTTCTTGATAAATAGTGGCCAATTCTTCCATCAAAAGATGTAGTGACCAGTGATCGCAAATAATATGATGAATGGTCACTAGAAGCTGATATTTATCCGCTTCTAAACATAGAAGTTTAAATCGCCATAGGGGGGCTTCTGTTAAGTTGAAGGGGGTTTGTGAATCTTCTAGGGCTATTTGCTCAGCCTGTCGTATTTTTCGTTCTGCTGGTAGTTCCCTTAAGTCTATACTCGTCAAAGAAAACTCAATTTCTGGGGCGACCATTTGCACTGGTTTATCCTCTTCTTCAAGGAAATAAGTTCTCAGTACATCATGTCTGTTGATAATAGTCTCTAAACTTTTTTCTAGAATTTTTGGCTCGAGTTGGCCATTCAACTCGTAGGCAATAGGAATATTGTAAACAGGGCAATCGACTATAGATTGTTCGTGATACCAGAGGCGTTCCTGACTAAAAGATAGGGGAAATGTTTGTTTTTTTTGTTCCATTTTTTTTACTTCTTGGCACAATTTTTTAAAAAATTGTGCCTTGGTTTACTCAAAAAAATATGTCACCCTCACACCTTATATGAAGCTTAAGCTGCTACTTCTTCTTCGAGTCTGCTAACAATATATTCACTGACTCGATTAATGTTTCTATAATCCCACATTAGGGTGGGGGGCATTTCTAACTCTAAGGATTCTTCTTCTAACCATTCTTCCAAATCACCAACGATGGTAAAGGCAATAATAGAGTCCAACCCATATTCGGTAAAAGGTTGTTCGGGATCGATGGTTTCAGGGTTTTTTTGAAATTGTTCCGCAATTTGCTGGATCAACCATTCTTTAATTGTTTCCTGTGATGGCACTCTAGTAGAATGTCGTGTTGTCATATTGCCTCTAAATAGTTGTGCTGTTTTAAAAGTTTGGATGTTTATGTTATCAAGGTTTAATATATCATAAAAAACCTGAATTTAGTGAAAAAAAATCACTACATCTGATAGCTAGGGATTGACTGGTTATGGGTTTGGGCTAGTTGAAAAGGAACAATGGAAAAAATTTCCTGGTTTTCATGGCGTTTGATGATTTCTTGTGCCATATTGGTAGTGTATTCCTCAGGAACGGTTTCTTCCATTTTTTGAAGGGAGGATAAAAGACGTTCAAGACAGACGACTAACCATTCTCCTTGGGCAAAAAACGTTCCCAACTCCGTTCTATTAGCAAGCCACATTTGTAAACAGGCTGATGCTGCGTGCAAGATACAATACTGCTTGGCTTGTTCAAACGATTCAAAGGATTCATCGTGTTTGGTATTGGGTACAAATTTAGCCACTTGGCTTTCTAGGGCTTCCAGTTTCTCTTGTAGGGCTAAAGTTAGGCGAGTGATGTGAGTAATAATGGTGGAGTCTACTGTTTTTGTTACTCTCAATTGATTTAAGGCCTCTAATCCCAGTCCCCATCCTTGTAAAACGTCGTTATTGCCTCGGCTAAAAAGCTCTAATTTATCGCCATTGAAAGGAGGGAGGGGTTGGGAGAGGGAAAAAATGGTTTCTAAACGGTTTCGCAGCGACTCAGCCGTTTTTTCTTTCATTTTTCGCCGTGACTTGGCTAGGGGACGCAGTTGTAGAATCAGTGCGTAGAGGTTGACAATACTACTACCATCAAAAATACTAATCACCCCATTATCTCGATAAACTTTTTGGAAAATGCCCCAATCATGGCCTTCTCGTAAATAAAAACGGGCGCCCATGACAACGGAAAGGTCTTCGATTACTTTTTCAATGGTTTTGGTCACAAATGCTTTGGTAATGGCTGACCAAATGCTCGCTTGCTCCGGCACAACATGAAGGGAGCGGGCGGTGGAAATAGCTACACAGTCGGAGATTAAAATGTCAGCAAAGGCATTAACTATAACCCTTTGAGGATGGGATAAATCAAAGACTTTCTGGTTATACAGTTGACGGGTTGTGGTTAAACGAATGGCCGTTCTCAGGGCTGTATCTGCTGCCCCCAAAGAAAGAAAAGCACACATGGTGCGGGTCACATAAAATCCTTGAAGGGTCAAGTCCAGTCCTATTCCTTTTTCTCCAATGAGTGCTTCCCTCGATAATGGTGTGTTTTCAAAATTAATACCGCTAATATCGGCGGCTCTGAGTCCTAAAGTTCTGATTTTGGGCAAGTGACTATAACTTTTGGGATCTAGGTCTTGTTTATAGACTAAAAATAAGGAGAGACTTCTGGCACTTTTGTCGGAATCTGTTTTGGCTAAGACGGTGAGAGCATGGGTTAAATTGGCTTTATTAATGGGCCATTTTTCTCCCGAAAGCACATATCCTTCTTCTGTGGGAGTTGCTTCGGTTGAAGTGGCTAATAAATCACTGCCATGGGCTTTTTCGCTCACGGCTAAACAGGCATAACCGTTTTGACAGACAAATTCGGCTAGTCGTTGTTTTTGGCTTTCGGTCCCTTTTATCCATACGGGTAAAGCACCTAATAAGGTGTGCATATCCGACACAGCAATTGATAGATCGCGGCGAGACATAACCCGAATTAGGGAGAATAATTCTTCATAGGTTTGTAATTTCCCTCCATATTCAACCGGAACGTAATAAAGAGAGGTTCCCCATTGATGTAAAGCTTTGACCGCTTCTTGGGGAAATTCTTCGGTTTCATCAAGTGCCATGGTTTGCTTGAATGACATGATGTTATCGGGATTGACGGGATCACCTAAATAATTTTCTAGGGATTGGGCTGCTTGATATTGCTGTAATTGTTTCATGGTTTCTTCAACTTAAACTAAAGAGATTGAGTGACAAAATGGAAATAGACTGGGGAAAACCCCAGATCCCGGAAGGGCGTTAGGTTGATTTTTGAGCAGCGTTAGAAGTCGATGCTACTTTTCTCTTAAAAAATGTGCCAAATCCAATGGCGAATCCCGCACCTAAAATAGTTAAGGGTTCGGGAACTGCAGTTGTACCTATTTGGGGATTATTTTCTTGGGCCACGATGTTACCATAGAATACTTCTACTCCTGCTGTGTTAAATCCCACTTTACCTGACATAAATGTTGTGTCAGTGATCGTTGTAGAAAATACCGAATTCATGCTTTCAGTAATGTCAATCAATAAACTTTCATCGATGCGACTAACGCTGAAGTCGTACCAAACATCTGTTTGCCAGCGAAGATCAAAGTCAAATGTGTTCTCGTAAAAACTCGTAATTCCGTTTTCTTCTTTAGCAATAACCATCCCCCCAGAGCCAATTTCATCAACACCGGCCTGTTCGGAACTTAAATCAAATCTCTCGTAGGGTCCGTGGGGTCGTAATTGCTTTCCCTGTTCATCAAACCCTCTTGCAACCTTGTTGCTTCCCCAACTCAAACGATAATGGTTATCCGAGTCTTGATAGCCAAATAACAATCCCACGATATCATTGTCATTGGGCATGAAAAACGAACCGGAAAAGGTGAAATTACCTAATAAATCAAAATCACTGATCAAAGATCCATATTGATCAGTATCGGCATCTGATGATCGACCAATTCGCCTTTTATGATTGGTGACCGACTCAAACGGGATTTTGTCGCTCGTATCAACCCCCCATATGTCAGGACTTAGATCTGGCTTAGTCCCCCATGAGGCTAATCCATTAACGACTTCGGGATTTTGCGTCCATGTATCTAGTATCGTCTCTGGGGTTAAGGTTGAGGCAAAAGCCTGTTGTCTTCCTCCTAAGACTCCAAGGGTAATTACCAAAAGTGTTAGTTGTATCTGTTGTTTTTGCAATAGTTGTTGTATTGCTTTCATGTTAACTTCTCTCCACGGCACATCGAACAAGCTACATTACTGTAGATCCTAGTATCCATATGCTGACTCAATGTATAAGTTAATGTATAACTTGATGTATAGGTTAATGTATAACTTTAGTGTACCCGATTCCATTGCCAAAATAGAAGATGGTCTTAACCTAAAATCAGGACAAATGAACCATAACTTAGTTCATCAAGTCAAAACACCTATTCAAATGCTGTGAAAAGTTGAATAATTAAAGGGTAACCTGACTGAGAATATATTGCAGACGATCATAATCATCTCTCAATAAAATGCTCAAGGTTCTTCCTACTTTGACTAACCAATTTTTATCCCCTTTTCTTAATAGATAAATATCTCTAATAGCGGCGGCAATTAAGGCATCTACGGGAGCATCTCTCACTTGTATTAATATCCGTAAAAATTCAACTTCTTCGCTAAAGTTGATCACTTCTGCTGCATCGCAACGATACACTCCTTGATGAATTTGAGGGGGACGAGGCGGTAAATATTGATAGACTTTGCCCAGGTTATGGCCATTCCCATTTTTCGCATTTTCAGAGCTTTCAAAACCGACAATAGTTGCCTTAAATTCTGTTTTTAACATCGCAAAAATTTGGGGCTGCTGTTCTCTTAATTCCCCTAAAGATAACCCTAAAGCTCTCGCACGATGCACCGAATCAATGGGGGTGGTGGTAGCATAGGTGACAACCGCTACTATCTTATTTCCAGACTCTTCATCTAAGGATTTTATCCAACTACCAAAGGGTGGCATTACGGGAAAACTTAGGTCTTCCGGTTCTAAACATTGGGCTAAAAATTCCGTGGTTGATGTTTCGATCACTTCGGCAATATGATCGGGGTGACGACTATCTGTGGTAAATTGCGGTAAGGGAAGGCGCATATGGCAGTTTTCAATTTGATGGATTAGGATTAGTATTTTTGCATGGCAATACTAGAAGGATTTAACAGTGTTCAATAAATCCGTATTTTTTGATTATCATTGCGGGAAGGGTCCACAAGTCAAAAGTTTGAAGTCAAAAGTCAATCATTTTTACCTCTTCCTAAAAGTAAGAGGATTCAACAAATGATGATTTTCTGTCCTTCTTCTTCATAAATGAAGAGGCTTTAGACCTAATTTGGGCTTATATTTACTTTTGCCTGTCTTGAGTGCGTCTTACATTCGGCTTGCGAAGCCGAATTACGCACTCGCTTTTGCATGAGTGATTTTTGCCTTTGCCCAAAGGGCGCGGTAAAGTATTACCATAGCTTAATTTTTAGCTATTATTCCCCCAAAGCAATCTTTGATCGCACCCAACAGAAACGTAAAAATGGCTTTTTTTTGCTTACTAAACTGGTTCAATTTCTGATAATTGAAAGGCGATCAGTTTATCCCAGTTCCCCCCTTCAAATAAAACGGCAGCTTTGCCGTCACTGACTCGTTGAACCAGTCCTTCAAAACGGTAATAAGTATCATTAGGATTAGTGACTTTGACGGTTGTTCCTGGTAAAATCAGCATAAGGTTTATTAGTCAAGTTATTTTTTTGATTGTAGCATATATTTTGTTATTTAACAATATTAATTATATTCTTTTTAGAAACTATTATCAGATTACTAAAAAAATTTTTCCTAATGATAAATGATAGATTGGTAAAATTTTAGCGTCTTTTCAGCTAAGGCTTTATTCGTATAGTTTTCTAACACCCTTTGATACCCTTTTTCTCCTAATTCATCCGTTGAAGTAGGATTTAACATCAATTGAATTAAACTGTTTTGTAACCCGACAGCATCTCCTTCAGGAAAAATAAAACCAGCGTCTTTAATAACGTTAGGAATTTCTCCAGAATTAGAACCAATCACAGGTACTTTACAGGCCATTGCTTCAATTAAAACATGACCAAATTGTTCTTTCCAACCCACGGCGGTTAATGTTTTAAATTGATATGTGGTTTCTGATGGTAAGACCAAAACATTCATCAGGTTGATATATTGAGGAACTTGATCATGAGGAACACTTTCTACTATTATTAGTTTATTCTTAATATGGAAATCTCTACTTTCTTTAATTATTTTTTCTTTAAGTTCACCTCTGCCTAATAATAAAAGTTTCCAGTGTTTCTGAGGTAAGGATTGAACAGCTTTTAAGAGTGTTAAAATCCCTTTTTCTTCGACAAATCTACCGATAAAACCAATAACACAATCTTCTTTTTTAATTCCCAATTTCTGCATTAAATCAGGTTGGTTTTTTGGGGAAAATAGAACTTCATCGACTCCTAATTGTGGCATGACTGTTACTGCTTTCTCATAACCATGATTCCGAAGAATATCAGCAGCGTCTTGATTACCTGCGATTAATCCATCGGTATTGCTTAAGTTATATTGCTCTAGGTAAGAAACAGGAAATTTCGATTGATAGGGAAGATTCCACCAAGTAAAAAATACATTTTTTGCTTTCAAATTTAGCCATTTGTTAAGAGTAATTAATTGAGCATAAGCCAAAGATTTAACCCCTTGTTCGACTTGAATAATTTGCGGTCTAAAATCATTTAGTAATTTAATTATATCGGTTCCAAAAGTCAATAAACCTTGATTATTTTGACTAAAGTTAGAGATAGGAATAACTCTAAAATTACCGTCAATACGAGGTTTAGTTTCAATTATTTTGTTTTGAACTCCCCCAGGTTTCCACTTTTTCGGCACAACAATAGTCACTTCAACATTAGGATATGATTGTGCCAGAGTCCTAAATTTTTCACAATTGAGATCGACAATATAGGTATGACTAACAACTAAGATTTTCATGATTAATTATTGAATTGATAAATATTTTAAAATCAAGAAACAGATTCTAAGGATTGGTTCGCCTGTAATTGCTGGTTAATTGTGTCATTTTTGGTATAGATTTGTCCATCATTCCACTGGGACACAATCATGGTTTTAACAGCGTCTATAAATCCCAGGCTATAAAACAATAAACGCACTAGAATTTTAATCGGAGAACCTCCTTTATTACAGGGAGGATTACCTAAAACATGACAGTCAAACAGTTTAGTATAGAGTCGAAGTTGTTCTGAAAAAGTCAAGTTTTTTAAAGCCATTAAAAAATGGTTATGATAGAAGGTCATTTGATAGGAGAAAGAACGGGTACTTATATCGTGACAACCACCCGTTTCTTCCCCTAAATGAACTAAGTACGCATCAGGTTCATACCAAATTTTATATCCTGTTTGCCGTAACCGTAAACAAAAATCTGACTCTTCCCTGACAGCATTACCTCTAAATCTTTCATCGAACCAGATATTATGTTGAGTAAAAATTTCTCGCCGAAAAGACATATTACAACCGCGAGTAGAGATAACTTGTTGAGGTTTTGTGGTGTGAACGAGATCAATGTAATACCAAGCAATACCGGGGTCCATTGCTTCTGGAGGTAGAATTTCTATGGTATAAGGGTCATCAGAATGGTTAATTTTCTCAAAATCAGCCAATTTCATTCTATCTAAAACCCTTCCGGCTAAGGCTCCCACTTCTGATTTTTCTTGATACACTTTCAGATGAGCATAGAGATAATTAGCTGGTAATTGAACATCATCATCGATAAAGAGAATAATGTCACCTTGAGAACGACGAACCCCATAATTTCTAGCTGCTGGTAAGCTGGCCCAACTAACACGAAACCATTTAATTTTATCCGTGTTAGCTAACGTTTCGAGATAAGTTTCAATGGTGGGATCATGGGTTTCGGTTTGGTCCACAACCACGACTTCAAAGTTGGGATAATCTTGTTGGAGAACCTCTTCTAAGGTATCTTTTAAAATTTGTTCTCTTCTATAGGTTGGGATGATAATTGAAATTGAAGGATAAGACATCATTTTCTATGTTAAAAACTAAATCGCTGACGGTGTTTTTTTACTGATTTTAACGCGTTTCTTGGATGCGTCTTCTGCTGCTTTTTGGGCTTTGAGTTTAGCTTGTTCTTCCTTATCGATTAGAGGCATTCTTAAGATTACCCCAGCAAAAAACCAATAATAAACAGCAACCGGATCGGTATCTAAGGGATACCAATAAGGGAAATAACTAATAGTTAAAAGAAACACCCAGAAACCCGAGGCAAAACTTTGTAAACATTGATCTTTGAGACGACGATAAATTTGAAAGGTTAAAAAACATAAATGAGTAACAAAAGCCATGAAGGCGAATAAACCTAAATAACCAACTTCAAAGAGGAGTTTGGGGTGATAGGTTTCCACCAGGGAAACGTCACCAAAGACGCGAGTTGAATTAGTTGCTGTTCCTAAACCCCATCCAAAAATACCTCGTTGATTGCTGATGGCGTGATTAAATTGTTCTAATATGAATAGATAGGGAGGAGAAGCATTCCAACGATCAACAAAACTATCAATTCGTTCTTGAAGAAAGTCAGGATTTAGAAAAGAAAATACGATAAATAAGACCACGGATAACCCCATCGCAACAGGAATAAATCGTTTAAAATCAGCAATCTTTCCTGTCAAAAATAACATAACAATAAGCAGAATTGGCACAATAGCTAACGCTAATCGTTGACCACAAATAACTGCATTAACAAAGACCATAGCCATTCCCAGTAAGCCACAATTCCTCCAAAAGAATGCAGTATCACTAAAGGCAACAGAAAAACAAATAGCGGCATTGGCCACTAAAAACCAGGCCCAATGCCAAGGAGAAACAAATGTTCCGGGCAATCGAATTTGTCCTTGACTTGGCGAGTATAAAACAGAACCGCCAACAAAACATTTTGCATCCAGTTTAGGTTTAAACAAATCCACCCCTGTTAAATGATCAGTTCCTTGACATCGCCCTGTTTTTAACATCCAATATTGAACGAAAGCTAAGCTACAACAAATAATCGCTAACACAACTAATAAGCGGCCTAAAAAAAGTAACCTTTTTTTATCTTGAATTAGGTAATAAGCACAAAAAATCAAGGGAATATAGCCAAGGAAAACTTTTAATCCCAATATTCCTTGGGCAAGGGGAATTGCCTTTTTACAAGGGGTAGTAATAACAATACCCCTTTCACTTAGGATTAATTCCCCATTGGCATCCCGTAAAAATTTATCATATTCACTTAGGGAATCACAAGCTGGTAAAAATTGCTTAATTCCATTAACAAAAAATAAGGTTAATAAGGCACATATTAGTAAAAACACTAAGGTTGTTAACAGGGGTTTCGCAACGATAATCGGCTGTCTTTTGCGTTTACACTCTTGCATTAAACCCAATAAAGCAGGAATATAAAACCCATCCTTAGAAAGCTGGAAAAGGGCGTTACCACCGCCAATCCAATAAGTAACAGTCCCACTGAATGGCATATAAATCAGGAAAGCCCATAAAGCCGTGCGGGGATAATTGTAACAAATAACTAACATAGGGATTAATAATCCCACTGAGGCACCAATTTTAGGACTGATGGTAAAACTCAGGGGAGCCCCAACAAGAACGGCAAAAAATAGGGAAAAACCGATTAATCCCATTAGTTTTCGTCTTGTTTCTCTCGCTTTACGTTTTTGTGCCAGCTTCTCTTTGATATCAAGGGATGAATGATCGGGTTTCCGTTTTTTTGATTGTCTTTTTCCCTGAGAACGTCTCATTAGATATATACGGATTTTGACTTTCCTTATAAATTATACCCACTTATTTAAAAATTTTTCCCTTTTTTCTTCGGGTTGCTTCTACTCTGGACAACTTAGAACAAGATAAACTATTTTTGAGTTAAAGGATTTATTGTGAGATGAGTGTATGATATGAGAATGAGTTTTGAACAGGTTAAACCTCTTTCTTATGTCGATCTCACCTATCCTTTTAACCCTAATCATTTTATTGTTAGCTTTAATTAGTTTTGTGTGCGAGTTTTTTCCTGTGGATACCACAGCGATTGGAATTACAGTTCTCTTGATTTTATGTCAATTAGTTACCCCTGAGGAGGGAATTTCTGGTTTTAGTAATTCAGCCACTATTACGGTGATGGCTATGTTTATCTTGAGTGCTGGAATTACCCGAACTGGGGGGTTACAAATTGTCAGGGATTTGCTGTTTCAATTGGGAGGAAAAAGCTTAAAAAAACAAATTGCTTCTTTGGGAATTATTGTCGGATTTATTAGTGCTTTTATTAATAATACCGCCGTGGTTGCTGTTTTTCTGCCTATCATAGAATCTTGGGGTAAAAAACGCAAAATTTCTTTATCTAAGTTACTAATTCCTCTTTCTTATACGGCCATTTTAGGGGGCGTTATCACCATCATCGGAACGTCAACTAATATTTTAGCTAGTGGATTATCAAAGAAGTTAGGTTATGGGGAGTTTAGTATTTTTTTGATCACTCCCATTGGCATCCCTGTTTTTTTTATCGGATTAATTTATCTAACTTTTATTGCTCCTCAACTACTTCCTGATCGTAAATCAATTAATAGTGAAGGATTAGATGTTGATTATGATCTGAAAGATTATGTTAGTGAAATTATTATTACCCCTCGTTCTAATCTCATTGGCCAAACTTTAAGAAAAAGTGGAATTCAAAGAAAATTTGATATAGATGTTTTAGAAATTATCCATAATGATATTCATTTTCCTCAACCTCTGGCTGATAAAATTTTATCATTGGGGGATATTTTATTGGTCAGAGGAGGTAAAGAAGATTTACTACAAATTCGAGACGAAAGGGGTGTAGATATTTTGGCAGATGTTAAATTTGATGAAGAAAAAGTTGAAGAAGAACTAAATTTTGGCGAGGATAAAGTAGCAGAAGTTCTTATTTTATCTAACTCTCGTTTAATTGCTTCTACGCTCAAAGATTTACGGTTTAGACAACGATATAATGCCACGGTTATTGCTATTCGTCGCGGGGAAGAATTATTACGAGAAAGATTAGGAAAAGTTCGGTTAAAATTTGGGGATTTATTATTAGTTCAAGGTCCAAAAGAAAGCTTTATTGGCTTACAAACTACTAGAGAACTATTAGTCTTAGAAGAAAGGGATATCGAAACATTACGACAGAATAAAGCGTACATTGCCATCGCTATTGTCTGTGGGGTGGTTATCCTTGCTGCTTTTAATATTTTACCCATTTTGGTGAGTAGTTTGGTGGGGGTTATGTTGATGATTTTTACAGGCTGTTTAAAACCTGGAGAAATTTATGGTGCAGTTCGTTGGGATATTATTTTTCTGTTAGCCGGATTGATTCCTTTGGGAATTGCCATGGACAAATCAGGAACTAATCAATTAATCGCTAACTATATCGTCGCTTTAGGAGCTTATTTGCCTAATTACTTTGTTTTAGTTCTTTTTTATTTTTTCACAGCTTTATTAACTGAAATTCTCTCTAATAATGCTGCTGTTTTGTTGATGTTACCGGTGGCGGTTGAGGTAGCTAAAAGCCTCAGTCTTAATCCTATTGCTTTTATGTTGGCGGTTATGTTTGCTGCTTCTAATAGTTATATAACCCCCATTGGTTATCAAACAAACACAATGGTTTATGGTCCAGGGGGTTATCGATTTTTAGACTTTACTCGGGTGGGACTTCCCCTAACCCTAATGTTTACCTTTATTGTTCCTTTTTTAATTATTATCGTCTATGGTTTATCCTAATGTCAGGCAGAATATCCCATCCTTTATAAACTAATTAAAACTTATGGAAAAAATACTAGAAGTTAGAAAATTAACTAAAATATTAGTTTCATCGGCTTTATATTAAGTAATAGTAAACTATCAGGGCGAGGGGGAATATAAATAGTAAAATATAGTCAGACAATTTATAAGCGATAAGGCGGGGAGTGTATCAACCTACAATAATGTCCTAACGACTTATAAAAAAATGATTTTCCGTTCCATCAAACAAATAATCTGTGCCATCACAGCAACGGCAACCCTTGGCACTATTTTCCCTGTTAACGCTCAAATAGCAGTGCGAATTCCTGATCAAGAATTACCGGTTAATAGGATATACCAAGATCAACAAGGGCGACTTTGGCTAGGAACCGAGGAAAAAGGTGCCTATCGTCTCAACCCAGAGAAAAATGAGGCGAGTCTTATCAACTCCACACAAGAATTATCTGTCAGGGATATATACGAAGATCAACAAAGGCGACTTTGGCTAGGAACAAAGAAAGGTGCTTATAGACTCAACCCGCAGAACAATCAAGTAATTCTGATCACATCCACACAAAAAGCATCTGTTAGGGGTATATACGAAGATCAACAGGGAGAACTTTGGCTAAAGACAGATCAAGGAGTCTATGATCTCAACCCAGATAGCAATCAAGCAAGTCTGATCACATCCACAGAAGGATTATCTCTTAGGGATATATACAAGGATAAACAAGGCCGAATTTGGATAGGAACACAAGAAAAAGGTGCCTATCGTCTCGACCCAAAGAACAATCAAGCAATTCCCATCAACCTCACACAAAGATTAGCGGTTACGGACATATACGAAGATAAACAGGGGGAACTTTGGTTAGGAACCGATCAAGGTGCTTATCGTCTCGACCCGAAGAACAATCAAGCAAGTCTGATCGAGGATACAGAAGAATTATCTGTTACGGACATATACGAAGATAAACAGGAGCGACTTTGGTTAGGAACCGATCAAGGTGCTTATCGTCTCGACCCAGAGAACAATAAAGCAAGTCTGATCGAGTCCACACAAGGATTCTCTTTTATGGATAAGGGTAGGGGTATATACGAAGATAAACAGGGGCGACTTTGGCTAAGGACAGATCAAGGGGTCTATCGTCTTGAACCACAGAAGAATCTGCCGATTCCTATCAACTTCACACAAGAATTACCAGAATCATCCGTTAGGGATATATCCGAAGATAAAGAAGGGCGACTTTGGTTAGGAACAAAGCAAGGTGCCTATCGTTATGATGAAAATTTGAAAATTGATGTTGTTGTAGAAAGTGGTGGCAACGCAGGAATATTAGTTAATTTACTTAGCAATATCTTTCCTAGTATTGGTTACATTAGTCCCCTTAAACTGAAAGCTTGTTATACCTATATAGATTCTAATTGTTATGATAATAATCAGCCTGACCTTGAATCATTTTCTCGTGAATTTTTCGTTATTTTTCAAAACGATAATAAACCCTTATTTGATCATACCTTAACCTTAAAAGATAAAGGATATAAAGCAATGGATAATGGAATTAGAGAAGAACTAATTCAGAATGGAGAACATAAAATTTATATTGGTGTGAGAGATAAATGGGGGAATATTTCTGGAGTCAAAACTCAAACTATTTTTGTTGGTGGTTGGGAATTTTTGACAGGTATTGGTGCAACGATTATTGTCATTGCTAGTTGGGTCAGCAGTGCAATTGCTCTAATTATTGCCCCTTATAATCAATTTTCCCATGACTTATTAATGAATCCTTTTCTGCGTAACTATGCTTCTTTCGGCTTCATTCCCATTGCTCTTTCTGTTATTCCTCCTCTACGCAATTATATTTTACGACGTTATCTGAAACAAGTACGTAAAGATGAACAGTTTAGTCGATGGCGAGAAGAATTTATTGTACCATCAGGTGATTTTATTCCTGAGAACTTTGGCGAAAAATTTCAACAAAAACAAATGCAAAAACAATCTATTTTTTTACAAGGTAGATCAGGTATCGGTAAAACATCTTATTTTCAATATTTAACGGATTATTATAGTGATAAAAAACATGATTTACTTCCTAAAAATGTTATTCCTGTTTTTATTCCTCTCTCTCATTATCGAGAAAATGAACCAGAAAAAATGTTTCAAAGTCAATTAGAAAAATACGGAAGATTATTCGATAAAGATTTAAGTTCATGGTTTTTAGAACAAGGAATTTTTTTGATCTTTTTGGATGGATTAAATGAGGTAAGTGAGGCAGAAAGACAAAAAATAAATACCTTTGTTACAAACAATTCTCAAGCAAACTATTTCTGTTTAAGTTCTCAACGAGACTATAATGAATTTAGTGAATTAACTATCGTTCAGTTAGCATCATTAGGAAAAAGAGAAATTAAGCAATTATTAGAAAAAAAGCTAGGAGAAGCAAAAACAAAAGATGTCTTAAAACAATTCAATAAATCTAGTTATGAACTCTACGAAATTCCTCAAAACTTAGACTTTGCTATTGAACTGATTCAAAATAATAAACCCTTACCTAAATCTCAGCGAGCTTTATATCAAGCCATTTTGAAACCTATTTTTGATGAATGGGAAAAGAACGGAAAAGCTGATTTTGATGATATTTTATACCAAAAATCTTATAATATGTTTATCAATAAAGATCAATTTTTTAATCAGTCACAACCTAAAGTTCCCGATGAATTAAGAGATGAATTAGTCAAGCAAAAATTCTTAGTTAAACGGACAGAAAACTATCATTTTCAACATGATTTAATTCGTGCTTATTTAGCTTCTCTCTATTTTACTCCTCGTTGGCAAAACTTGATTAAAGATGATAGTTTAACCATTGATGAAAATTGGCGTTCTTTATTAGAATTTAGTTTAAATAACTTTACTCAACCAGAAGAATCCAAAAAACTAATGCTTATGATTGTAGAAAAAAATCCTTCTTTAGCAGGAAAAGTCTTTACTTCTTTACAAAAAACAAGACCAGATTTATGTGAAACTTGGTCAGATGAATTCTTTAGTCAATTAGGTAAACAATTAAATCAACAAAGAGAGGATTGGTAAGCTAAAAATAAACACAATATTGATAAACAAATTCTAGTATTTCCTAAGATATTGATATGGGTTTATATACTATTTTTGGCGCACCGAATATTCTACGAGGAAAAAGTCAAAGTGGTTCCATGAAGGCTATTTCAGCTATTACTAATAATGTGGTGAGTTGTTTATGTTCTGATTATTCTCCAGCTACTTTATTAACCGCAGCGTTTCGTTTGCCAACCTTAGCCCATGGATTAGCCTTTAAACCAGTTGCCTTTCCTGCTTCTAAAAAACAAGCCAACACCTCATCATTATCCTGAACCGTTGTCCCTGCCATGTCAAAAACAACTATACTGCTACGCGAAAGTTAAAAGGCAAAAGTTCCTCGCTCTGCTCCGGCTCTAGCGAACAAAAGTCAATCATTAGGCCAGAAAAGAGTTTCAGAGTTTGCCAATGTCAAACACCAAAATGCGTAGTGCT
>JAAUYB010026897.1_pt1 | contig 23080 bp, 13 predicted proteins | sample 7278071 | NCBI WGS metagenome assembly JAAUYB01 (sample SAMN14350121, study PRJNA611818) | marine sediment metagenome | isolation source: surface marine sediment (1.8m) | place: French Polynesia: Moorea | collected 2018-08 | reverse complement strand
GTCGTGGGGCGGTCTTCGTAAACAATGCAGCCGTCGTCACGCACGAAGGGGCAGGACTGCTGTTCGTCGTCGAGCAGCTTGAGGGTCACGATCGGCAGATCGGTTTTCTCCATGATGTGCGGTTCGGTGTAGATCGCCAGGAATTCCTCGGAAGACAGCCCCAGCCGATTTTTTAGACGGATAATATCATAGGGGGTCAGGGTAATGTTGATGCCCCGGCAGCACTTGGTAAAACAGGATATTTCCGGATGGCATTTGAATTTAAACTGGCTTTTCAAGCCCACCCGCATCGGGGCGATCCGGGCCATGGCGTCGTTGGTCTCGTTGGTGTCGTTATCGGTCATCGGGTCCGTAAATCCTCCAGGTTTGATTTTCCAAGGGACGGCCGAACCGGCCCTGGATTTAAAAGCCTCTTCATTATCTGGAAAGACCGGGCAAGTCAAACCGGGTCGATCCATGTTCCGCCGGGCAGCGGCAGGATAAGGCTTGATTTAACCACCCAGCATGCTATGAAATTTAATTTCTGAAAACATGCGATCGGTTCGATCGATTGGCAAATCAGCCCCACCCGCCTGGAGCGCAACCTGTTGCGGTGCATCTCGATCTGAACGGGAAAAACGCCCCAACCCTGCATAGGAGGACGTTATGGATATCACCATAACCAAGGCCGCTTCTTTAAAGCCCAAGCCGGATGACCACCATCTGGGATTTGGGACCCATTTTACGGATCACATGTTCAATATGGATTACAATCCGGACCTGGGCTGGCATCAGGCGCGCATCGAAGCCTACACCCCCATCGCCATGGATCCCGCCACCATGGTGCTACATTACGGGCAGGGGGTCTTTGAAGGGCTTAAAGCCTACCACACGGCCTCCGGCGGCATCCAGCTTTTCCGTCCCCGGGAAAATATGAAGCGGCTGAACAAATCCTGCCGGCTGCTCTGCATCCCCACCTTCGATGAAGCCTTCATGATGGAAGCCCTGAAAGCGCTGCTGCAGGTCGAATGCGACTGGGTGCCCACGGCGCCCGAGACCTCGCTTTACATTCGCCCGACCATTCTGGCCATGGATCCTTATCTGGGCGTGAGGGCCTCGCACACCTATCGCCTATTCGTGATCCTATCACCGGTGGGCGCCTATTATGCCGAGGGTTTCAACCCGATCAAGATCATGGTCACCAAGGAGCATGTAAGGGCCGTGCGCGGTGGGGTCGGCGAAGCCAAGACCTTGGGCAACTACGCCGCCAGTCTGCTGGCCGGCGACAAGGCCCAGCGGGCCGGCTACACCCAGGTCCTCTGGCTGGACGGCGTGGAGCAGAAGTATATTGAAGAGGTGGGCTCCATGAACATCTTCTTCATGATTGGTGACGAACTTATCACCCCGGCACTGAACGGCAGCATCCTGCCGGGAATTACCCGTGATTCGGTCTTGGCCCTGGGAAAACAATGGGGCTTGAAGGTTTCCGAACGTGACATCACCATCGACGAGGTGATCGCCGCGCATGCTTCGGGAGCACTTCAGGAAATTTTCGGCTCGGGCACGGCGGCGGTGATTTCGCCGGTCGGCGAACTACGCTTCGAGGAGAATGTGCTGGAAATCGGAGGTGGTCGCGTGGGCCCCATGGCTCAGAAATTCTTTGATGCCATCACCGCGATTCAATACGGCCTGGCGGAAGATCCCCTGGGCTGGATTGAACTGGTTTAACGAGCCACCGCCGCATTCCGGGTGAACGTATCCTCCTTTGAAACCGAGCGCCGACCGCTTTTCGTTCCCCAAACCACGGCGAAAGGACCTGCCGTCTGGTCATGGCGTTCAATATCCAGGCCACCCCTCAAAACAGGAGTCGCCATGACGAACCGCTATCCCCACCTGAATCTGTTCGAAGCCAAAATGGCGGCCGAGCAACTGGGCGGCATGGTGATCGAAACTTTCAAGCACTACTACCGCGAGGTGGTCGAGGGGGCCACCGGTCTTATCCCCGACGACACCATCCGCCCGCCCACCGGGGATGAGGTGCTGGTGGCCGGCAAATTGAAGCCATTTGCGGAAGACGGCCGCCGCGCCCTCCCGCACGCCGTCAGAATAACCCTCAACGGCGGGCTGGGCACCAGTATGGGGCTCATCGGGCCTAAATCCCTGCTGCCGGTCCGGGAAAATATGACCTTTATCGACATCATTATGCGTCAGGCCCAGAGCGGTGCGATTCGACAGGTCTTCATGAACAGCTTCACCACCGACGGCCCCACCCGGACGGCCCTCTCGGTCATTGCGCGCCAAGCCCCGCCGCTGACCTTTGTGCAGAACAAATTCCCTAAAATACTGCAGGACAGCCTCAAACCGGCCGACTGGCCGCAGGCACCGGCCCTCGAATGGAATCCCCCCGGCCACGGCGACATCTTCACGGCCATCGAGACCTCCGGCGTGCTGGACCGTCTGCTGAAGGACGGATGCCGCTATGCCCTGATCTGCAATTCCGACAATCTAGGCGCCACCCTCGACCTTACGCTGCTGGGGTTCATGGCCGCCAACGACGTTCCCTTCATCATGGAGGTCGCGCGTCGAACCCCCGCCGACGCCAAGGGCGGCCATCTGGCCGTCCGTACGAAGGGGGGACTGATCCTGAGGGAATCGGCCCAGTTTCCCGCCAACAGCGACGGCGGCGATATCGAGCGGTATGCCTTCTTCAATACCAACAATTTGTGGGTCAACCTCCCCGATCTAAAGAAGTTGATTGCCGCCCAGGGTACCATTCAGCTGCCCTTGATCCTGAACCCCAAGACATTGGATCCCCGCGACGCTGCTAGTCCCGCGGTTTTTCAGATCGAATCCGCCATGGGGGCCGCCATTGGGCTGTTCGCCGGTGCCCGCGCCGTTCTCGTACCGCGTCAGCGCTTTTTTCCGGTCAAACAATGCAGTGATCTACTGATTGTGCGATCCGACTGTTTTACGCTTAACCACCAGTTCCAGCTGGAAATCAACCCGCAGAAAAAAACCGCGGGCCCCCTGGTCAGCCTCGATCCCGCCTACTACCGCCATATCGACCAGTTCGAAGCTCGCTTTCCAGCAGGCGTGCCGTCACTGCTGGCCTGTGAACAGCTGACCGTCAAAGGAGACATCCGCTTTGAAAGCCCGGTAACCATCGAAGGCCGGGTATGCTTGACCAATCCGGAGGGATCGCAGAAAGTTATCCAGGCCGGCCGCGTGATTAACGCGGACCTCACATTGTAATCCGCAATTTCGAAGACGGCACAATGCGCTTAGCATGACGGGAAGCGATCCACACCCGCCCAGCGCCGTTTCCAAGACCGGCAGGCAAGGAACCACCGCCAGCCGATAACCACGATCACCCCATCCGTTTGACTGGCCGGCACGGCAAACGGCAAGGGACAACGGTTTGTAGAAGGGATCCCCGCTAGGCTCCATGGAACAACGCCCCGCCACCGGCACCCGCCAGCTAATGACCCGCGGCGACGCTGTGCGCTTTGAACTCAATCTGCCGGCCGCGGCCGACGGTAGCGCCTGGCTGCGCACCAACCTTGGCCAGGCGGCCACCACGCGCAAGGAGATCATTCAGGCCGTGGAGCGGAATCAGGCGCCCCGGGCGCATGACTGGTATGATCTGCCCATGCGCCGGCTGGATGATCGGCGTTTTAGGATTGTTTTGCCGCTCCATCAGGTGGGCCACTTTGAAGCCAAATGCTTTTTTCTTGAAAACGGCCAATCCGACCCGCTTTGGCCTCCGGGTGCCAACACGGTCATCAATGTCGAGCCGGCCGACACCTGCTGTGCCAATATCATCTACAATGCATTTGTGCGCCAGTTCGGCCCCAACCGCAGCGGTGACTGCACGGCGGACTGGGCCGCCCCGGCCCTGGGCGATCTCGACCGCCAGGGATTCGCCGTCATCCCGCCCTCCGGCACCTTCCGGGATCTGATCGGACAACTCGATTTTATCATCGGCACGCTGGGCTGCACCATCATACAACTGCTGCCGATTCACCCGACCCCGACGACCTATGCGCGCATGGGGCGCTTCGGCAGCCCCTACGCCGCTTTGAGCTTCACCGCCGTAGACCCGGCCCTGGCGGAATTCGACCCGACCGCCACCCCCCTGGAGCAGTTCGGCGAACTGGTGGATGCCGTCCACCAGCGCGAGGCCAAGCTGCTGCTGGACATCGCCATCAACCACACCGGCTGGGCCGCGGCGCTGCACGGCTCCCATCCCGAATGGCTGGTACGCGACGGACAGGGCGAAATCGAGCGCCCCGGCGCCTGGGGAGTGACCTGGGAGGATCTTACGCGTCTGGATTACACGCGTCGCGATTTATGGGTCTATATGGCGGAGGTGTTTTTAATCTGGTGCCGGCGCGGGGCCGACGGTTTCCGCTGCGACGCCGGCTACATGATTCCGCTGGCGGCCTGGCGCTACATCGTGGCCAAGGTGCGCACCCAATTTCCCGATACCATCTTTTTTCTGGAAGGGCTGGGGGGCAAGATTGCCGCTACGCGCGACATTCTCAACCATGCCAATTTCAACTGGGCCTATTCCGAGCTCTTTCAGAATTATGATCGCCGTCAGATCGAAGACTACCTGCCGGAAGCTCTGGAGATCGCCCCCCGCGACGGGCTCATGGTCCATTTCGCCGAAACCCACGACAATCTGCGGCTGGCCGCGCGGTCGCGTACCTGGGCCCGGATGCGAACGGCCCTGTGCGCCCTGTGCGCCCCCCACGGGGCGTTCGCCTTTGCCAACGGGGTGGAATGGTTTGCCGCCGACAAGATCGTCGTCCATGAATCCCCTTCGCTCAACTGGGGGGCGGAACCCAACCAGGTCAAGGAAATCCGCCGGCTGGCCCAGCTCCTAAAAACCCATCCGGCCTTCCACGATCGTACGGATCTAAAACTGATCCAGGCCAATGGCGGCAACGTGGCGGTTATGCTTCGCCACCACCGCCCCTCCGGCCGGCGTCTGGTGGTGGCCGCCAACCTTGACGATCAAAACCCGACCCGGGCGCACTGGCCCCGGGCACAAATCGATTTAAGCGGCCTGGACGTTACGGATCTTTTAACCGGCCAAACGGTGGATCTGACCATAAACGAAGCGTTTATCGAATGTGCGCTTGACCCCGGGCGTGTGGTCTGCCTGAGCGCAGACGCCAAGGACCAAGCACTTCGGCCGATCGATGACACGCCGATCAGCCGCCCGGCGCGCGTCGTGGATCAGTGCGCCCGTGCCCTGACGCTGGATATCCTGGTGGCCCTGCGAGGCTACGGTGATCTCAGCGATCTGGCTATCGATCGCCTGAGCACCGAACTGCTGACCAACCCACGGCGCTGCTGCCGGCAGTGGAGCGCGGTGGCGGGCGCCCCCCGGACAACGCTTTGGGAATACCCCCACGATCTCAAGCGCCAGATCATGGTACCCCCCGGCCATCTGCTATTGATCCAGGCACCGCATTTTTTCAGGGCCCGGTTGGGGGCGATGGGGAAAACCCTGCAGGCCGACACGGCCCTACCGGCCGGAGACGGCACTTATTTCACGGTCTTCCGGCCGCCGGCGACCCATCGGGCCGTGAATCGGCGGTTGGAACTTTTCCTTTATCCGCCGGGCGAGCCGGCCGTGCGCACGACCGCGTCCGTTCTCTGCCTGGGCGACCCCCAACAGATCCGTATTCCACGGCACTGGTCGCGCAACGCTTTGCCTCCGGCGCGTAACATCTTTCTGGCCACTAACGGGCGCGGCGGCATGTGCCACAGCCCCGTCGAATGGGGGCGCCTCTACAGCCGCTACGATTGTCTCTTGGCGGCCAATCTGAATCCCGCTTTTCCCGAAGACCGCTGGATCATGCTGACGCGTCTCCGGGCCTGGGCCGTTTATCAGGGGTATTCCCAGGAACTGCGCCCCGACCTTCTGGAAGCGTTTGCGCTGGATGATCACCACGCATGCCGCTGGTTGTTTCGCATCCCCGCCGGCCAGGGCGAGTCCGTACGCTTGGAGATCAATCTGCGCATGATCCAGGAAGAAAACGCCGTGATCTTCAACTTCAAGCGCCCGGGTGCCGGGAGCAGCGCGGACGCCCTGGCCGACGACAAGCCGGTGCGCCTGATCCTGCGGCCGGATGTCGAAGACCGCAATTTTCACGAGACCACCAAAGCCTTTACGGGCCCCGAAGATCAATTTCCAGCCGCCGTGCGGATCGCTCCAGGGGGGATTGATTTCGGCCGGATCCCCCAGCGCCGTCTCAGCTTGCGGCTGTCCGACGGTGATTTCGTGGTCGAGCCCGAGTGGCGCTATATGGTTCACCGTCCGTTGGAGGCCGAGCGGGGCCTTGATCCGCACTCCGACCTGTTCAGCCCGGGTTATTTTAGGATCGATCTTAAAGGCCAGGCCGCCGCATCGCTCCACGCCGCCATCGCCGCACAGGAAGAATGGCCACCGATACCTCCTACGGCCGCCGAGGATCCGTCCAAACCACGGCTCCCGCGAGCCCTTGCGCCCGAAGACGCCCTGAGAGCCGCCCTGGACGCATTTACCGTCCGTCGGGAGCACCTAGCCACCGTGATCGCCGGCTATCCCTGGTTTCTCGACTGGGGACGCGATACCCTGATCTTCGTCCGCGGGCTGATCGCAGCGAAACAATTCGACCTGGCCGGTACCATCATCCGCCAGTTCGCCCGCTTCGAAGACGGGGGTACCCTGCCCAACATGATCCGCGGCGATGATGCCGGCAACCGCGATACGTCGGATGCGCCCCTGTGGCTTTTCACGGCCTGCCGCGACATGGTTGGCGCGGGTCAGGGCGTCATCCTGCAGGCGCGCTGCGGCGCGCGGGCGCTTGCAGAAATCCTGGCAGACATGGGGCGCGCGCTATGCGCGGGAACCCCCAACGGGATTCGGATGGATCCCGTCTCCGGCCTGCTCTTCAGTCCATCGCATTTTACCTGGATGGATACCAACCATCCGGCCGGGACACCGCGCGAGGGTTATCCCATTGAAATTCAGGCCCTGTGGCACGCGGCCCTCCGATTGCTGGCGGAGGTCGACCAGACGGCCAACCGCCTCGACTGGGCGGCATTGGCCGATCAGGTGCAAATGTCCGCCCGCAAATGGTTTTACATGGAAGACCGTGGTTATCTGGCCGATGTGCTGTTGAGCCCACCCGGAACATCCGCCGCCGAGGCGCGACGCGATGACGCCCTGCGCCCCAATCAGCTGTTCGCCCTGACGCTGGGGCTGGTGTCCGATCCGCAGATCACCCGCGGCGTTCTGGAAGCCTGTGAAAAACTGCTGGTGCCCGGCGGCATCCGCAGCCTGGCCGACGGCCCCGTGTCGCAGCCGCTGGCAATATACCACCAGGGCCTGTGCCTGGGCGATCCGTTGCATCCCTACCGGGGCCGCTACGATGGCGATGAAGACACCTCGCGCAAACCAGCCTACCACAACGGTACCGCCTGGACCTGGGTGTTTCCGTCCTTTTGTGAAGCCTGGTTTCGCGTCTACGGTGATGCCGGTCGCCCGGCGGCGCAGGCCTGGCTGGGAAGTGCCATTACGCACATGCCAAGCGGGTGTCTGGGACAGATCGACGAAATCCTCGACGGCGATTGGCCCCACAGCCCCCGGGGCTGCGATGCCCAGGCCTGGTCGGTCAGCGAGGTCTTGCGCGTATGGCGGCAGTTGACCGCCGCCGAAAATAAATAAAAGTTTGCGAAAACCCGCCCGACAATTATTGTTCAGGTTTACGATCGGGTAACCCACAACACACCGGCATGCCGTCTAGCCGGCGGTTGCCCGCAAGTTTCGCGCAACATGAAATGGAGGCCGCCGCATGCGCAACATTCAAACCTTCCAGGTTTTCCCCTTCATCCCCGAGCCACTGGCGTTTCTGGAAACCCTGGTCCGCAACATCTGGTGGTGTTGGCAGCGGGATGCCGTGGAACTGTTTCGGCGTATCGATCCGGGTCTGTGGAACAATTGCAGTGGCAACCCCATTCAGTTCTTTACCCGCATCCCCCAGGAGCGTCTCGAAGAACTGGCCCGCGACAGTGGGTTTCTGGCCCATATGGAGCGCATCCGCGAGGACTTCCACAATCAGGTCGTGCGCCGGCCGACCCCTGAGCCCCCCTACACGGACGAGGCCACCCTGGCCTATTTCTCGATGGAGTTTGGCCTGCACCAGAGCATCCCCCTTTACTCGGGTGGCCTGGGGATCCTGGCCGGCGATCATCTCAAGGCCGCTTCCGATCATAAACTGCCGCTGGTGGGTATCGGACTCTTCTACCGCCAGGGTTATTTTCACCAGTATCTGGACGACGACGGCCGGCAACAGGAGGCCTACCCTGAAAAAGACATCTATATGATGCCCTTGGAAAGGGCCCGGGGGGCTTTCGGAGATGAAATCGTGATAGCGGTCGACGGCCCCGAAGGTCGGATTCATGCCGTGGTCTGGGAAATCCATGTGGGATGCGTGAAGCTTTACCTGCTCGATACCAACGTACGTGAAAACCCGCCCGAATTCCGTGACATCACCGCCCGACTCTATTCGGGGGGCAGCCAGCGCCGGCTGGCCCAGGAACTGGTGCTGGGCATCGGGGGCATGCGGGCTTTGGAGGCCCTCCACCGCGTGCCCTGGGTGGTTCACATGAACGAGGGGCATTCGGCCTTCGCCAGTCTGGAGCGCCTGCATCACATGGTGACCACCCAAGGGATCGAGCTCCCAACTGCTCTGGAGATCATACCGCGGACCACGGTGTTCACCACCCACACCCCGGTCGCCGCCGGGCATGATGATTTTCCGGTGGACATGTTGGAACCCTGCCTGAAACCCTATGCTGAAGGCCTGGGAACGGATTTAAAAACGATTATCAGCTGGGGCCAACCCAAGGGCGGCCCGCCCGAAACACCGCTTTCGATGTTCATTTTGGGCAAGCGCATGTCGGCCTACTGCAACGGTGTCAGCGAACTGCACGGTGAGGTCGCGCGCCGCATGTGGCATCATCTCTGGCCCGGCATTGCCGAGGACGAAGTTCCCATCACCCATGTGACCAACGGGGTGCATATCGCCACCTGGACGTCGGCGGAAAACACCCTGCTGTTCGAACGCTATATCGGGCCCGACTGGCACCTGACCACCCGCCAATCCAACAGCAGCCAACGCCTGGATGAAATCTACGACGAGGAGTTGTGGCACGCCCATGAAATCAGCCGGGCGCGGCTCATTCGGACCTGCCGGAGGCGGATGGCGGCCCAGTATGGTCAGCGCAACGCCCCGGTCAGGGTGATGAAAGAAGTCCAAACCGTGCTGGACCAGGATATTCTGACGATCGCCTTCGCGCGACGCTTCGCCACCTACAAGCGCGCCGATCTGCTCCTGCAGGACCCTGAGCGCCTCGAGGCCTTGATCAACAACACGGATCGCCCGGTGCAGTTCATCTTTGCCGGCAAGGCCCACCCCCAAGACAACGAGGGCAAGGACCTCATCCAGCGACTGGTGGCATTCGGGCGGCAGGCCAGCGTGCGACATCGCTTTATTTTTCTGGAAGATTACGACATGCGCCTGGCCCGCCGACTGCTCCAGGGGGCCGATGTGTGGTTGAATACCCCCCGACGGCCCTTCGAGGCCTGCGGGACCTCCGGCATGAAAGCCGCCGTCAACGGGGTTCTCAACCTCAGCGTCCTCGATGGATGGTGGTGCGAAGGCTATGATCAAAGCCTCGGCTGGCGAATCGGACGCGGAGAGGCTTTCGAAGATTACGAATACCAGGATCGCATCGAGGCCCAGGCACTCTACAACGCCCTTGAAAATGAGGTCGTGCCCTGCTTTTATGACCGCGAAAGCGGTGGCTTGCCTTTGCGCTGGCTGAAAATGATGAAAGCCTCCATGCGAATGGCCCTGCAAAGTTTCAGTGCCCAGCGCATGGTCAACGATTACAATCAACTCTTTTACCGGGCAGCGGCGGAAAGCTATCACCGCCTGCTGGCCGACCAGGCAGGTGAGGCCCTGCGGTTGAGCCGGATGAGTGCGCGCCTGAGGAAATTATGGCCGGACGTGGTGATCGATTTTCCGGTGACCCAGTCGGAGGGGCCGCTGCGGGTGGGTGATTTGCTCGAGATCACGGTGATGGTCAACCTGGGGGAAATTGAGCCGGCGGAAGTGGAGGTGGAACTGTGCTATGGTCATCCCCGGGCGGTCGATCGTCTCGACGTCACCTACCATCAGAAAATGACCGTGGCCGAGGCCTTCAGTGACGGCCGCTACCTCTATAGCTGCCAGCTGCCCTGTAATACCGCCGGCCGCTATGGATTTACCGCGCGGGTCGCCCCCAAAGGCGATATCTGGACCCGCTACACACCGGGGCTGATTTCATGGGCCTGAAACACGCGTCGGGATGAACCGCACCCGTCCGTTCATCCGACACCCAGGGGGAGAACATGGCCGCCGTCGATCAAAATCCAACCGTTCTCGTGGTGACGCCCGAAGTCACTTATCTGCCCGAAGGAATGGGCAACATGGCCAACCAACTGGCGGCCAAGGCCGGTGGGCTGGCGGATGTTTCCGCGGCATTGATCAGCGCCCTGTTCGATCAGGGGGCCGACGTACACGTGGCCCTGCCCGATTATCGGGAAATCTTTGCCGCCCGACTGGCGCCCGTGCTGAACAAAGAAATCGGCCGCATCCGGGACAAAATGCCCGACGAACGCGTTCATCTGGCCGAAGACCGGGCTTTTTTCTACTTAAACACGGTCTATTCCAACTACGGTGGGGACAATATCAAGATCGCTTTGGCGTTCCAGCGTGAAATCATCAACAACATCATTCCCTATGTACGCCCCGATCTTATCCACTGCAACGACTGGATGACGGGGCTGATCCCGGCGGCCGCCCGCCAGATGGGCATCCCCTGTCTTTTTACGGTCCACAATATCCACACGGTCAAGGCGGTGCTCGATTACATCGAGGACCGCGGCATCGACGCCGCCTATTTCTGGCAGCACCTTTACTACACACACATGGCCGTTGAGTATGAAGAAACCCGCGATACCAATCCGGTCGACTTCCTACTCAGCGGGGTGTTTGCGGCCCACTTCGTCAACACGGTCAGTCCAACCTTTTTGAAAGAAATCGTGGAGGGTCGCCATGATTTCGTGGCGTCACCGCTGCGCCAGGAACTCGCCAACAAGTACTGGGCCGAATGCGCCACGGGGATCCTGAATGCCCCGGATCCCTCCTACCACCCTGAAGGCGACGACGCCTTGGTGCAAACCTATGGGATCGACGACCATCCCGCGGGGAAGCTGGCCAACAAGCGCTATTTGCAGCGCACGCTGGGTCTGGTGGAGGACGACCACGCCCCGGTCTTCTTCTGGCCGCATCGCCTGGATCCCGTCCAGAAAGGCTGCCAACTGCTGGCTGAAATTCTTTACGCCGTTGTGTCACGTTACTGGAACCGCCACCTGGAAATCATCTTCGTGGCCAATGGTGAATACAAAACCGTATTTAAGAATATCGTCGCCTTTCACGGGATTCAGGATCGCGTTGCGGTTTGCGATTTCGAAGAAAACCTCTCGCGACTAGCCTACGCGGCCTCTGATTATATCCTGATGCCCTCTCGGTTCGAGCCCTGCGGCCTGCCTCAGATGATCGGCCCCCTGTATGGCTCCTTGCCCGTGGCCCATAATACGGGTGGCATTCATGACACGGTGGCGCCCCTCTCGGTCGAGGGCAACCAGGGCAACGGTTTTTTATTCGAAATCTACGACAGTCCCGGGCTCTCGTGGGCCATCGATCAGGCCGTCACCTTCCACGAGCGGCCCGATCAGGAACGCGCCGGTCAAATCCGCCGCATCATGCAGGAAAGCATGGCAACCTTCAATCACGACGTTACGGCACGCCACTACATCCGCCTTTACGAAACTATGCTCCAGCGTCCTTTGATCGTGTAAAGCTTGATCGTGGGCTAAAGACCGTTTGCAGGCGTCCGCATTGATTGGATCGCATCACCATGGCAGCCAACCTCCATTCCGAGAGCGGGCAACGGGTCCAGCGACTGCTGCAGATCGACCCCTGGCTGCAGCCCTACGAAACCCGGCTGATCCAGCGGCAAGCACGGCTGCAGTCACGCCGGGCCGCGCTGGGCGCCGCGGACACGCCGCTTGCGCAAACGGCCCAGAACCATCGGTATTTTGGACTGCACCGCACCCCCGCGGGCTGGATCTTCAGGGAATGGGCGCCGCATGCCAGCGCGGTCTATCTGATCGGTCCTTTCAACAACTGGCAGGCGCAGGCCGCATGGCGCCTGCGCCCGGCCGCCGAACACGAGGGCGTCTGGGAGATCGAACTACCCTCCGAGTGTCTTGAACATGGCGCCCTCTACCGGCTTCGGATTCACTGGCCGGGTGGGGCGGGAGACCGAATTCCCGCTTACGCCCTGCGGGTGGTCCAGGATCCGGAGACCCTGATCTTCAACGCCCAGGTCTGGTGCCCGGATCAGCCCTATCGCTGGCGTTACCCCGCCCCGGCACGAGCGCATGATCCGATCCTGATCTACGAATCCCATGTGGGCATGGCCCAGGACCGCGAAGGTATCGGCTCCTTTCGCGAATTTGCAGACAACATCCTGCCGCGCATCGCCACGGCCGGATACAACACCATCCAGCTGATGGCCGTTCAGGAGCACCCCTATTATGGGTCGTTCGGCTATCAGGTATCGAGTTTCTTTGCCGTCGCTTCGCGCTTCGGTACCCCCGCCGATCTTCAATACCTCGTGGATTGCGCCCACGGCCTGGGGCTGCGCGTCATCATGGATCTGGTCCACTCCCACAGTGTATCCAACGAGGTGGAAGGCTTGAGCCGTTTCGACGGCACCCTCTACCAGTACTTTCACGACGGTCCGCGCGGACATCACCACGCCTGGGATTCACGCTGTTTCGACTATGCCAAGCTGCCCGTCCTGCGATTCTTGTTGTCCAATTGCCGGTTCTGGCTCGAGGAATACCGGTTCGACGGCTTCCGCTTCGACGGGGTCACCAGTATGCTTTACCTGGACCACGGTCTCCAACGGGCCTTCACCAGCTACGAGGCTTATTTTGGGGATAATGTGGATGAAGACGCGGTGGTCTATCTGTGTCTGGCCAACGAACTGGTCCATGAAATCCGCCCCCCGGCCGTGACAATTGCCGAGGACATCAGCGGCCTGCCGGGGCTGGCGTTGCCGCTGACAGACGGCGGGGTGGGCTTCGACTACCGGTTTGCCATGGGAATTCCCGACTACTGGATCAAACTGGTCAAGGACACACCCGATGAAGGCTGGTCCATGGGGGGGCTTTGGCACGAGTTGACCAATCGGCGGGCCGCAGAAAAATCCATCAGTTATGCCGAAAGCCACGACCAGGCCCTGGTGGGCGACAAGACCCTGATCTTCCGCATGGCCGATGCCGCCATGTACGCGCACATGCACCGCGACGATGCGGACCTGACCATCGACCGGGCGATGGCCCTGCACAAGATGATCCGACTGTTAACCCTGGCCACGGCCGGAAGCGGCTACCTCAATTTCATGGGCAACGAATTCGGCCATCCCGATTGGATTGATTTTCCCCGGGAGAACAACCAATGGTCCTACCGCCACGCACGCCGCCAGTGGCATCTGGTGGATCATCCGGACTTGAAATACCGGCTGCTGGCGGATTTCGACCGGGCGATGCTGGCCCTGGTGAAGCAATATCGCTTCATGAGGATGCCCTGGGCCCATCTTCACTATGAACACAACGACCACAAGGTATTGGGGTTTGAACGCGGCGGTCTGCTCTTCGTCTTTTCTTTTGATCCGCAGCATTCGCGGGTAGATTATCCGATTCCCGCCCCGCCCGGCCGATATCGGCAGATTCTCGACACGGACGACCCATCCTTTGGTGGCCACGGACGCCTGGTGCCGGGGCAGGTGCATTTTACGACCGCCGGGGCGACGCACAAACTAAGCCTCTATCTGCCAAGCCGAACGGCCCAGGTGTTGATCAAGGAAGATTGACGGTTTCGTAAACCAACCACTATCGGCTTTACGCTTCAGCCCTCTTCATTGGGGCGAACCGCCAGTGCGCCTCATTTTGCGGATCTCGCCAGCCTCGATGGCAGACGGTTTAGGAAAGCGTCGCGGTGGGGGCCGTGTTCAGGGCCAAATAGGCATCTAATCAGACGATCGGCACCGGGTTAGATGGCGATCAGGTGTTGCGCTTGTAATAGCGGTAGTAGCGCAGGACCTTCTCGACATAGTCCTGGGTTTCGACAAACGGCGGGATGCGCTGGTAGCGGTCGACGGCGGTGGGGCCGGCGTTGTAGGCCGCCAGGGTCAGGGCCACTTTACCCTGATAGCGGTCCAGCAGGGTGCGGAAATAGCGGGTGCCCCCCATGATGTTCTGGCGGGGGTCAAAGGGGTCCCGAATCTCGAGGGAATTGAAATTCTCCGGCATGATCTGCATCAACCCGCGGGCCCCTTTGCGCGATACGGCGACCGGGTTGAAACTCGACTCCGCCCGAATAATGGCCTTGAGCAGTGAAAAATCCACACCGTAACGCTGGGAGGCGTCCTTGATGATCCGGTCGTATTGGCGGCCACCCGGCGAGGGGCGCAAGCGTGGTCGGCTGCTGCGAACGTAGATGCGGTATTTTGTGGAAACCGGTGTATTGGTAAAATGCATCACCCCGTTGGCATCCCGATACATATATATATCGGCGCGGGCTGCGGGAACGGCAAACGCCAGAACCACAAGAATCAGGCCAGCCAGCCTGAGACATCGCCAAGGATATGTTCCCTTTCCAGTATTCATCGCATCTGCAATCGGTTGGTTGTCTTCGCCTGCGGGTTGATCACCACGCTGCTTAAATAATTTTATAGTAAAAATCATGCCGATCATCAAGTCGATCAACGCATTTTTTGGCATCCCACCGTCTAACGCCGTCGACAACACCCGGATGTTGCGCCCCCTGATGATTATCGGCCGATCGAACCGGCAAGCTTAGTTAGGCATCAACCGGCAAGTCGGCGCCTCAACTGATGGGCAGCATATAGTCGGCCAGGCGGCTTGATGTCTTGCGGAGATTGTTGCTGAGCAGGATCGTGATGCCTTTGAGCAGCTTGATACCGATATGGGAATGTTTGGCGAGGACCAGATCAAAGGCGGCCTGGGACAGAATGAATAGTTTGGCATTGTCACGCGCCTTGATGGTGGCGGAGCGGGGCATGCTCTCGATAACGGACATCTCGCCGATGGACTGGCCCTTGCGCAGTGTGGTGATCACGATTTCCTGATCGGCGCCGCTGGGCTGCTTGATCACGTCCAGGGTCCCGTGCGCGATGAAACACATGAAATTGCCGCGATCGGCTTCCTGGAAAAGGGTTTCACCCGGCTTCAGCTCGATCACGTTCATGTGTTTGGCCACGAGCTTGACTTCCTGGGCATTCATACAACTGAAAATGGGAATACCCATGAAGAAATCGACAATCGCTTTTGACAGATCGGGGTCCATGGTCTACAAACGCTCCGCAGGGATGATTTGGGGGCATAGCACGCCGATATTAAAACCAATATCAGAAAATTCGCGCTAAATAAAACATTTCTTGGGCTGCGCGTCCATGAAAGGAGATGGCCATGTCCAATGCACTCCCAACCCGGACAAAGGCATGGGAACTGCTGAACACCTATAACCGGAGCGAAAGCCTGATCAAACACGCCCTGGCCGTCGAGGGCGTCATGCGATACATGGCCCGCAAGTATGACGAAAACGAGGATTTGTGGGGGGTCGTCGGTCTGATTCACGACCTGGACTATGAACAGTTTCCGGATCAGCACTGCCGCAAGACCGAAGAGATCCTGAAAGCCCATCAATGGCCGGATGATCTGATCCGGGCGGTGATCAGCCATGGCTATGGGATCTGCACGGATGTCGAGCCCCGCTCGACCCTGGAAAAAGTGCTCTTTGCCGTGGATGAACTGACCGGCCTGGTGGCGACGACCGCCCTGGTGCGGCCATCGAAAAGTGTCCTGGATCTCAAAGCCAAATCGGTCAAGAAGAAATGGAAGGACAAGCGCTTTGCCGCCGGTGTCGACCGGGGCATCATCGAGAGGGGCGCGGCCATGCTGAACGTGGAACTGGGCGAGCTGATCACCGACACGATCATGGGCATGCGGGAAGTGGCCGATGAAATCGGTCTCAAAGGCACGGGGGCCTAATGGCTTAAATACCCCGGGTCAGGCGGCGAAAGTCGGAAATTTAAAAATGCAACACAAGCAACCCATCGTCAAAATAGCCAAAATGGCCTGGCTTCTGGTCTGCTTCTTAATTGGCATCAACTACTTCAACAAGGGACCCTTGGCAGGGGATTATATGCCTGATTTTCTGACGATGATGACCATCGTCACTTTCCCCATCGGCTATTTGGCCCTTTATCTTGTCAAGGCCATGGTTTGGTTTCTACCGTCAACGCTTGGCAATGAAACGGTTAGATCCTACAACATTGCTATTGCCCTGTGGGTAATGATGACGATTCTGGGATATTTTCAATGGTTTTATTTGATACCGCAAATCTATGCCAAGATTGCGCGGTCGAAAAGCAATCAATGAACGGCACGGCGTGAGAACGCCTGTCTCTGCAAGTCACGCCGCGTGCCGTTCATCATTTTGCCTTGCCAATGTCAATCATCAAGGCCCACCGGTCGTCAAGCCACTTCTTCGAACTCGGCATCCACCACATCGTCGCCCGGCGGGGCGCCGCCGCTCGTGCCCTGCGGGGAAGCGCCGTTGGCCCGCGGATCGGCCCCCTGAGCGCCGCCGGTCCGGTATGCGGATTCTGCCAGGCGATGGGCAATATGTTTGAGCTCGTCGGCGAGACGGCGGATCTCGGCCGTGTCCTCGCCGGCCATGGCCGTCTTAAGACCGGCAATGGCCGCCTCGGCCTGCTGGCGCGAGCCGGCGTCGATTTTAGCGCCCATTTCGGCCAGACTCTGGCTGGTGGTGTAGACCAGCGCATCGGCCTCATTACGTGCATCCACCAGACCCTTCTTGCGCCGGTCGGCATCGGCGTTCATCTCCGCCTCTTTGATCAGACGATCGATTTCGGTCTGGTCCAGGCCGCTTGAGGCCGTGATCCGGATGGACTGCTCCTTGCCGGTGGTCATGTCCTTGGCCGCAACGCTTACGATCCCGTTGGCGTCGATGTCGAAGGACACCTCGATCTGGGGCGCTCCCCGCGGAGCCGGGGGGATGCCCGTCAACTCGAAACGCCCTAAAGTTTTGTTGTCCGCCGCCATTTCACGCTCGCCCTGCAGCACATGGACCGTCACCGCCGGCTGATTGTCTTCGGCCGTGGAGAAAACCTGGCTTTGACGCGCCGGAATCGTGGTATTGCGTTCAATCAGGCGGGTCATGACGCCGCCCAGGGTCTCGATACCCAGCGAGAGCGGGGTGACATCCAGCAGGAGAACGTCCTTGATGTCGCCTTTCAGCACCGCGCCCTGGATGGCGGCCCCCATGGCCACGACCTCATCCGGATTGACCCCCTTATGCGGCTCGCGACCGAATATTTGCGTGACGCGTTGGTGGACCGCCGGCATGCGGGTCATACCGCCCACCAAAACCACCTCGTCGATCTCGGCAGGGGCCACGCCAGCGTCTTTGAGGGCCTGCCGGCAAGGGCCTTCCAGATTTTCCAGCAGATCGGCCACCAGGGCTTCGAGCTTGGCCCGCGAGACCTTAATGTTCATGTGTTTGGGGCCACTGGCATCGGCGGTAATAAAGGGCAGGTTGACCTCGGTTTCCATGGCGGTGGAGAGTTCCATCTTGGCCTTTTCGGCCGCCTCCTTGAGCCGTTGCAGGGCCATTTTGTCCTGACGCACGTCGATGCCCTGATCCCGTTGGAATTCATCCGCGAGGTAGTCGATCAGGCGCAGATCAAAATCCTCCCCGCCCAGGTGGGTATCGCCGTTGGTGGCCTTGACCTCGAAAACGCCGTCGCCGATCTCCAGGATAGAGATATCAAAGGTGCCGCCCCCCAGATCGAAAACCGCGATCTTGCGGTCCTTCTGGCCTTCCAGCCCATAAGCCAGGGATGCGGCCGTGGGCTCGTTGATGATGCGCAGCACATTGAGACCGGCTATTTTTCCGGCGTCCTTGGTGGCCTGGCGCTGCCCGTCGTCGAAGTAGGCCGGCACGGTGATGACCGCATCGGTCACTTTTTCACCCAGATGCGTCTCGGCCGCCTTGCGAATCGCCCCCAGGATGAAAGACGAAATCTCGGCCGGGCTGTAAGCGCGCCCTTGCAGATTGATGCGCACATCACCATTGGTGGCCGTCTCAATACGAAAGGGCAGAATACCCCGATCGCGCTGCACTTCGGGCGCATCGAATTTACGGCCGATAAGCCGCTTGACACCGAATACCGTATTTTCAGGGTTGGTAACGGCCTGTCTTTTGGCGATCTGACCCACCAGACGCTCACCACCGTCGTTGACCGCCACGATGGACGGGGTCGTGCGGCCGCCTTCACTGTTGTTGATTACGCGCGGGGCATCACCATCCATGACGGCCACGCAGGAATTGGTCGTTCCCAGATCGATTCCGATAACCTTGCTCATGTCTTCCTCCCTGTCGGCTCGAGAGCACAACGTGTTTTGTTTTAATTACTATTATATTAAATAAAACAATAGTAATGGTGTTTAATTGGTCAACACGTGGGTGGATAATAGTTTGGCCGGAAACAAAGATGCCTACCGCTGGCCGTTCAACTGTGTTGAGGATCGATTTAAGAAAGTTCAGGATATGAATGGGGTTGATGACGGGGTACCCGGCCGCGCTGTGCCGGTGCACCCCGCGTGGGCGGGTGGATGTCTAATTTTCTTTGGGAACGGTGGTCACAAAAGAACCGAACTGGTTCAGTTCTTCCAGCCGGCAACTCCAAACCAGTTTGCCCTCGTGAACGGTAATATCGGGACAACTGTCGCACATGTCCTGGCGGCCGTCTTCTTCGAAATTGACCGGCTGGATGATCATCATGCTCTGGACATGGGCCGGCCGCAGAAAGCTTTTCGGTTTCTTGATGATGTTTTTGACCAGCTTGAACAGGCTGGGCCACATGCCGGTGTCGATCAGTGATCCGACGGTGGCCGTCAGTTTACCCCGGGAGGTGCTCGCAGGCGTGGCATAGGCCAGGTAGGTCCCGGTGAAAAGGTGGGTCGTGGTTTGAATGATTTCCATGATCCGCGGGGTCATGTAACCGAGAATCTCGCCTTCGTGCACGAGCCGGTTGGCCAGCAGCCATTTGAGTGAATCAGGCCGGGCCGTACCATTGAGATAGGCACAGGGTTCGTACAAAGGGTCGGCCTCGCGGATTTTCTCCACGGCATCCGGTGCCATCAAGGGGCGCGCACCGCCCCATTCCGGATTTTTATAGGTTTCGCCGAAGTCCACCCGCTCGCCGTTGACCACCAGATCAAATTCGCCGGTCAGATCGGGGGAGCGGAATAAAATAAAGACCATGGTATGGACGATATCGGCATACTGCTGCGACCACCGGACCATCTCCGGTATTTCGGCCACGGTGCGGTCCGTTATGGTGGCGTTGAATGAACAGCTGATTCCCCCGGCCTCGGCCAGCATCCGGGCATAGTGGAGGCGCAGCTCGTTAAGCTCGGCCTCGCTGGTAGCCGACACCTTGGGGCGCTTCTGGCTGGTATCGATATGAAATGTAAACCCGAAGACCCCCGCCTGTTTGAGCGCCTGCAGCAGGGGTTTGTCCAGGGCCAGCGCGTTGGTGTTGACGATCGGTTTCCAGCCCATCGCCTTGATCATCCGCACCACCTCGACGATATGCGGATAGACCAGGGGGTCCCCTCCGGCGATGCTCATGCAATCGCTTTTGCGCAGGCGCTTGAATACCTCTAGATCCGCCTTGACCTCTTCGAGGGTTTTATGCCCGGGTCCGTGCGGATCCCGATAGCAGCCTTCGCAGCGCAGATTGCAGTCCGTGGTCGGCTCCAGCCAAGAGATACCATTGTCGGAATAGTTCCAGGGGAGACGATAGTATTTTAGATGATCGAGTTTTGCGGGCATAAAAAGAAGCCTCCTGTTGAAAACGCATCAAGACCCGAACAAAGATTATAAACAAACAGGCGCACACACCGCATTCAATGCCCGGACAAATTGCCACCAACGCCGCAATCGTTTCCTTCGAAAACCTGATCGCTTTAGTGGCGTTAGGGCGCCATATCACGGCTGCCGGGGTATGACAACCTGACGGTGAAGAAAAAAACCAATTGGTGACGGGCGCACGTGGTTAGGTTTGTTGGGCCAGCAGCTGGCGGTAGCGTGTCAGGTCCCCTTCCAGGCTGCGGATCGCGTCCTGCCAGAATTCTTGCCGGGCGATATCCCAGCCAAGGGTGTTGTAAACGACCTTTTCCACGGTATCGCCGGCCGAGGCCGCCAAAAAGGCCTCGTAGCGCGGTAGAAAAGCGCGGCCCTCCTTTTTGAAGCGCGCAATCAGGGCGCGCGCCAGTAAAAACCCGAAGGTATAGGGAAAATTGTAGAAGGCCAGATCACTGATGTAGAAGTGCAGTTTGGAGGCCCAGAAATAAGGATCTTCGCCCCCGGGTGCCAGGGCGTCACCGTAGATCTGCTGTTGGGCGGCCACCATCAGGGCCTTGAGCCGTGACACCCCGAGCTCGCCCTCCTGGCGCTCGCGGTAAAAGGCCGACTCGAATTCGAAGCGTGTGGTGATGTCCAGCAAGAGGACGGCCATCCCGCTGAGATCCTCGTCCAACATAGCCAGCTTCTCTCTACGGTCGACGTCGGGATGGTTGTAGATGCCTTCCGCCAGGATCTGCTCGGCGAAGATGGAGGCGGTTTCCGCCAGGGTCATGGGATAGCGCTGGGCCCAGGGACGCAGGCTCCTGAGCAGATGACCGTGCCAGGCATGACCAACTTCGTGCGCCAAAGTGGTCACATCCCCCAGGGTCCCGTTGAAGGTCATGTAGACGCGCTGCTCACCGGTACGCGGAGAGCGGGTGCAGAAAGCACCCGGACGCTTGTTGTCGCGGGCCTCACTTTCAATCCAGCCACAGCGCAGCATATGGCGGAAATACTCGCCCAGCGCCGGGTATACCTCCGTGAACGCGCGTTCCACCCAACCGACGGCCTGGGGCCATTGCAAGGCTTCACCTGCGGTGATCGTAAGCGGGGCTTCCCGTTCGAAGAAATCGATCGCTGGGCGGCCCATGGCCGCCGCTTTGGTCTTTAGAAATTCGCGCGGCAGATCGATGCACGCCCTAACCGCGGCATACATGGCCTCCAGAGTGCGTCTTTGGATACCGGCCTTGAAAAGGGCTTCGTCGAGATAATCAGGTCGCTCGCGGTGACGGTCGAGCGTCAGGCGGGTGCCGGCAATGGCGTTCAGCGCGGCCGCGCAGGCATCCTCGATGCCCTGCCAGGCGCGGTTGCCGCCCTCGAAGGCCGCGCGGCCGACCGTCCGATCGGAATGGGCCATCAGGCTGCGCCATTGGGAAATTGGCTTGACCGCTTTGTTTCCGTCCGGAAGCTGGAATTCAAAGCGCAGTTTACCGGTCAGCCGGTTGTAGAGCCGGCCCCAGGCCTGGATGCCGTCGAGGTTCAAATCCGACGCCAGCCGCTCCATGTCCGGCGCAAGGGCATATCGGCTGCGCACGCGCATCTTTTCCAGGGCATAGGCAATTGGCCGCAGGGACTCACGCTGCACGAAACGCTCGAAAGATGATGCCGAAGCCGATTTGAAAGCCCGGACCAGTTCGATATCGACACGCTCCAGCGCGGCGCGCACCTGGTTGACGACCGCCCGCTCCCGGGGGTAAATTTCGTTGTCGGCATGGGCGGCTTCCCAACAGGACACATAAGATGACCAGTGCTCCAGCCGCGCCTGGGCATCTTCCATCGCCAGGATGATCATCTCCCAATCCACGGCGGAGGATGAATCCAGGTTGGGCAGACGACCGGCGTCTTGGCTCAACTGGCGGATGTCGCGGTGCAGCTGTTCCTTGTAGGCCTCCATCTCGGGGCCGCCAAAGGTCGGAAAATAGCTTTCCAGTGTCCAGACCCTCGGCGCATTTTTTAATGCTTGGCGCATCGTTCACCTATGGCGCAGCCATGTCCTGGCAGCGCCCTTTGAGCTTTTTGGCATAGGCCGCCGCCCCCATCCCGGCCACACAGCCTTCGCCCACGGCCTTGGCCATCTGCCAGGGCATGCCGCAGATGTCCCCGGCGGCATAGATCCCGGCGATATTGGTTTCCTGCTGCTTGTTGGTGCGGATGTATTTCATTTCATCGTCTAGAGCCACACCGAGGTTGAGGGCCAGCTCCAGCACCCCCTTGGCGCCCAATTCGATAAACACGCCCTGGACGGAAAGCCGGTTACCGTCGCTCAGGGTTACCGCCTCGACGGCCGTCTCGCCGTCAATGCTGGCGACACGCGCCTCGTCATGAATGACAGCCTCGGAGGCAAAGACCTCCGCGCGCAGGTTGTCGGCAACATCCAGCTGATCGCAGACCAGATGCACCGATTCGGCGATCTTCGTCAAGGTCAGCGCCCCGTCGGCGGCCGCGCTTTCATTGCCCACCACACAGACATCCTGCCCGCGGAAGAAGTGACTGTCGCAATCCACACAGTAGCTGACGCCCCGGCCCAGCAGTTGTTTTTCACCCTTAACGCCTAAAGTGTTGCGCTTGGATCCGGTCGCAAAAATGATGCTCTTGGCAGCGATCGAGCGGCCGCTTTCGGTGGTCACTTGGAAAAGCCCGTTTAGCGGTGCGATGGCGATGACACTTTCCTCCAGGATTTCGGCACCGAACTGCCTGGCTTGTTCGGTGCCGCGGCGCAGCATCTCCTCACCGGATATATTGAACAGACTGAAAGAGTTTTCGATGTGCGCCGTAAACAAGCTGCTTTTGCGCACACTGCCCAAAAGCAGTACCGTGGCCTTGCGGCGGCCCGCGTGAACCGCCGCTTGAAGACCGGCCGGTCCCACGCCCAGAATAACGACATCAAAGCAATCACGATTGGCCAT
>JAAUYB010068726.1_pt1 | contig 23100 bp, 19 predicted proteins | sample 7278071 | NCBI WGS metagenome assembly JAAUYB01 (sample SAMN14350121, study PRJNA611818) | marine sediment metagenome | isolation source: surface marine sediment (1.8m) | place: French Polynesia: Moorea | collected 2018-08 | reverse complement strand
TTTAGAAAATCGTTTACGACGCTCGCTTTGTCCGGCTGGCTGATCGAGTGACTGACTGTCGTCCGCCCTGACACCACTTTTGCATGCATGCCGTCGCTTCGTCGCGATATGTGGCTGTGAACAGGGGGATCCCGCGGGGAGAAAGAGGAGGAGGAGGAGAATAGGGGCAGTGAAAGTGAAGTCAAGGGCGGAGGCGATCCTTGGTGCTGGGTGCTCCTGTCTCTGCCTGTCTGTCTTGCGGTGACTAAACGGTTCTTTTTGTTGTTCCCTGAGTGACACATCAAGATGGAGATGACGAGTCGGTTGCTCCTGGCCGCCGCCGCCGCCGCCGCCGCGCTGGCCTCCTTTTCGGCCACCGCAGAGGCCAAGGTGCTCAACAACACGGAAAAGTACCCTCCCTGCTTCATGGACGACGACTGCGGCACCTACCACCATTTGGCAGACCACGCCTGCTTCCAGGTATATACCGTACATGGCGTGACTGACGCCGTTTCGTTTCCCCCTTTTGAGACTTTTTCTATCCCACCTTTCTTTTCCCCCTTCCCTCGCAGTACTTTTGCTACCCTTACAAGAAGGCTGGGCAGGCCCTGGAGGCCTCAGAGGCGGGCTCCTTTAGCGACCTCGCCCCCTGCTCCAGGAAGCGCCCCTGCCGCAGCGGGGCCGGGTACCCCAAGCAGACATGCTTCAGGCACTACGACAAGAGGAGGGTCTCCGTCGGGGTCTGTCTGGAGGACGAGGTAAGAAGAAAGAAGGATATGATGAAGGGCGTGGTTGAGGAGAAAAGATACAATAATAGAATAAAGGAAGAAATGAACCAAAAATAAAAGTGAAAATGTTATTTTCATGCATTTTCCCTCCTCCCCCCAGAACAACTTTGAGTGCGGCGCCCACGACGAGTGCGCCGGCAAGGGCGGAAAGTGCTGCAACGGCTACTGCTGCGCTGAGGACTACTTCGAGGGACTCAAGAGGCTCCCTTGCACCACCGACGAGGGATGCCAGGTGGGACATATCTTACTGTTACAAATGGGGCTATGGACAACAGAGCAAATTTCTTTTTTAGCTGTGTCTCCAGTCTCCTTTAATGTAGAGACCATTAGTCATCGTGTCGTGTTGTTCGCGCTTCTGCTTATCAATATTTCTGCAAGCAACGGTTATTTTCTCACTCGTCTTCCCCCTTCCTCCTTTCTAACATTGCTTCCGCCTCCGCCTCTTCGCGCACGCATTCCGGACATTACCGGCAGACCGCCTTTCTTCTCCCCTTTCTCATTTTTTGCCGTTGTTGTTGTGTGCCGACTGCAAGTAATGAAAGTGCCGGGGATATACCCGCACAACCGTGCAATATATGCTCAAGCGAGCACTTGTCTGCACTCCCATGCGAAAATGGGGGAAAACAACACGATGCCCCTCGATCCTCCTCCCCCTTTGCCCACAAGAGCGCAAAAAACTCCAACCATATTTCTTTATTTGCGCTACGTACTGAGAGCTCCCCTTCGATGCGGCTCCTGAACGAAAGGAGTCCGGACGCAGGCGCAAATATTTGCTCGGGGAATCTTCCATTCCCTCTCCCTCGCCGCCCTGAAAAGTACAACCCTCTGCATGATGTTGTGTCGTGCGGGAAAACCATGTGCACACACGTCCCGTGTTTCGCGGGGGAGGGGGTTGGCGAGAAAGGAGAGCCACCAGTCGCCTCATCCGTGCCAAATTAGGGGGTGTGAATATTGCCATGCATTATTGATTGGCGTTCGTTCATAGCTGTGAAGGAGCGACTCCCTTTTGTCAGCCACTGTTTTCCCTTAAAGTGCTTGCAACGGTGGCCCTGTGATTTGTTTGGTCGAAATCGAGCCTTCCCCCTCTCGATCTCGGCTATTATTCTTGAATGGGCCATTTGGTCCATCTGACTGTAAACTCGATTAAGACGGATCGACGGAAAAGCGCCACTTGTGCTCTTTCTGTCCCCTTTCGACATTATTATTGCATGAGTCATCCGGGAGGGCGAATAATAAGTGACCATCATAAATACGCGGAGAAGTTAAGGGTCTAGCAAAATGGACCTGATTGTTGTTGCTGCTTTCGCTGCCTTAGGGAAACACAAAGTCTCATGGATCTTGCTCAAGTCCTTCAAAATGTTATTCACAATTCTGACAAAATACGTTCTTGTTTCCCCTTTCCCTTTAGGACCTCCTCCTGGGCGAGTTCTGTTGCATCGACGTGATGGGCGCGACCAAGTTCAAGACCTCTCGCCCCAACTGGGAGAAGATCTGCTGCGACAACCAGCGCGGTCCGGTCGTCGTCCCGCCAAAGGACATCGGCAAGGAGGACATCGACAAGATCAGCCAGCAGATCCAGAGGATGCCGGCCCTGTCCGAGGTGAGAAAAGACCAAGCATATGAGAGGATGTCCAAGCGAGGGGCGATAATCCTACCCATAATTCTTGGTACCAATTGCGGATAGGGGGAAGCCATTCTTATTTCACTAGCCTATTTCTCCTCTCCGACTTTCCCTACCCCGCCCCGCCCGTGATAATTCCCTTTCGGAGAAAGGGAGGAACGAAAAAAAAGTCGTGATGAGATTTTTTTCAATTAGCAAATGGACCTGGCGATAGAAAAGAGAGAGAACTTCTTTAGTTTTTCCACTGTTCTTTCTTCCCGCCGTGACCCCCTTTCCACCTCTTCCTACTACCATGAGCAGCAGCTCAGTGCTTTCCCCCCTTTTTTAGGCGCGATTGCACCTGCCTTTTGCCTTCGCCCTTGTCTTATTGGGTCGAGGAGGCTCTTTCCCTTAGTCGGCGCCACGCCATTCTAATTACGTGACTTCTCCGCGGGAGGGGAAGGAGGGCGAGGGCAAAGAGGGAGGAGGAGGAGGAGGAGGAGCTGATGTCAGGTTATTTGGGGGAAGAAGAGGGAGGACGACGACACCCTCCTCCTCTCTCACTTTCTGACGTCCCCCTTCTCGGTGCGTAGTACTACGTAGACCCTACTTTTCTTGGGTTACTCTCTCTCTCCTCCTCCTCTTTCTCTCTCCTGCACCTTGCTTTCCTGTGCACATATTTACTACTATGCGGGGGAATATGGCAATGTAGGGTGTGTGTGTGTGTGTGGAATATGCGACGCACAACAATGCACGTGGTAGGGATTCGCCAATTTCAGTTCCATTTTTTGGCGCTAGTACGAATCTGTGTCAATGCAATAGGCCTTTTGATGGCTGTATGTGAAGGGCTTTTTTGCCTTGGCAAATCCCTTGCCTGGCGGCGAGAATGAAGGGCCGACGGCGAAGGGGGAACCCTCCTGGCACGGTTCGTTGGTACTGCAGCAATGTGTGTTGGGGGAGGGGGGGCGTAGAAAGAAGGGAGGGCCGAAGGATGAGGATAGGAGGAGGGGGACCCATTGTCAGCGGAGAGGAAGGGGGGGAGGAGAAAATGGAAAAATAAGGGGGAAAGAAAGAAAAGGAGGACGTTGACAACGCATTGTTTATGCACGAGTCAGCAGATATTGCATGCAAGAAGGGAGAAGAAGGAAATGGGAAGGGAAAAGAAATAAATGTTCAGTGAACCTGAACGGGAAGGGGAAAGAGACTAAAAGAGCCCTTGTCTATCCCATTCCCATCCCAGTTATTCCTTTTGTCCACCGCCTCCCTCAGCTATTTCTAGACAAGAGAGAAAGCTACTTGAGATGAAAAACAGACGGAGAATGAGGCTTTATGTTTGTTTTTCAGACCATCTGCAATGCATTTGAGTACGACTTCATGCTGAAGTTCCCTGTGTGCCAAGCCTACACGACGACGACCACCACGACCACCACCACGACCAGGAGGCCCGTCAAGGAGTACCCGCAGGTATGGGCATCCCTGTTAACATGTTCTTAGGGTGTGTGTGGAAGGGACGTCAATGGTACTTCTCCTCTCAAACAACAAAAGCCAGGAAAACTTTCTGGAGCCTCTTGAGTTTCCTTTATCTCTTTTGAAGAAGAAATCCCCCCACTCCCTGATTCTTCTACCGGAAAACCGTAGTAATTAAAGAAAGACCTGGACTATTAAAGATTTCAAAGTACAAATTGATTTCCAGCAATTTAAGCATGGACCTTGCATGGTTTTATCCATACGTGGGCGAGGTCAATTTTTTGAGGAAGGGGGTCCAAATTTTCGCTCCAGAGAGGGGGGTAGTAAAAAATGGTCCAGGGAGGGGGATGAAATAACTTTCTAGGGAGGAGGGTAGGGTAGGGAAAATTCGCAAATAACGGTTTGGAAAATTAACAAAAAAAAGACAAAATAGATATTTAAAAAATAATGTTCAAGCTAACAAAAAAAGTATATAACACTGTTTTTGCTTTATTTTTTTATTCCAACTTTGGTGAAGCTCAGGGAGTGGGTAGCTTGAAAGATCTGCCAAATCTTCTATTGGGTGCCCTCTGAGGGGCCTCAGGGAGGGGGCTGTACTAAGGGGAAAGTCAGCCTGATGGTATCCGTCCCCCCCTTCCCCTTGCCCACGTGTGGTTTTATCCCATTGGAAAGCTTACTCGAAACAAAGAACTAAGAGTATTTCTTCTTCTTTCAGGGAAGGGGCGGCGGTCAGGCTTCCTGCTCGTCCCCCTCCTGCACCTCCGACGGGAGCTCCAACGCCGTCACGGCCGCGTCCATGAGGTCCTTCGTCGCCGTCGCCTCCGCCCTCCCGGCTCTGGTGGCGGCCTGGGTCGTGGTCTGAGCTGACCAGGCTGTGGTTGTACTAGTAGCAGAAGGAGAAGATGCAGCAGCAGCAACGACCATGCAACACCATCCATCATCCAGTCAGATTTGTTGGGTCTTTATCATTTCTTGCGGTGAATGTCTGTCTGGCCCCGTGGGAATGCAGGCTGAGAGAGGATGCGTGTAAATACCAGAGAGAGACGCCTGGTAAGATGTGAGTGTGGGAGTCGAGAGAGATGCGTCCGGATCGAGAGAATGATGGAAACCAGCTTCTTCTTCGTGCATGCCCGCTTTAGAGGGAGAAAAAAAAGAACGAGAAAAAAAAGCATGTTTTCCCGGACATGCAGTGCTTTCCAAAGCGTCCGAGTGAAGGAGAAAGATCGAGATACGAGAAAGCCGGAATACTTTTTTTTGGGTAAACATGAACGAGGTTCCTGTGGTTTTTGTGTTCCGGGAGAAAGTGATAGTCGTACCAATCCGAGGAAGGAAGAAAGAAAAAGTATCGGAGGACTGAAAAAGCAAGGAAAAATATCGGAAAACAAGATATCTCAAGGTTCTTTTTCCTCTCCTCTAATCTCAGATTTAGGAGAACGGTGGTGGAAAAAGGCGGTGTAATATGTAAGTGTACATGTGCAAGTCATCAAAAATGTAGCAGCGACGCGCAGGTATGGATAATGTTAGAGCTAGGCTTTATTTCAACACACGTAAGAATAATATCGCTAAAAATAATAAGTGCTAGTTAAAAAAAGGTGCTTTGCTTATGGCAATTTGCATTCAGTATGGCTCGAAAGCGATCACATTTTTGTACTTGCTCACACGATGAAGTGCGAACGTGGTGCAGCTCGCGTGAAATGACAGTTTCTTTTTTCAACTCTCCAATCAAATGTACTGCTCCTCCGTAGCCGCCGCGGGGTGATGGTCGCCGAGGGGCGATGGCCTGCACACGTCAGGATCACCGTGCGGCAGCTCGGCGATGTCCCTGAAGACCCCGGCCAGCGACTGGTAGTTTGGCGACCAGCTCAGGAGGCTCTCCCAGGTCTTGCCCTGAGACGAGGGAGTCGTGTCGCCGTGGCCCTCGTCGGCGGAGGAAGAGTCGGCCGCGGCGGCCGCGGCTGCTGCCGCGGCAGCGATGGCCGCGGGAGGTGGTGGAGGGGGAGGAGAGCTGGCCAGCTTGCTGAAGACCATCCCCGAGGCGTCGGCGGAGGTGTCCTTGAGAGTGCTGACGTTTCCGCCTCCCCCTCCCCCTTCTCCGTTCTGCGCCTGCGGCCCGCCGTCGTACTCGTACTCTGAGCAGGTGAAGCTGTCGTCATCCCCTCCGTCGTCGCTGGACGAGGTGGAGGAGGAGGAGCTGGCGCCGTCGCCGCCCGCGTGGGAGAGCGGCGTCTTGCGGTGGTCGCTGAACCTGCTGGCGCTCCTGCTCCCCCTGGCCCGGCTCTGCCCGCGGCTGTGGCTGCTGGCGCCGTCGCCCTCGGGGCCGCCACCGCTCTGAAGGACGTCCAGTGAGTTGAGGATGGACGGAGACTTGTGCCCGTTGGAGGCGGACGGATGGACGTGGTGGTGGGGAGACTGGCTGCTGTTGAACCTGGCCACGTTTTCGCTGGTGAGGCCGCGGTGCTGTTGTTGCTGCTGCTGGAGGTGGTGTCTGTGCGACTGACGGCTGTTGGAGCTGACGTGGCTGACGGGACTGTTGAGACTCCTCTCGCTTTGTTCCACCAGGAGCCCAGGAGGGAGGGACTTGCCGCTGAGGTCGCCCAGGGTCAGGATCCTGGGGTTGTGTGACATCTCGCTGCTCGGGCTGAGCCGCGCCAGAGGGGTGTTGTTGAGTTGCTGTTGTTGTTGCCTGCCCCTTCTGCCCTTTCCTGTCAGGCTCTTGCTGCCACCGCTTCTTCGGTATCTGGCTCCAGTTCCTCCCGCCCCTTCTCCCCTGGCAACCCCGTCTCTGTAGCCCTTGTAGTGGTAGACGACGTCGATGTCGGATGGGGCGATGGAGCTGGCGTTCTCGATATCGTAATGCTCGGCGTTCTCCGGGAAGAGGTTGTCGGCGGCGGGGGACTGGTTCACCAGGTCCCTGTAGGGGCTGCCGCCTAGGTCTCCACCGCCGGCGAGCAGGTCGGGTCGCTGCGGCTGGTGAGGCGTCCGCATCTTGGCCTTGGGAGGGAACCTCGACTGCGGCTGCTGGGCCGCGGCGGACTGCGGCATCACGTTGTTGAGGGGGACGGCGGAGTAGCCTCTCTGCTGCTGCTGCTGCTCCTGGAGGTCTAGAGCGTTGTTGGTGAATCCTGTCGTCTCCTGCCCGCCGTGCCGCTTCATCCCGTGCCCCTGCTGCTGCTGCTGCATCAGCTTCTTCTTGGCCTCCCTCTTCCTGAGCTTGAAGCAGGTGAAGGAGATGCAGATGGCGCAGATGAGGAGAACGAAGAAGACGACGATGACGGCGACGCCAACGTTGACGGCGCTCCTGGGCTGGGAGCTTTGCAGGATCTGAATGTCGCAGCCGCCGGCAGAGAAGGACGGGGAGGAGAAGGGGGCGGAGGACACGCGGAGGAATCCGGCAGCAGCCGTGGAAGAGGAGGAGGCGAGGGACTGGAGCTCACCCATCACGGTGAAGTTGGCCAGGCAGCCACGGAACCCGCCTGCGGAAAAAAGGACGGAGAAGCCATTTAGAATACGCTAGTTCATCGGAAAAAGAAGGGACATTAGTTTTGACGGCAAAACGCCCACTAGAAAAGGCCTCATTATGCGGGAGCACGGAATTCCCCCTGCTTCTCGATTCTGCGGTGATAAAAGAGCGGGTAGCGAAGCGCAATAAAAATTTGATAGAGAAAGCAGCAGAGGAGAGTAGACAGTATTTACGAGGGAAAACGGTTTTTGTCTGATCAATTGTTCCTCTGCCAGGATTCTGACTAGAAATGTGGGACCAAAAACAGTGCGGTACATGGGGCGCCCCTCCCTAACGACTAATTTTCACCAGTCAACCAATATCGAAAATGAAGGAGTTGTAATAACTCCGAATATGGAATGTTGGAACTACAACTAAAATAACAATGTTGTAATACCTTCAAAAAGGGAGATAAAGAAGAAAAGAGCATAACTAGGGATATACCTGACCTTATATAAACTTATTCGAGTTTCTACAAATATTTTCAAATCATGCAAGTGATTTAAAAAAGTTCAGTCAATGGCGATCACTGCTGATAGGAGAGCAGGGGGCAGGAGGAATAAAAAAAGTCAATCAAACAGAGGCACTTTGGGGGCCAAAAAATGTATGTCTTTTGCAATTTAGAGGATGTTTTGCATGATGTCTGCAATAAGAAATAATCAGGGCAGGTATATATGAGTGTCAAAAACTGTTTGACAGGTGGGAGTATTCAAACTTTGCTCTTCAGCCCCCACCCCCATGCCCACTTATGCATACAATACACGCCCTTAGTCCTGGCTCTCTGCTGCATAAAAACACAAGTCAATTGAGCCTATCCCTAGTGTAATGGCAACATCTGGCCATTTTAGTTATTATTCCAACTATCCCTTTTTTGATGTTGCTACAACTCCATACCTTCTGATTACCAGATGGAAAATTAGTTGTTAGGGAGACTTCTGCAAAATAGTTGTTAGGGTGCGCGCCCGTACATGGCACCATCCAAAAATCCTTATTTCTAACAGGTTGCCAAATTATCTGTGGTCTCGCGCTTGAAGGTATGCGCACCGGCCAAACGGCGGGACAGCGGCCTTGCTGCTACGAGAATAATTTATGGCCTTGGTATGATAATCTTCCTCGGGGGGAACAGGCTTGGGAAGAAAAAGAATAAAAGGGGGAAGCGGGAATGGCGAGGGGAGGGAGACTCCACAATCCCCCCCCCTCCTCCTTCCGACTCCGACCGACCGCGTTGCGAAACACGCAGGTTATTCTCTCTTTTATGTCCCAAGGGAGGAAGAAGGGGGGGGAAACGGCGGAGAAAAAAGAGGAAGCCCTTCGCCCCTGCACGTTGCAGGAAAAAGAAGCCGCAAGAATTTTTCACGAGTCGGCCACGATGGTCTTGAGAACGTACCATGGGAATGTCTCTTTGGAGTCCCAGAGGTCTACTGCAATTTCATTCCCCCTATCTTGAAACGAATACTCACCCTACAAGAAAAGCCAGAAAACAGAAAATAATGCGATACTGCGAACAATGCTCTTACCTCCTTCCTCGCGCCGTGCCTCTCCGGTCTCCCCCAATACGACCTCTGAGACCTCCGGGTCGAGGAAGTCGTGGGTGGCCGAGAGCTCCAGCTCGTACCCGGCCGGGGATCCGTCCACCCACAGCCTGATGACCTGCCCGGACGCTTCCAGCCCGAACCCGTGCCACTGCCCGTCGCTAACGAGCACTCCCGAGGTCATGTTGATGGCGGATCGCTGTTGTTGTTGCTGCTGCTGCCCCACATCAGGGGAAGCCGGCCTCTGGTCTGCGGTGGAGAAGTAGTGCAGGACCCCGTCGACTACCTCCACCACTGTCTTGGCCGATCCTCCCCGCTGCCTCACTGTAAGGAGGGTGGAGGAGGTGACCAGCGTCCGGAAGGAGAGCGAGATGGTCTTGGAGGGAACGGGAACATTGTCGCCTCCGTCCCACAAGTCCTGGGCTGTTGAGCCTACTATTGAGGCCGCCGAGGCTCTGACCAAACTGGAGGACCTGGTGTATCTGGGCGTGGGAGAGAACACCACGTTTTGCTCCTCGGTGAGAGAGACAGGGGTGAGGGATCGGCCGCAGTCCGGGGATATGACGTCCAGGTCTGCCACTGGAGCCCCGACGGCGCCGGCGCCGCACCGGCACTGCTGCCGGTCCCACAGGGGCACGCAGGAGCCGGACGCGCCGCACTCGTCGCCCCTGGAGCAGGCTCCACCCTCCACCTGGTTGCAAGTGTCCGTCACGCCGGTCCTGTTGGCCACCGCAGGATCGGTCAAGATGTTGCGCTCCTGCCCGTCTAGCGAGAGCGACTTGACGCAGCCGACAAAGTCGTCCGACTTGATCTGGTCGAATTGCGAGAGGAACTCCGCCGCGCTGGGGAGGCCACCGAAGTGAAGCGGGTTGCCGTGGAAGGAGAGGGTCCCGGCCTGGCCGGACACCTTCCTGAAACAGTTCAAGTCGTCCGGCTCGCAGGTCTTGCAGTACTCCCCCGACTCTGTGCAGTCCTCTAGGCTCAGGGTGCCCACTTGGTGGTGCCGGGTGGCTGTGAGCTTGTACCACCGCCCGGTTGAGACGTCCCTGTCTATGGTGACCCTTGAGGGCTCGGATCGAGACCCACCCCAGGAGAACCTGGGGCGACCGTTCACCAGCTCCAAAGCGAGGAAGTCCGATCGGCCATTGCCTGCAAGAGATGAAAATAGTACTCAAGCTACTGTCACATAATTTACCCAGAAATAAAAGTATAAGTGAAACTTACCCAGCCTGTCTCCCCTGTTGTACAGTAGCAGAGCGTCTTTCATGGTGGTGGTGAAGACGACCGAGATGTCATTGGAAGCAGCGGCCAGGGGAGGGAGCGCCACGAAGGAGAGTTGCCCGAATCCCATGGTGGAGAGTTCACAGTGGAGGCCGTAGTAGTTGTCGGGGCAGCGGCAGCGGTAGCCTGGCACCAGAGGCACGCAGGCGCCACCGTTGAGGCAGGGGTTGCCGCCGCGACCGACGGCCGCAGCAGAAGAGGAGCAGGAGTCCACCAAGGCCTCGCAGCGGTCTCCGCGGTACCCGGGGCGGCACAGGCAGAAGAAGTCCTTGGTCTTGCTTCCCTTGCAGGTGCCACCGTTCAGACATGGGTTGGGGCGGCAGGAGTCAGAGCTCTGTTTTTCGCACCGGTCGCCAGACCTCAGGGGAGGGCAGAGACACTGGAAGGTGGAGGCGGTCTCCGGAGGCTGTTGTTGGTCACTGCTGCCACCGCCAAGCAAGTGCCTGACGACGCACTGCCCTCCAAACTGGCAGGGGCTTGGGTCGCAAGGGTTCTTCTGCGCCTGGCAGCGGTCGCCGGTAAATTGCTCAGAGCAGGTGCAACTGACGGTCTGGGACACTGACGGGGAATTGAAGACGGTGTCTCCGTACCTACAAAAAATAAGAATACAAGTTTGTTGCTAAAACCTGCACTTTCTTTTAGAACCACATTGAATACTCACTTGATGATGTTCGTCTCCTTGTCCGCCTCCATTCCAACGGCAGAGGCGCACTCTCCTCCATTGAGACAGGGTCCCTCGTTGCACGGGGTGTAACCGACGGACACATGGAAACCTGCCGTCAGCGATCCTCCAGCATCTTTGTCAAACTTTTGCCTAAGCTGCTGAAGCGCCTCCTCTCGGGGAAGCACTACGCCGTTCTCCCTCAGCGCCAGGTAGGCGTCCACCGTTCCGAGGCCTTCCTTACTCTTCCCTGGGTTGAGGCTCAGGAGCTCGAAGGAGGCGCCACTGTCGCTGCTGGTTAGCCTCTCGAAGACGCCTAGGACAACTCCGGCCCCTCCTCCACCATCACTGGCATTGCTGAACCTGACAGGGACGGCCTGGCGGAGGGCGGCGCGGCCGAAGGGGAAGAACCTCAGCCTGGCCCTGACCTCTGCCTCCGGGTGGCGGCCGTCGGAGGCTGACACTGCCAACTCGTACTCTCTGGCGTCCTGGATTCGGCCAGCAGACACCCTGCATCCCTCAGCGGCGACGCGGAAGATGCCCTCGGGCTGTCCTGGGGCCATGCGGCAGCGGTAGGAAGAGTCGGGCTGAAATAGTAATTGATAAATATATAATTTTGATATGATAATTGAGGCTTCTCACGATACAGCCAAACAAAACATCATTTTAGAATTTTCTGCGCTAAACGAAAGGAAGAATTCATGCATACGTGGGTAAGAGGGGGGGAGGGGGGGTGATACCCATAGGCTGACTTTCCCTTCCTAAGGCCATTTTGAGACCACCCAATAGGAGGATTTGAGAAAAAAATTCATTTTACCCCCTCCCTGATACCAAAAAATTGCAAGTTTTTTTTTGACATTTCACAGAATTTTTTTGAAAAATTTCTTGTAACGTTAAAAAATTGCCCAAAATGTAAATTTTCTGTCATTTTTTAAAATTTCCCTTTCTCCTAACCCATCCCTGTCCCATGAAATTGTCCCCCTCCCTGAAGCCATATTTTTACCCCCACCCTGCCATGATTTTTGGCCCCCCCTATTAAGATTTTTTCGGTGCCCACGTATGAATTCATGTTTCGTAATGTCTGCAGAAAGCAGAACCTGCATCATTACCTGATCGTCCAAATCAGTTGGCAGGGCTGTGAAGACGTCTCCTCCGGCGAAGGTGCCCTCAAACACCTTAACCACCACCTGTAGCGAGCGGGGCCGTGAAGGGTTGTCGTTCTCGTCCAGCACTTCAACCGCAAACGGGTACACGCGGCTCCTACGCGGCTGGCCTCCGTCGGACACACGAATGCTCAAGGACATCTGAGACCTCCTCTCCCGGTCGAAGACTTCCGTGGTTCTGAGGATGCCCGAGAGGCGGTCGAGGGAGAAGGAGGACGAGTCCTCGGACGGCATCATCTCAAAGGAGAAAGGCCCGGCGTGGGGAGGCAGGTCTGGATCGGTGGCCATGATCCTGGCCACGAAGCTGCCGGAGGGACTGTTCTCCTTGATGCTGGCCTTGGATGTTTCCAGCTCTGGCGGGGAGTCGTTGACGTCGGATAGGACGACGCTGACGAGGGTGGTTCCGGTGGCGGGAGGGGAGCCACCGTCGATGGCGCTGACGGTGAGGTTGTAGGACGGCACCTCTTCTCTATCCAGCTTGGCCGCGACCTCGATTAGGCCGGAGGCAGGATCGATAGAGAAACGGCCGTCGTCATCGCCGTAAGAGATGGAGTAACTGAAGAGGCTGTTGTGAGGGCGTACGTCTCGGTCAACAGCGGCCACGGTGACGACGGAGGATCCGACAGCGGCATCCTCCCTCACCTCAGCACTGTACGAGGCTCGCTCGAAAACGGGAGGGTCGTTGCCGTCCCTAACCTGCACGATCACCTGGGCCTCGTCGACGTCACCGCCGCGGATAGGGCCGCGGTTCTTGGCCATCACTCGCAGCACGTAACGGTTCTGAGATTCTCTATCCAGGCCGCGGCCGTCGGCACCCACTCGTACCACACCGGTGTTCCTCTCCACCACAAAGCCGGCGACGTTGCTGGCCCCCACCAGGTAGAAGAAGACCTCTCCTTCCGGACCTGAGTCCGCATCCTCGGCCTCCACCTTCCCCACGGACGCTCCAGGGATAGAGGATTCAGAGATGGCGAACTGGAAGACTGGCTGGATGAACCTGGGCACGAACTCGTTCTCGCCCACCACCGATATGTTCAGTGTGGCCCTGGCACTCTGTTCGCTACCGGGGTTTCTTGCCTCGATGGCCAGGCTGAAGGAGCTCTCCCTCTCGTAGTCAAACGTCCTCAGGGACACTACCATCCCCGTCTTAGAGTCTATCTCAAAGTCTCTTTGTTGCTCCCCGACGAAGGAGAACTCCACGTTCGAGAACATCTGCGAGTCCGCGTCCGTCGCTTCCACCTGCGCCGCCAGCGTTCCGGGCTTCGAGTTCTCCTTGATGTACCCGGCGAGGGAAGCTTCAAGGAACTCCGGGGCGTTGTCGTTGACGTCTTGCAGAAGGACTTTGACCATGGTGGTTGAGGTCTTGGCGAAGAACCCGCGGTCCCTGGCCCTAATTTCCAAGGTGTACTGCTTAGCCTCCTCGTAGTCAAGCTCGCTCTTAACCGCGATTCTGCCGCTCTCCGGGTCGATCTTGAATTTCCCCTTCTCGTTGCCGGAGACGATTTCGTAGCTCACTTCCCCGTTGATCCCCTCGTCGTCGTCCTGGGAAGCCATGGTGATGATGGCTCCCCCGACGGGCTCGTCCTCCCTGATGTAGACCCTGGTCAGCGGCGACGGGAACTTGGGCCCGTGGACATTCTCGCCCGTGACGTAGAAGTCCTGCCTGAAGCTGGACACCAACTTCTTGCTGAGGCTGTCGCTGACGGTCACGTTGAAGGTGAGGAGGGAGCCCGTGTCGAAGGGTACGGCGCGGCGCAGCTTCAAGGTCCCCGTCTTCTTGTCCATCTCGAAAACGGAGCTTCCGTTTCCGCCGGCCAGGTTGTACAGGAGGCCGCTCCTGCTCCTCTTCTCCGTCTTGTACGATTGTATGATTGTTCCCGGTTTCAGAGACCTTGGAATGGCGACGAGTGGCCTGACAGAGTCGAGGACAGGAGATTCGCCCTTGGAATCTTCGACGCTGACTTCCACTTGGCACTTACTGGTTCTAGGGGGGCTGCCCAGATCAGAGGCTATCACTACCATCTTGTAGACGTCGTCCTTGGAAGAACTCTTGGGCAGCTGCTTGGAAGTCCTGATAGCGCCAGTGGAGCTGTCCACTTGGAAGAAATCGGTCGGATGGGCGAAGGAGTAGACGATCTCAGAGTTAGGCCCGGGAGAATCTCGGTCCAGGGCATGGACTTTCCCCACCAGTTCACCGTCCAAGTCCCCCTTGGATCTCTCCAGCGAGAATCTGTAGACATCGTGGTCAAAGTTAGGGGAGTTGTCGTTCTCGTCCTGCACCAGGATGGTGACGGTCGTGTCCAGCTTCCAGGCCCCGTCCGAGGCCTGCACGTCGAGGACGTACTCCTCCCTGATCTCCCTATCAAGGGGAGCTGTAAGTCTAAGCTCTCCCGTTCCAGAATCTAGATCGAAGGTTCTCCTGGCGTCAGCGTCGTCCATGGTGAGGACGGAGTAGGTGACCTTGGCGTTTGGTGGGGTGTCGGCGTCGCGCGTCTCCACGGTGAGGACGACGCTGCCCACGGGCGCGTCTTCCGTTACGTTGACAGAGTAGAGCCGGGCAAAGAGCGGCGCGTTGTCGTTGATGTCCTCCACCCTGACGACAACGGTGGCGGTGGAGCTGAGGAGGCCGTCGGAGGCAACCACAAGAGCCCTAAGCGGCTCCGGGCCCAGCTTCTCCCTGTCCAGCTTCTTGAGGCAGGTGACGGCGCCGCTCTCGGAGTCGACGGTGAAGAAGTCGTTCTCCTCCGCCATGCTGAAGGTCACCCCTCCGCTTCTCCCCTCGTTGTCGGCGTCCTCCGCTCGAACTTCTGTGACGTAGAAGGGCGGGTACTGCTCCTCCTGCACTGTGGCCTCCACCAGCGATTCGTGGAATCTGGGCGGGTTGTCGTTGACGTTGTTTAGCCTGATGTTGAGCAGGGCGGCGGAGAAGAAGAGCGGCCTCCGACGGTGGAAGATCTTGACCCAGATGTCCTCCTGGCCCGCCAGTTCGAAGTCTGGCTGCCTCTTGACCACCACCTCCCCTGAACCATTCCGCACTGCGAACCAGTCGAGGGCGTTGCCGCCGGCTATTCCGTACAGCAGGTCGGCCTGTTGCTCCTCCCTCGAGGAGAACTGGTTCAGCCTGGCAACGACGGTGCCCACCGGCACATCCTCGTCCACTTCCGCAGCCTCCAGCACCTCCCTCTGGAAGCGGGGAGCCGAGAACTCCTGCGCCATAAACACCTCCACCTTCCTGGTGGTCTGGAGGGACCGTCCTGCGCCGGCGCCGTCCGTGGCGGTGGCCAGGAAGCTGTAGGTGGGCTTGGGCCGGAAGGACGGGGAGGCGAGGACGGCGCCGCTGACAGCGTTCACCCGGAAGTGGTCGACGTCCCTCCCGGAGAGGGAGAAGGTCACCTGGCCGTTGGCACCGGCGTCGAGGTCACGAGCAAAAAGACCTGCGATATCAAATAATTTCTTACTTTTACATAGGGAAGAAGAAAACTCAAGGTACTACTATTTACGTTAAAAATTAGCTCTGGGCGAGGGCGGAAAATCAAAACCGGAGCAGAGGAAACAACGTAAACTGAGATCACAAAAACTAAAAAGACTGTGTAATATGGGTACATATGCCTAGGAGTATTCAACATCCACATACAGTAGGAGAAAGGAGAAAATGAAAACTTAAAATTTCGTACCTAAGATGAAATCGCCCTCTTTGGTGTCTGGAGAGACGAAAAAGTCCCTCCTGTCCTCATCGTCAAAGTCACCGTCGTCTTCCTCCCCGTTGAAGAAGACTGGGCTGTTGTCGTTGACGTCCCTGACGCTCACGACGACGGAGGCGGTGGAGGAGAGGGGTGAGAAGGGAGAGGAGTCGGAGGCGACCAGCTGGAGGTCGTAGGAGGCCCTGGTCTCCCTGTCAAGAGGCCCGGCCACCCGGATCTCGCCTGTCTCCAAGTCGACGGAGAAAGGAATGTCGTCGTCCTCGCCGATAGAATACCTGAGGAACAGACGAAATTGGTCATTAGGAGAGAAACAAGATGAAAATTAATCACACTACCTTATTTGGGCGTTTAGTCCTTCGTCTTGGTCAGATGCTGAGACTCTCCCGACGGAGGCTCCCACTTCTGCGTCCTCGGCCACGGAGACCTCGTACGTATCAGCCTGGAACTCTGGAGCGCCGTCGTTTTCGTCGTCCACGATGACGTCCAGTGCGGCCTCTGCTGTCAGGCGAGGGGATCCAAAGTCCTGCGCGATGAGGTGGAGACGGAAGGAGGCCGGTGGCCCAACGGACTCACGGTCGAGCGGGCGGGTGGCGAACACCTCAGCGGTGGAGGAATTGATGGAGAAGAGGCCCCCGAGGGAGTCCCTGATAATTAGAAGAATTGCATTAAAATTTCGCCGTTCGCTCAACAACAAGTGCGAAAAATACCTGATTGAGTATTCAACCCTGTCGAAAGGAGGATCATCTCTGTCCTCCGCCCTGGCCACAAATATCGGCCTTGCCAGGTCCTCTCCCTGTGCGTTTTCCCTCACCCTGCAGGAGAAGGGGGCGTCCGGGAAGCGCGGTGGATTGTCGTTGACGTCGAGGACGGTGACGACTACGGTGGCGGTGTCGAAGCGCCCACCGTCAATGGAAGAGTCCTCCTCCTTGGAGTCAGCCAGGTCCTCGCCTCGGCCGCGGCCGCCAGCGTCCTCCGCCCTCACCACCAGGCGGTAACTGTTCCTCCGCTCGTAATCTAGCGACCTTGCTACGGCGAGGAGTCCGTCTCGGTCGCCGATGGAGAAGTCGCCGGAGGGGTCGCCGGACAGGATGGAGAAGCGGAGGCGGCTGCTATCGCCGGAGGCGGGGAAGTCCAAGTCCGAGGCCCTGCACTGAACGACGTGCATGCCCAGGGAGGCGTTCTCCAGTACTTGAGCTCTGATCAGAGAAAAAAAATCAAGTTTAACCACAGTGCAAAATCAAATGTTAGACATTCAACTTACGTGTAAAACTTGGGATTGAAGGAGGGAGGGTTGTCGTCCACGTCCTCCACGTTCACGTTTACCTCTACGCGAGATGAAAGCCTGGAAAAATAAAAAAATAAACATGAGATATGAATAACATTTCCGCTACAACATCTTGTTTCTCACCTTGGAGAACCGTTGTCCGTAGCAACGACGGCCAACTTGTACTGTTCCCTCTCCTCCCTGTCCAGCGGCGCCTCGCTCCTGAGCACCCCGTCCACCCTGCCCACGCTGAACCGCGAAGAATAGGAGTCCTCCAAGAAGTAGTGGACCTCGGCATTTCTTCCCTCATCGGCGTCGCGAGCAGCTACTTTGGCGAAGGAGGTTCCGGCGGGGGCATTCTCGGAGACGCTGGCAGACACGGAGTCCTCCTCAAAGGACGGAGCCACGTCGTTGACGTCTGAGACGGTGACCTCCACCAAGCAGGTGCTGGTGAACACCCTGTCTGTAATGCGGGAAGCCACACCGCCGTACGGGTAGTCCAGCGGGCCGTCGTCGCTGACGGTGACCCTGAAGGCGTAGGCGGCCTCCTTCTCCCTGTCGAGAGCGGCGACGGTGACAAGGTCCCCCTCCGGCGTCACCGAGAACAGCTCGTCGAATGGCTCCTCCACCTGGAAGCGCAACCGCCCTTCGGACACCTCGTCGGCGTCAGAGGCCAAGATCCGCTCTAGCGTGGTGCCGGTCGGGGCGTCCTCGGGGACGGAGACGGAGTAGAGGGCCCTATCCAGGTCGGGCGCGTTGTCGTTGACGTCGATGACGTTGATGTAGATGGTGGCGGTGGCCGTCTGAGGAGGGGAGCCGCCGTCGCTGGCGGACGCCACCAGCACGTAGTGCTCTACCTTTTCGTGGTCCAGGATGGGAGCACCCTGGGAGGGAAAAGAAAATAATTGTTTTTTAATCTCGTTTTCGATACGATTACCGACATGACCAAATTGACATTTTTACAGACATTTGTGTTCAATAGTACTCAAGGCTTGTTTTAAAGCTTCTAAGAAATCAATCCTCACCGAATCCCCTGCGTGCCCTGCGAGAGTGATGACTCCCAGGTCTGGGTCGATGTCGAAGGTGTCGCTGCCGTACTCTGAGATGAGTCTGTAGGAGACGCGCGAGAAGGCGGTTCCCTCCGCGTCGGCGTCGGCGGCGTGGATGCGGCCCACGACGGCGCCGCGGCCGGAGGACTCAAGCACGTCGAAAGAGAAGTGCGGGGAGTCGAACACGGGGGCATTGTCGTTGATGTCCTCCACCTGATTGGCAAAACCAATTACATTTAGAACAGGGATTGCATTTTCAAACATGACTGGTTTTTTGTCGACATTGAGGGCAATCAAATTGAGAAAAATGACGTTTGGGCACCTGAAGAACCTTCTTCCACACGTCGCTGTGAACTCCGTCTGACACCATGACCTCCATCTCCACCTCTGCGTGCTCCTCCCTGTCGATGGGCTGGTTGAGGGTTAGGACGCCTGTGCCCGGATCCACGCTGAGGAAGGCCTGCGTCTCCAGGCCCAGGGAGTAGGTGAGGCCAAACCCGCCGCTTCTGGCGTTTGAGTCTGGGTCGTCGGCCGGGACGGTGCCAACGGTGTGGCCGGCCAGGAAAGCCTCGCTCAGCTTGATGTCGACCGACCCGTCGCGGTGGAAGCTTGGGGGAGTGTCATTCTCGTCCAAGCAAGTGACTTCGACCTGAAAAGGGATGGGCAAATTGTGCATGAAAGGAATAAAGTACCAAACATGTGTTTTTCTGTGCTCCGTTTGTTTACCTTGCACTTTGACATGGCGTTGGAGAAGAGAGCTATAATGTCCAGGACGATCTTGTCGCCTTCCTCTTCCCTGTCGACGAGGGCCACGGTGCGCACCTGCCCCGTCCTCGCGTCCACCTCGAAGAGACCCCTGTCCCTCCCCTTTTTGCTCTCGCTCCCCACAAGGTAAAACCTCGGCCTCTCCCCTCCCCTCCGCTCCTCCACCAGAGCCACCTTCCCCACGGGCGTTCCGCCGGGGCTGTTCTCCCTCAAGCTCACCCGATACACCTCCTGGGTAAACTCCGGCCCTGGGTCCGCGCGGCCCGCCATGACGGTAAGCGTCGTGGTGGAGGTCATCCTGACCGCCTGGGCGGCGCCGTCAGTGGCCCGGACCGTCAGGGTGGCAAGGCTGGACGTGTCCGGTTCGAACTTTTGCGGGGCGGCACCGTTGGAGAGGAAGATCCTCCCGGATCTCCTGTCAATGTCGAAGCTGACGCCTGCGCTGCCGTCCCCTGACCTCTGCTCTAACTCATAGGAGACCTCCCCGTTGGAGAGGGCGTCGTCGTCGTCGGCAACGGCCACAGCCACGGTGGCGCCCCTCTTAGAGCCGGGCATCAAGACGGCGTGAGAGAGGGAGTGGAATTGAGGGGCACAGTCATTCACGTCCTCAACCAGAACCTGGCGTGCAAAAAACAAATTGAAAATAAGGATTTTTGCAATTATCAGATTAGCAATTATCATAACCAGATGAGAGAGTAAGTTGAAAAGACCAATATTTCTACCTGCACATAGCGTCTCGTCTTTCGCATCGGATTTCCACCGTCCGAGGCGATCACTATGAGCTCGAAGGTAGATTGCTTTTCTCGGTCAAGTTCTTTGGAGACCTTTAAAGCTCCTGTGTCGGGATCGATGCTGAAGGAACCGCTCTCTTGGTCAGCGTCTCCCTCCAGAGCGTACGTGATTTTGCCATTATCGCCCTGCAAGAAAACGAGAATAGTTTGTTTTTTATTATTCAAATGTTTTTATATGTTTTACCTCGTCAGCATCAACAGCTTCTAGCCGGGCCACGACAGTTCCCTCCGGCGCGTCTTCCGGCACAGTGATGACGCTGGAGCCTCCCGAGGCTCCGGGGAAGTGTGGGGAATTGTCGTTGACGTCCGTGACTGTGATGACGGCCGAGACGGAGGAAGACCGACTCTCCGCGCCTCCGTCGTTGGCCGTGACGGTCAAGCGGACGTCGGGAGTTGTCTCGCGGTCAAGGCTGTTGCGCAAGACCAAAGCGCCTTGGGAGGAAAAAAAGCGTTCAGACAAGATAAGTGCAGGAAAAAAACTATTCCTACCTGTGGTCGGGTTCAGGTAGAAGTGCTGCCCGCCGGCCCCTCCCTTCAAGTGGAAGGTGACCATGCCGTTCTCGCCCTTATCTGCGTCGACAGCGGCAAACGTGTGCACCACCGTCCCAGGTGGGGTGTCCTCGCTGAGCTCCAGCTTGAGGCTCCCTCCTTTGGCCGGGCTGGTGAACACCGGCAAGTTGTCATTCTCGTCCTCCAGGTTCACAATAAGCTTTGCGCTGGACGACAGCATCGGATCACCTCCGTCTTGGGCCAGGATGGTGAGCTCGTACCTGCGAAAAATGGCTGTGTTTACCGGGAAATAGAAATAATTCGGAAATTTCTACCACCTCTCTTTCTTTTCTCTGTCCAAATCTCCTGCCACCCTAACCTCCCCGCTTTCCTCGTTGATGCTGAAGTGTTTAGAATCTCCGTCGTCTTCTAAACTGTACTTGACGACGCCGTTCTTCCCTGCGTCTGGATCCGCGGCCTCGATGGGCTCCTCCGCGGTGGAGACGACTGCTCCGCGAGCGGTGTTCTCAGGGACCGAGGCTCGATAGAGAGGCAGAGAGAAGCGTGGGGCATTGTCATTCTTGTCCAGCACGGAAACGGTCACCGTGGCGGTGTCCTGCTGCCGAACGGAGCCAGAATCACGGACGACCACGTCGAACTGAAATTGTTCGGAATTATGAGCGAATGCAGTTATGCAGAGCATCTATCACAAAACTAGGTGAATAATTTTTTTGCCCTTTTCAAGAACAATGTCCCCCCCCCCTTAAAAAATAGCAAAAAAATGCTAACCTCCAAAAATATGTACGCAGCCTACCTGGAAGTAATCCCGCCCGATTTCAGCAACCAGCCGCTCTCTGTCGATCCTCCTGAGAGATGTAATGAACCCGGTGTCTGGATCCACCCGAAAGTGCTTGCCCACCGCAGAGGTTCTCTCCAGCCTCCCCAGCGAGTAAGAGAGCTCCGCGTTCCTGCCCAGGTCCGGGTCGGACGCCGAGATTCTTCCGACCACCATCCGGGCCTCCGCATTCTCCTCAACTTGGAAGGCGTACTCCCCGCTCGAGTCGAATCTGGGAGGGTTGTCGTTCTCGTCCGCCACCCTGACCACGACCGAGGTGGAGGAGGACCTGGGCGGATCGCCGCCGTCGGTGGCGGTCACGGTGAAGGAGTAGCCCGGCCTCGCCTCCCGGTCCAGGGCCCCCAGCAGGTACACGTCCCCTCCGGGCAGGACGCCAAAGGTGGCGGCCGTGGCGGGGTCCCCGTTGGCCACCAGCCTGTAGGTCACCTCCCCGTTCTCTCCCCGGTCGGCGTCGGCAGCGGGGAGGCTGAGGATGCGGGTGTTGGTCGGCGTGGTCTCGGACACGGAGACCTCCTGGTGCTCGAAGTTGAAGGCTGGCGTATGCACGTTGCCGAAGTGGTAGTCCACCGAGTACTTCTTTCTTGCCGATAGCCTGCTGTTCTCGGCGCCCCCGTCCGTCACGAACACCTCTACCTCCCTCTTCCTCTGGGACCTCCTGCCCGCGTCAGACTTGAGTCTGATGACTCCGCTCCCCTCGTCGATGGACAGGTCGTCGTCGGGGTCGCGCAGGCGGAAGTGGAGCCTCCCGTTGTTGCCCTCGTCCGGATCGGCGACGGGGACCTTGTATACTGGAGCACCGAAGGGGGCTTCTCCGTCCACTGTGATGGAGTCGGTCTTGTCGTCCTCGAACTTGGGAGCGTTGTCATTGACGTCTGTGACGACGAGGCGGATGCTGAAGAGGCTGGTGACTCCGCCGACCAAGTAGGAGACGACCAAGTGGTGTTCTACTTTCTTCTCCCTGTCGAGAGGCCTAACACCCAATATTGCTCCGGTGCGGCTGTTCACTTGTATAGTACCGTCCTCGCCTCCTTCCACCAGATCATAAGTTCCACCTTGCTGCTCTCCTCTCACGTCCACAGCACCCACCTCCCGGCCGGCCTCGGTGTCGTCCTCAGTCACCTCCAGCGTCTGGGTCTCTTCGTGCCGCCGCAGGTTCTTGACCACCTCCAGCTGGAGATGCTCCTTTGAGCGTCTGCCCAGTCCGTCGGTGGCCGCGATTCTCACCGAGGCCTCGAAGGTCCGTCTGTTCCCCCTGGCTTCCACCTCGCCGCTCGAGGTGTTGAGGGAGAGGAAGGAGGGAACCTCAGATGCATCCAGCCAAGAATATGTGACTCTGCCGGCCTCCCCTTCATCCTTGTCCTCTGCCCGGGCAACGAACACAGCTCCCGACTTTTTCACCCTCGACAGAGATACGATGTGCTTCCGCGGGTGGAAGACCGGGGAGTTGTCATTGACGTCTTGAACGGCAACACTCAGGGCCAGCCTGGAGGCCAGGCTCGGCACTCCGCTGTCCGACGCCAAAACGACGAGTTTGAGCTTCGATCTTTCTTCCCTATCCAGAAGTTTCTTCAAGACGATGGCCCCCGTGCCGCTATCAATGGAGAACGATCCATCACCGTCCTCCTGGAGCGAGTAGGAGACGGACCCTGCGGCTCCCTCGTCCAGGTCTTCAGCCAGGACCCTGTGCACCTCAGAGCCGACGGGCGAGTCCTCCGGTATCGTGAGGTTCTGTCGGCTGGCCGCGGAGAAAACGGGGGCCACGTCGTTCACGTCGCTGATGGTGATCTCCACGGTGGCGAAGGAGGACTTGGCGGAGCTGCCGGTGGCGTCCTGGGCCTTGACCTTGAGCGTGACCTTGTCCCTCTTCTCGCGGTCGAGGGGGGTGGCGGTGGTGACCATTCCGGAGAAGGGATGGACGCGGAACCACTGGTGCGCGAGGTCGCTGTCGGCGATAGAGAATATTATGCGGTTACCGGCGGTGTTGCCGGCGGAGCTGATGCCTTCGTTGTCGTCGTCGTCGGTGGCCCTGAGCACCAGGACGGATGTGCCGACAGGGGCGGCCTCTGACACCTCGCCGGAGAAAAGGGGCTTCTCGAATTCAGGCCTGGAAGGAGAATTCCACCAATGAATGTAAATAGCTGCAAGCTTCCTCAGAAAAACTATTAAAAAGTCCACTTCAGTGAAAACTAAGCCGTTCTGATATAATCCCAACCAA
>JAAUYB010208504.1_pt1 | contig 23122 bp, 22 predicted proteins | sample 7278071 | NCBI WGS metagenome assembly JAAUYB01 (sample SAMN14350121, study PRJNA611818) | marine sediment metagenome | isolation source: surface marine sediment (1.8m) | place: French Polynesia: Moorea | collected 2018-08 | reverse complement strand
GCCGCCAGACAGCTGATCACGCAGATCGCAAGCTGCTTGACCGCATACAGGCGGAACATGTAGAGCGCCATGGCGATCACCGGAACGAGGCCGATGACCACGTCCAGCATGATCCGCTGGGTCGTCAGGGCCTGATCGGCCAGATGCGGCGAAGGTGAAACGTGGATGACGGGCGCCGCGCTTTCGGTTTCCGGTGTTTGGCTTAAGATGTTGTCCGTCATGTCTTTCCGTAAAATAAGTTGCGATTCATTTTTCAGAATGCGGTGCCGATAATGGGTCCGTCCTGTGGTTTACTTGCGCTGGCTGGCGATGACCTGGGCCTTGCCGGTACGGATCAACTGCACCAATGGAATGCTGGCCGGGCAGGTGAAAGTGCAGCAGCCGCATTCGAAACAGCCCATGATGTGATAGCGCTGGGTCAGGTCGACATCCTTGGCGCGGGAGGCCAGGGCGATCTTGGTGGGCACCAGGCCCATGGGGCAGGCGTCGACACAGCGCCCACAGCGGATGCAGGCCGTTTCTCCGGCTTTGCGGACATCGGCTTCGGTCAGCACGGTCACGCCGCTGGTACCCTTGGTAATCGGGGCATCCAGGTTGGCGAAGGCAAAGCCCATCATGGGCCCGCCGGAAACGATCCGGGCCGCATCGGGTTTGAGTCCCCCGCAATAATCGATCAGTTCCCGGTAGCTGATGCCGATCGGCACCAACAGGTTCTTGGGCTGCCGGATACCGGCGCCGGTGACACTCACCACCCGGTGGGTCAGGGGTTTGCCGCGCAGCACGGCGCGCGCGATGGCCGCCGCGGTGCCGACGTTGCTGACCGCCACGCCAATGTCCAGCGGAAGCCCGCCCATGGGCGTCTCCCGTTTGAGAACCGCCGTGATGAGCTGTTTTTCGCTGCCCTGGGGGTATTTGGTCTTGAGCACGGCGATTTGAATACCGGTTCCGGCGGCGGCTTGGCGCAGCGCTTCGATGGCCTGCGGCTTGTTGTTCTCCACCCCGATGATGATCGTGCGGGCGCCGGCCGCGCGGGCCACCAGCAGGGATCCGGCCACCACGGCCCGGGGGGCCTCGAGCATGACGCGGTAGTCGGGTGTCAGAAACGGCTCGCATTCGCAGCCGTTGATCAGCACCGTATCGATGGGTTTCTCGTCGTTGCGCGTGTATTTGACATGGGTCGGGAAAGCGGCCCCGCCCAGACCGACGATACCGGCGGCGGCAATGGCATCGGTGATTTCCTGGGCATCGCGCCGATCAATGCCTTCATAGGTCCACTCGCCGCCCAGGACATCATCGAATAGCGCCTGCCCCTCGAGCTGTTCACCGTCGGCCTTGATGGGCATGACCTGCACATGCCGCGCGTTGGGCAGCGTGGCCACCGCCGTTTTAAGCACCTTGCCGGCGATCGGGGCATGCAGGGGCGCCGATACGAACCCCCCGCCCTTGCTGATCATATCCCCCATGGCCAAAGCATCTTTGACCTTGACCACCGGCACACTGGGCGCCCCCACGTGCTGCAGCAAAGGCAGTTGCACCTTGGCCGGCGTCGGGACGACTTCGATGGGCAGATCTTCGGAAAAGTGCTTGTGTTCGGGTGGATGCACACCATGTGCAAAGGTGCCGAGGCCCGGTCTTTCGGTAGTGGTTGCCGCCATGGATTCTCCTGACGCCGCCGGCACTGCATGCAAAAACGCGAAGCGCCGCAGCGGAATCGAATTTTGATCAAAAGAGTTCGTGTATAGAAAAGGGGGTGTGATGTCAAGGCTGAAAGCGCCGCAATCACAAGGGCCTCCGCCCAGGCTGCTTGGCCGTGAGACAGCGGGTCGGCGCTGTGGAGCGAACCACCCGCACGTGCGATCGACGCACGAGGACAAGATTCCGGATCCCAACCCTGTGCGAAAGGGTGGGATCGCCCTTAGTACTCCATGTCGAACTCCTGAAAGTCGAACCAGAACCCGGTCTGGCTGATATAGTCGAGTTCGGCCTGGACCGCGACGATATGGCCGTCTTCGATCTCCAGGAAGCGCGCGAACATGTCACGGGCCGCACCGTCCATCTCCGCGACCATGCGCCGGTAGAATTCGCTGGTTTCCATCTCGACCTGCAGCGCCTTGCTGAGCATTCGTTTTTCGTCGCCCCGGTCGGGGCGGTCCATCTGGGTGGCGAGGCCTTCAACCGCCGACGGCGGTATTTCGGGAGCCGCCACCAGCGAGGCCAGAAGTTCCACCGTCAGAGTCCCTTCCTCACGCCACTGGCGGCGTTTGTGCTCCAGATAATCGAGGTGACGCTGTTCATCGTCCGCCAGGGTCTGGAAGACTTTCTGGCCTTTGACATCGGTGGTTTGATCAGCGGCCTCGCGATAGAGGTCCCGGATGCGGGTTTCATAGGCGATGGCCTGAGCGATGGCGTCTTCGAGGTTCATCACACGTCTCCCTTCAACAAATTTAATCGGGCCGTCGGTGACGACCGCGGTAGAGGTTGTCACGCATGGTCGGCGGAGAAGCGGGTGTCACCGCAGAGGCGTCCGCACGATCGGCCCGTGTCGGGCTTGCCTGCCGACACTGGATTGGCATATGTTGTTATGTCAAGGTAAAGCACGTCGGCATCCAGGCCAAGCATTGTTTTGGCCCGCGTAGAAATTATCCTGGCCGAGCCCACCCTCGGGCCGGCACCGAAAGGAGATTCCGCCCCATGCGCGCGCAACGCAACCACACCCGCACGGTGCACCGTGGACGGGTTTTCGAGTTGGCGGTCGACAATGTGACCCTTGAAAATGGTGTTACCGTGGACCTGGAGGTCGTTCGCCATCCCGGTGCCGCGGCCATCGTCGCGCTCACCGACCAGGGCGGCGTGATTCTGATCCGTCAGTTTCGCTATGCCGTGGGCGGCGACATCTGGGAAATACCGGCGGGTACGCTGAATCCGGGTGAAGCGCCGCTGGATTGCGCCCGGCGCGAGCTCGAAGAAGAAACCGGGGTTGCGGCCCAGGAGTGGACCGCTATGGGTGAAATCACCCCCCTGCCGGGGTATTCCGATGAAGTCATTCACCTTTTTCTCGCGCAGCGACTGTCCCCGGGAGGCCAGCAACTCGACGACGACGAACTCCTCGAAGTCCGGGAAGTGGCCCTCGAAACCGCCCTGGAAATGATCGCCAATCGTGAAATCCGCGACGCCAAAACCATTGTCGGTCTCCAGATGGCGGCCGCGGCACCGCCCTCCCCTACCCAACGCGATCGCCCCGCCGGCCATCCATGAGGCCATTACCCCCGCTTGATTTCTGCAACCATCGTTTACGATGCCAGGGGCTTGGGATACCCAACCGGGAGGTGCGGCGATCCACGGTCGCGGACCTGCTTGTTGGGAGCGCGAATGAGAGACGGCCAACAGTGCCCATCCACGATTATGAAAAAGTCGGAAATATGTCCTTGTCAGAAATGTGGATTTCAAAAGAGCGAGAACGCCGGCCTGGGCCAAAAGATGCCGTTTCTGGATAGGCGCTGCTAATCTTGGCGGGCTAACTCCTGATAAGGAAAATCACGCGGTGATTCCGAAGCTTCATCGCGCGTCCAGGCCGGGGCCTCGCCGGCTTCAAGGGTCGCCAGTTCGTTCAGCGCTTCACGGATATCCTTGGAACCTTCGGTGTAGATCCGGTAAACGGCCTCGTATTCCGACTTGACCTCCTTACGCGCGATCTTTCCGGTGGTGCGTTTCAAGGTCAGGTAAACCAGGTCCCGAATGGATTGCCAACTGTCGCGTCGGGTTTGGTTGCGCAGGGGCGTTAGCCGATCCAGATGGCGCATCTGGTCACGATGGAAGCGGCCGCGCAGCCAGCGCATGCCGGTGGCCAGCCAGAGCACGAAAAGCAGGACCGCACTTCCCCCGCCGACCGCCGCCATCAGATAGGGGTCCGGCCCGATCAGACCGGCGGTGATCACCCCGGCCACGGCCCCGCCCCCCAGAAGGATGCTGAGGATCAGGCTGATCAGCAGGTGGCGCCAGAAGAAACGACGCTTGCGCTTGCTGTAGCTCACCAGGGCCTCCAGCAGATGGGACAACCGCTCCCCGTGGGTTTCGACGAAGGTCGCCAGATTGTCGAGGCGGTAACGCGGGGCCTGCAATACGGCTTCCTTGACCTCCATGCGCTGGTTGTCCAGGTAGTGCAGATAGCGCTGGTCGGTGTTCAATTCCCCGGCGCCCTTTTGCATGACGTGCGGCGAATAGGTCAAACGAATCGGCGGTATGTCCTTGCGGCCCGTCATCTGGGACAGGTTCCAGCACAGGGTGCCATAGACCTGCAGGAGATCGATCAGGGAGGCGCACTCGTCGATGCGGTTAAGCACGAAAAGCACACGGTCTTCGAAGGTCTTGGCCGGCAGGGTGTCGCGCAGACTGGTGTGGGTTTCGCGCACCGTTCCGGCCTTGTGGGGGTCGAAAAGCACCAGCACCAGGTCGGCCATCTGGGCCAGATCGCCAATGATTTCCTGGTAGTCGTAGCCGCGGTCGCGCTCCGTAATGCTGTCCAGCATGCCGGGGGTATCGATAATCGCCAGGTTTTCGAGGAAGGGCGAATTGATCTTTTTCAAACGAAAATGCGCGATAAAACGCTGTCCGTAGCGCTTTAGGGTTTCAAAAGGGTATTCCGGGTCGTTGAGCAGAAACTTGCCGTCCCGCTCTTCGACCACCCGAACGGTGTCATCTGCTTCGCTCTCGCTGTCGCCATAGGTGATCACCGTAAAAGAGTCGTCCGTGGGGGCTTGTCCGGTGGACTGGATCTTGGCGCCCAGAAAATCATTGATCAGCGTGGACTTGCCCGAGGAATAGTTACCCAGCACAAGCACCAGCGGCCGCCACTTGATGTTGGACTCCAGGGGCACCTCGCTGTAGCCGTAGCGCAGGGCCACCGGCGTCAGATGCTCCTCGACCAGATCCAGCAGTTCCGATCGCAAGGTTTCGATATAGTTTTCCCGTTGCATAGGTTCTCCGGGGAGACACACACCGCAGGTGGCGGTGTGCGGTCGAAACGATGGCGATGTACTTACTAAAGTTGACGGCAGATAGAAAGCTTTTTTAGCATATCCCCCGCGATACACCCCTTAGGCCGTTTCCGGACCCCGATCGCGGTCAAGTTGGCGGCGGCGTTCGTTAAACGTCTTTAACTTGTGCTGGATGCGTCCGTAGACGCTTTCCGCAGGGTAATTACCGTCGTCGTCCGGCGTGCCGGCCGCCACCCCGGTGAGAAGTTCGACCCCCTCGGTCGCATGGGCCACCTGGTAGATGTGGAACCGCCCCTGCGCCACCGCTTGGACGACTTCCGTCTTGAGCATCAGGTTCTTGACGTTGGCCCGGGGGATCAGCACACCCTGCTGGCCGTCGAGGCCCCGCTTCCGGCAGACATCGAAATACCCTTCGATCTTTTGATTGACCCCGCCGATGGCCTGGATTTCACCCTTCTGGTTGACCGACCCGGTAACCGCAATTCCCTGGCGGATGGGCAAATTGGCCAGACTCGACAGAATCGCGTAGAGTTCGGTCGAAGATGCGCTGTCGCCGTCGATCGGCCCATAGCTCTGCTCGAAGGCAATACTGATCGCAAGCCCCAGCGGATGATGCTGGGCAAAGGTGCGGCCCAGATAGCCGGAAAGGATCAAAACGCCCTTGTCGTGGGAACTCCCGCTCAACTCGGCCTCGCGCTCGATACTCACGAGCCCGGGTTTGCCCATGAACGTCTCGGCCGTTATGCGGCTCGGCCGACCAAAGGCGATATCCCCCATCTGGTAAACCGCCAGGGCGTTGACCTGACCGACCATGCCGCCGGTCACATCGAGCAGGACGCTTTCGTCTTCGAAGGCGGCGGCCATCTTTTCCTCGTAGAGATTGTAGCGAAAACGACGCTTATGGAGAGCCTTGTGAATGTGGGCCTCCGTTACCGCGGCGGCCTCCATTTGACGCGCCCAGAAATCGGCTTCCTTGAGCACCCCCACGATGGGGCCGAAGCGCAGCGACAACTTCTGCTGGTCGGCGGCGAAGCGCTGACCGTATTCCACCATGGCGGCCACGCCTTCAGGGGTGAAGGGCCGCAGATTTTCCTCGCGCGCCACGCGGGCGATGAAGCGCGCGTACAGACCAATGGTTTCGGCACTCAGATCGACCTCGTTGTCGAAGTCCGCACGGACCTTGAAGATTTTGTCAAACTTGGAATCGAAATTCTGCAATTTTTCGAAAATCGCATAGCCGCCCAAAAGAATCACCTTGACGTCCAGCGGAATGGGTTCGGGGCGCTGGGAGGAAACGCCGTAGCCCATTTCCGAGGCCACATCCTCGATGCTCAGCAGCTTGGACTGCAAAGCGCGTTTGAGCGCCTCCCACACCATGGGATTCATCATCACGGCCTCGATTTCCATCAACAGATAACCGCCGTTGGCCCGCAGCAGGGATCCGGCCTGGACCATGGTAAAATCCGTTTTCAGGGCGCCCAGATAGGCGCGTTTTTCGATCTGCCCGAAAACATTCTGGTAGGTCGGGTTGGGCTCGAAAATGACCGGTGCCCCCTGGACCTGGCGACGATCGGCCAGTACGTTGACGCTGTAGCGCGTGAAACTGAACCCGCCCAAATGGTTGTTGGGTTCTTCGGCGGTTCCCGATCCATTCTCCCGGGTGGGCATGAAGAACTGGATATTCTCAAGCATGTCGGCCTGCACGGCGTCCAGATAGCCCTGAATGGCCTTCCGGCCTTCGAAGGGCTGCCGCAGCACATTCAACCGGTTGCGGATCAGGAAGAGCGCCACCTCCTGCATCAATTTTTCGATCCGCACCTGGTGTTCCTGGGCCAATTGGTTGGTCTGGGTTTCGGTGGCCTCGATTTCAGCCTGAAACGAGCGAATGTTTTCCTTGATTTGGGTTTGCTCTTCGGGGGGCAGGTTTTCGAAATCTTCCTGGGTGATGGGTTGATCATTTTTCAGGGCCAGCGTCTGATAACCGATTTTGGTGCGATTGATCCGCAGCTGCCGCTCGGCGGCCTTGCGGCTCAGGTCCTCGAAGATGTTCTCCTGGGCCGCGCTATACTGGCTTTGCAGCGCCGCCTGACGATCCTGAAATTCCTTGTTGTCGAAGGCCTTGGGAAGCGCCTGACGCACGTCAGTCACCAATTTGCTCATGCGTTTGGAAAACCCGTAGGCGCATCCGGGCGGCACAGCGATGGCCACCGGACGATAGGGATCGCTGAAATTGTTCACCAGAATCCAGTCCGGCGGGCATTCCTCCTTGCGGGCATATTGACGCACGATATCCCCCACGATCGTGCTTTTGCCGGTACCCACCGGGCCGGTCACAAAGATATTGTAGCCCGCGCTCTTCATGTTGAGACCGAAATCGATGGCCTGGACGGCCCGTTCCTGGCCGATGACCGTTTCGAGGGGATCAAGCGCGGAGGTATCTTGAAAATCAAACTGGGCCGGATCACAGTGTTTGAACAGGGCCTCGACAGGGATTTCATATGACGGCGACATGACGGTTATCCTATTCGATGATTTTCAAGGTCCAGCATGGATCGCTGTAAACGTCCTGAAGCTTACGGCTGGCTTTCTCAGGGGTGCGCGCATGCCAGGTCATGGTCAGGGACCCGGTGCTCATGCCGTCGATCCGATAGGTCCATCCCTGCGGTGTTTCCACCAGGTCGAGACGAACGATGCCGCTGTAACGCGGGCCTGATGCGCTGACTTGCGCCTTGCGAATGATCATGGTCGATCTCCCGGCTGGGGTGCTGAATGTAAGCGCCAACCTTGGCATCATTACACCGATGCCCCATCCACTGCAACCCGCGAGCGCGCGGACAACGCTGTCATCCGTTATGGTGCGCGACGCCGCTTCGAAGAGGCCCGCGCTGGGTCCATCACGGATGGGAATGCGCGCCCACCTCGCAGGGCCTGGAAAGCGCGCCCGCGGCCCAGGGAGATATTTCAGCCGGCCGCGACCTTGACGGCCGGGGGATCAATCTTAGATTTATTATAACTTGCACGCATTGTTGCCCGTCTTCAACATCGTGAAAGATAACCAGGACAGACGCCCGTTTGTCGACGGTAAGCAATACAAAGGGAAGGCGACGGCAACACGCGTTTAACCTCTGGTGTGTGCGTGAGGCCGATGCCACGACCGGAGGTTTAGAGTTCAAAGGCAGGGCAATGCCGCCTGCCTTTTTTATTTGGTTGATTTGCAGACGGGGAGCATTAGGTTTTTAAAAATAAACCGCCGCCACCATATCGAATCGGGCGCGCGGTAGCTTCGATCACTGGGCACCACGAAGGGGAACGCGATGGCCAAAAACACGACCCGCGCATCCGGTCATTATGTCAAACGGCAGACGCTCATGACTTCCATCGTCATCGCCCTGATGGTCGGTTTTTTCGGCGGATTGGTTTTCGGCGTCTACAAATCCGGCTCCGGGTTGCCCGCAGGCGCGGGTGGCGGGTCGTCCCCGGATGGCGGGCGTGCCGCCATGCTGGCCAAGCTCGAAGAACGGGTGCGCAACAACCCTCGAGATACCGAAGCCTGGATCCAGATCGGCCATATCAATTTTGACAACCAGCAGCATGAACGGGCGATCGAAGCCTATGAAAAGGCATTGGCGCTCGAACCCAACAACGCACCTGTCCTTACCGACCTGGGCGTCATGTACCGGCGAAGCAAAAAGCCGCGGGAAGCCGTCAAACGTTTCGATCAGGCGATTGCCGCCGATCCCAAACTTGAACAACCGCGCTTCAACAAGGGCATCGTCCTGATGCACGACCTCGATGACCGTGAAGGGGCCATCAAAGCCTGGGAGGGGTTGCTGGAAGTCAACCCGCTGGCGAAAGCGCCCAACGGTCAAACCATCGATGAGATGGTGAATCAATTCAAAGTGCAACCTTGAGGCCCAGGGCACAGGTTCGCTGCCCGAACGGCCATCGGAGCCAGCGCTGTCCATCTAGCCCCCATGCCGGTGGCCGATACGCTTTCAGGACTTGTGGCAGGCGAGGTTCTTATCGCGGCAGGTCATGAGTTTGCGAATGTGTTCCTCTTCATCCGCAATGATGCGGCCCAGTTGGCGACGTTCGCTTTCGTTGCCGATGAGAGTATGGAAAAGACGATAGAATTCCAGGGTGTCCAGTTCGAATTCGATCATCACCCGGAGCAGTTGATTGACATCGGCGATTTGGCTGAAATCCACGTCTTCCAGAGAAAAGCCGCGATCGCCGACAATGCTCTCCAGCATCAAACGGCCCAGCTCCTCCAAAAGGATGTTGTCTTCCTCCCCGACCAAGCTGAGACGCTGATCCTCAAAATAGTCGGCATGCTGGGCCTCCTGATCAGCCATCCAAACGAGCATTTCCGCCAGCTCGGGGTCTTCGGTCCGGGCCAGGGCCTGACGGTAGACCTTTTCGCCGTTGCGTTCGATCTTGGCGGCCATATCCAGTACGTCGCGTAGCGAAAACATGGGTGATCGGTTCCTCCGGAAATTGGCGGTGGTCGGGCTTTGGTGGTTTCTTTTTACATCTGGGTCGTTGTGGATCGCTTATCCTGACGGGGCCGCGGCCTCGCCGCGGATGAGGCCCGTATCCATGGGCGGAGACCTGAGGTTTGAGGTTTGACAACCGGCCACCGCTTCCTTATCGTAAATTAGCGATTAAGGGAAACGTACTGAAATGTCAAGCGTAAATACTTTCCAACCGTCTTCGCAAGAAATCGCGCCCCTCTCGAAGGAGGCCGTCGCCCATCTCTGCAAGGCCCTGGGACATCCCGCCCGGATGGCGATCATCGAAATTCTCAAAACCGACAACCAGTGCCTCTGCGGCCGCATCGTCAAACAGTTGCCGCTGGCCCAGTCCACCGTCAGCCAGCACCTCAAATACCTCAAAGATTGCGGCCTGATCACCGGCCACGTGGACCACGGCGCACGCGGTTATTGTCTGAACCGCCCCCTGATGGCCGCACTGCAGCGCAGCCTGTCCGAACTGCTTAAATTCTGACCCGTAAGGTGAAAGATGCGCATGGGTTTCGGCACCACGACAACGTTAAGCCGCCGGTGTTGCGCAGCCGCCCTCGTGGCGCTCGCAAGCGTCCTATTACTGGCCGCTTCGTCGGTCGCCGGCAGGGAGGGCCAGGAATGCCGTAAAGTCCTGCGCGTTTATGACGGTGATACGGTTCTGGTGTCCGAAAAATCCGGCAAAGGGCTGATACGCCTGCTGGGAATCGACGCCCCGGAGACATCCAAGTCCCCGGGGCAAGCCGGGCAACCCTTCAGCGCCCGTTCCCGACGCTATCTCGCCCGCCGCGTTTTAAACCGTTGCGTTCAACTCGAGGTCTACGGCGTCGATCGTTATGGTCGCCGTCTGGCCGTCATTCATCTGGAGGGTGTCAATATCAACCTGGAAATGGTTGCGCGGGGGTTGGCCGAGGTCTACCGCGGGCGGACGCCCCGGGGATTTGACCGCCGGCCCTATCGTCTGGCCGCCGAAACGGCGCGTCGTGAGAGCCGGGGCATGTGGATCCAGGGCGACGCCTATCGTTCGCCCATGGAATGGAAGCACGGTCCATAAAAAAACACGGCCCACCGACCCGGGCTATCCGATTCTTCCACGATCGGAGGCGGGTGGCGGTCGAAGCTCAGGTCAGCTTGCCGCTGCGCTGAAAAAGGGCGACACTCGCCGCCAGAATACGAATTGCACCGCGCTCACGCGCGTAGGCCAACTGGCCGGTTTCAAGAAGGCTGTAGACCACTTTGCGGCCCACCCCGAGGTGGCGGGCGACTTCCGGCACAGACATGAATTCGTCGGTATTGTAATGGTCGCGTGGCGACATCGGCATTCTCCTGTCAAGCCTTTACCTTAGAGCAAAGCCCACCGCACGCAGAGGAATCCGATCCTGGTGGCGGGCCAATTTGCTCTCAGATCAAGCCCATGGGGTCCGAAGACACGGTTGCTGGGTTCGTCAACCGTCATGTTTCCGATGGTTAAACGTTAAGGGTAATTGATAAGACGCGTTGACCGGGATGCAAGGTCGGTTGACGGCGGGTGGCGCTTAGGCGGGCCGACGCCAGCGCCGCCAAAACCCCCAGTCGACGATGTAGTCCGCCAGATCAACCGCCTCGACGGTGACGGAATGGAGGGGATAGTTGCGCACGGAAATCCCGGCGCGGTGAACGCTTTCAAGATCGCTGGAGACGAGCGGATGCCAGGCGGCCAGGGGACGCCCTTCGGCCAGCCGCCGATAGGCGCAGGTGCTTGGCAACCAGCGGCAGGCGACCACTTGCCAGGCGTTGAGCTGCTGGCAGGCGGGCACCGCCAGTGTGCGCTGGCGGTATTGACGGCATGTGCCCTGGTTAACGTCGAGCAGCCGGCAGGGTACCGAGGTATAGAAGACCCTGCCGGTCTTGCGGTCCGTCAACTTTTCCAGACAGCAGCGTCCGCAACGGTCACAGAGCGCTTCCCACTGGGGACGGGTGAGCGCATCCAGAGGGCGGTCTTCCCAGAACATGGCCGTACCGGATCCCTTTCAATAGCCCAGTGCTTGGGCCACCAGGACGACGGTGATGTCCGTCAGCATGGGGGGACGGTGAAGGATCGTGGTGACACGACAGATGCGCTGGGGCGCACGGCAGTCGGCACAGCGACCGCTCTCGGCACAGGGCGTCTCCATTCCCAGGCTTTTGGCCCGCATGGGCGCGGCGACTTCGCGTACACGCTGCAGGGCCGTCGGCAGATCCGGGGTGATCTTGTTGACGCCGGCCACCAGAACGACTTTGCGGGGACCGAAGACCATGGCCGCAACCCGGTTGCCGATCCCATCCACATTGACGATTTCCCCCGCTTCCGAGATGGCATTGGCACTGCACAGAAAACAATCGCAGCGCCCCTGCTTGAGCCGCAGATCCTGAATGTCTTCGGCGCTCAACGCCGGTTGCCAGTGATCGTAAAGGGTCTTGCCCATGATCCGCAGTTCTTCGACCACGCCGATGGCCCGCACGCTCTCCGATCCGCCGATACCAAAGGTTTCGTCATCGGATATCAGGGACAACACCTGGTGGTTGGCGGCCTTAGCGCTCGTCGCCAGGTGTGCGTCAAACCCGTTGCGCTTCAGGTTTTTAAGGCAGCGTTCGATGCGCTTGCGCTCCAGCCAGCGGTGATAGCGATCTTCCAATGGGCATTTCCTTGTCTTGGTTCCCAATCTGCGGCCAGCGCGCCGAAAAACGGTAAGCCTCCACATCAATGGGCCGGCCGCGGCCAAAAGTTGCGACCTGCTTTAGGGGTCCCGCCGCTTAAAGTCAAGCAGTTTCGCCCGCCCGCCCGTTGGCGAACAAGTTGACAGCCTTTAGGTGATGGTTCATACTGCCTGCGCCGCTTCAGGGCGGCTTGGATCCTCGCCATTTGGTCCACAAGGAGGACGGTTTCGGAAAAAGTCCGCTAGCTGTGTTACGCTTCAGCCCTCGTCATTGCGACGTACCGTCAGTAAGCCGCATTCCTCGGACTTCGCAAGCCTTGCGCTCGCCCTTTTTCCGAAACAGCCTGATAAGGATGACATCATGAAGCGACATCGGGGCGGTTTATTCATGGGCACGCGGCGCTTTCTGGCGATTAGCCGCGTGCTCGTAAAATTCGGCCTGGCGGATCTGGGCGCCCGGCTGTTTTCCCGCAACGGCAAGGAAGCGACACCGCCACCAAACGCCGGAGGCGAGGCGACCTTGCGGATCCCGTCGCCGGCGCGTCTGCGCAGCGCCCTCGAAGAACTCGGGCCCAGCTTCATCAAACTCGGGCAGTTGATGAGCACCCGGGCCGATGTCTTCCCCCCGGAGTACATCGAAGCGTTCCGTAAACTGCAGGACAGTGTCCCCCCGTTTCCTTTTCGTCAGGCCCGCCGTCTGGTCGAAAAAGAACTCAAACGGCCGCTGGCCGAGGTTTTTGCCGATTTCGACCCCCAGCCGGTGGGCGCGGCCTCGGTGGCCCAGGTCCACCGCGCCCGGCTCTACAGCGGCGAACAGGTGGCCGTCAAAATCGTCCGCCCGGGCATCGACCGCATCATTCAGGAAGATATCCGCTTGATGTACTATTTCGCCGCCAAGCTCGAGAAGATCTTCGATGTCGCCCGACTCCTGGGGGCCGTCAATCTGGTGCGCGAATTCGAGCGCACCATTTTCCGCGAGCTGGATATGTATATCGAAGCCGGCAGCATCGAGAAATTCAGGGGCTATTTCCAGGATTCGCAAGAGATCCACATCCCCGGCGTCCACTGGGACTATACCACCCGGAACATCATGGTGCTGGAGTATATCGAAGGCGTCAAGATGGACAATGTCGCCGGCATCACGGCCTATGGCATCGATCCGCGCGAGATCGCCATGATCGGTCTGCGGTCTTTCTCGCGCCAGTTGATGGAATTCGGCTTTTTCCACGCCGATCCCCATCCGGCCAACACCATCGTCATGCCTGACGGCCGCGTCGGTCTGGTGGACTTCGGGATTACCGGCTATATCGACGATGAAATGATGCGCCAGATCGCCCACCTGTTCCTCGGGTATGCCGAACACGATTACGACATGGTCATGGAAGCCCTGGAAAACGCCGGTCTGGTGAACCCCAAGACCATCGACCTGGACAGCTTCCGACGTGATCTCAAGGACATCAGCGAACCCTTTTACGGCCGGGCGCTCCAGACCATTGCGGTTCGTGAAGTCTACGACCAGGTCATTGCCCTGGTCCTCAAGCACCACATCCGCATGCCCCGCAATCTTCTGCTGCTCTTCAAGACCTTTGTGCAGGCGGAAGCATTGGGGAAAATTCTCAACAGTGACGCCAATATTCTGGAAGTCACCCGCCCCTATGCGGTCAAGCTTCTGCAGCAAGGCTACGACACCACCAAGCTGCTGCGCAATCTGGGCCGCGAAACCCGCAACATGGGGCAGGTTATGCGGCGCGTCCCGCAGTACGTCAACGATATCCTGCGCCAGGCGGCCCACGGCGAATACCAGCTCGAGTTTCGTCACCGGGGGTTTGAAAACTTCGACCGCAAAATCGAAAGCGGCATCAATCGGCTGACCGTAGGGGCCATCATTTCCGCCTCCACGATTGCCGCCGCCCTGATCCTCAACTCCGATAAGACGATCCTGGAATTCCCCCTGGATTTCGTTGGTCTGGGCCAATACACGCTTTCGGTGACCTCGCTGTTGGGCATCGCGGGCTATAGCATCGCCACCATACTGGGGATCTGGTTGATTCTTTCAATTTTTCGCTCGGGCCGGCTCTAACCGCCGGAAAATCTTATCGCCGCCAACCTTCTAAATAATTCCCCTCCCCCACCGTCCATATTTGGCATCGGCCCAATAATCCTTAAGGTCTGGACCATAGAATTTCCGGCCGCAGGACGAGCAGTTGGGCAATCGAAGCGTCCGTGATCAGCGATCATCCCGTTCACCGTTTTCCTCAAGATGCCTGGGCGGCCTCTCTGGGTGAAGGCACCCAGGACATTCAGAAATTGATCATTGCCCGGTATCTGTTCGGCGGGAGAAACGATCAGCGCACGCCTGATTATGTCGAGAATGGGTTCGATAGATGGCCGCCGGCAAGCTCGGCAGACTGATCCGCAAACCGATCGCTCCGCATCTGGGGATGTCGTGACGAAACGCACGACGTGGCCTTATTGCCCCCGGCGGCGCAAGGCCAGCATGGTGATATCGTCAAACTGTTCGGCCGCGCCCGTATGCGCTTGAACCTGCTCGGCAATCAGGGTGGTCAGTTCGGCCGCCGTATCGAAGGTCTTGCCGAAAAGGGCGATCAGGCGCTCGGCACCGAACATTTCGCCCGCGTGCGACGTCGCTTCGGGGACCCCATCGGTGTAGCCCAGCAGAATTTCTCCGGGCTTGATCTGCGCGCGGGCGATACGAAAGCTGGCATCGGCCGTGAGGCCCACGGCCGGCCCGGTGGGATTCAGCTGCTGCCGAGCACCCCCCTCGGCCGCCAGCACGATGAGCGGGTCGTGACCGGCATTGATGTAGGACAGAACGCCGGTCTGAGGATCCAGAACGCCGAAGAACAGCGTGGCGAACATGCCCAGATCGCCGTGGTTGCGGGCCACGTAATTGTTGGTATGCACGACGGCCTGCAAGGCCTCGCGATCCGCCACCGGTAGATCGTGATCCTGGGCGTGCGCTGCGTTGCGTGCATCATCGATATTCAAGGAACTGATGTGGCAGGCACCGGTATTGACCTCGAACTGCCCGGAAAAAATCCGGATCAGGCTGCGGAACAGGGCCATGAAAAGCGCCGCACCGACCCCCTTGTCGCAGACATCGGCAATCACGATCCCGACTTTTTGCTCCGGGAGATGGAAGACATCGTAATAATCGCCGGCCACCTGGCGGGCCGGCTGGAAATAGGGCGCCAGTTCCCAACCGGTGAGGTCCGGGAAATCGCTCGGTAGAAAATTCTTCTGGATTTCACGCCCTTTCTCCAATTCACTGTTGAGGGCCCGCGAATATTCCTCGAGTTGCCGGAAGGTTTGCTTGAGTTCGTTCTGGGCCTGTTTGCGGTGGCTGATGGCGTCCGTAATCTGCGCGAACATCTCCCCAAAGGCGCCGATTACGTCTCCCAATTCGTCTTCACGCCGCAGCGCGGCGGATTGAAAACGCGGTGACGGCTGGTCGTTGCTGACGGCGTCACCGGCGGCTTCCAGGTCACGCCGCAGTTTGAGAATCGGCGTCAGCACAATGGGGCCCAAGGCGATCATGGCCCCGGCCGTGACAAACAAAGAAATAATCACCACGAGACCGGCGATCCGCAGAAAGAAAGCATACAGCGCGTCACGCACCGAGCTGGTGTCATGGCGCAGCACCAGATAGTAATGGCCGTTTTGCCAGGCGCCGCCACTGGCCACATCGTAGTGACTGCCGATGCGGTCCAAACGGGTGTAGCGCCCCTCCGCGATAATATTCTGAAAGGTCAGTGCCGGACGCTGGCCCGCAACACCGATCTCGGTGCCGTCGCCACGGAAGAGCAACATCCCCACGATCACGTCGTCCCTCAACACGCGCTGGGCCGTCTCAAAGAATTGCCGCTCACTCATTTCAGGCGGCATCGTCTGCATCAATACCGCTATCTTCGTGGCGGACAGCTCTTTGATCTGGTCAAGCAACTCACGCTCCCGGTTGCGCAAGGACGGAAAAAAGATAATTGCTTCGATGGCAATCACGCTAACGAAGATCCAGAAGGCGATGCGCCGCGATAGGCGGGCGGTAAACATTCGCACCGGCCGCTTCAGGGCCCCCTTCAAGGGAAGGCTCAAATCGACCGATGGCGACACCTGATCGCGCTCGGATGAATCGGTGATCAAATCGGATCCGAGAGTTTCTTTCATCTGTTGCTTATCCAGAAGCTATGGTTGCCGAGGCCGTCACAACGATTGGCAGCGCCGGCCGCCCCCGCCGGGTGGGATAATCATGGTGCCTTGGTCGCGGATCAGGAATTTTTCCTTACACCTTCCATTCGGATGGCTTCCGGCCATCGGATGCGCTTGGGCATCCGATGATGGTTCCGCGTCGCCGCACCATCAATCCGCCGATGCCAAACCCAACCGCGGCAGCAGCTGCCGATCGCGGTTTTGATGGTGGTTCCAGTAGTCCAGCATCATGAGATGGGTGCGCTCGGCGCGCGTCACCATCAACGCGCCGGTGCGCAGACGCCCGTGCTCCTCCCAGGCCTCGATACGGTGGGGAAAGGCCTGCTCGAACCAGATGGTCAGGCGGCGCGCGACCGACGGCAGATCGACCTCGTATTGCAGCAGGGGCTGTCCATTTTTTCCCGGGCGCTCGGCGGAACGAAGGCGCGCCTGGGCGGCCAGCGGCTGCGGGGGACGGTGGGCCATCCTTAAAAACACCGTGCCGGGCAGTATCTCCAAGGCCCCCCGGGGAAGGTCTGCCGGGGCGATGCGAATCATATTCCAGAGCGCGTCTTCCGTGATAACGCGCCCCAAACGGTCGTCGCGGTCGCCGTCCGACTCGAAATAAGATCGCAACCCATAACGATAGCCCTGATCATCCAAATTCAGCTGCATAAAAACATGCCCGCACCACTCCTGGACCGAAGTGCTGATTTTGAGCGGCAGACGGGCTTGCTGATTGGCACCGACCGGGGTAAATACGGAAGTCATGACGGAGTAGGGATAGATTCCGGTGTAAAACTTGCGGACCGCGTTGAGTTTCAATACCGGGATATTCCGTGCGTCGAAGCGGTCGGCCTTGATCTGGGTATCACGGTTCAAGGATTCGGTGACGAAGACCAGGACGGCATCGCCGTCGTGGTATTCGCCGTAGCGCGCCTGGCGTAGCGCAAACCGCGACAGCTCGGCGCCGTTCGGGTACCAGTAGGCCTTGAATGCCTCTGCTTGGGGGTTGGCGATGGGCACCGCCGGCGTGCCTGCCAAGGCGACCGGCACGAACGACAGTGCGACCAGCAGAAATATGTATAGAGCGTGCATGGCGTTCTCCTTGAAAACCCGTAAAACTTGCCGCGCATTTGACATCGAGGCCCTAACGGGCCAGAATTTACATGGATTAACTGACAGCCCCGTAGAAAGTGCGGCATTGGCGTTACGCTTGATCCCTCGTCATGGCCGCTTAGGTAAGGTTTCATCAATCGAAATTCGCATGCCGTATCGCGAACGTTTTTCGAAACCGTCCAAGTCATGACTTTCTACGAAACCATCAATAACGATACGTCCACCTATCAGGCGATTGATGGAACCTAAACTAAGTTTAAACCTGGGAGAAGCAACCAAGATCATGGAAAAATCAAATCCGGATCACCATGACCAGCCCGACGCGTTAAACTCCGGCCAGCCCATGGAACTTCATTTCACCCCCACGAACGGACCGGCCGACGAGGCCATCGCGGCCCTGATCGACATGGTCGGCGGTATTCGTCGCCCCGGCATCGTACGCGAGCTGATCTTGGCCTCGCTCAAGGCCGGCCAGGAGGACGACCAGAAGGCCGACCTCAAACTGATGAACACAACCCTCAAGGAAATGCGCTTCACAGCCAAGATCTTCGGTCCTTACCGGTCGATTCGCAAGGTATCGGTTTTCGGTTCGGCGCGCACCCCCCGAGGCGCGGAATGCTACGGCATGGCCCAGGAACTGGGCCGTCGGCTGGCATCCCGCGGCTATATGGTCATAACCGGCGGCGGACCGGGTATCATGCAGGCCGTCAACGAAGGCGCCGGACCGGAGCATTCCTTTGGCATCAATATCCGCCTGCCCTTTGAGCAGAAACCCAACCCGGTCGTGGACGGCAATCCCCGCAGCATCAACTATAAATACTTCTTCAACCGCAAGGTGGCCTTCCTCAAAGAAGCCGATGCCGTCGTGCTCTTTCCCGGCGGATTCGGCACCTTGGACGAGGCCATGGAAACCCTAACCCTGGCCCAGACCGGCAAGCACAACCCTCTGCCGGTGGTGATGATCGAACCCCCCGGTCAAGACTACTGGAAGACATGGTCAGGATTTCTGATGGATCAACTGGCAGGCGGTGCCTATATCGACAAGGAAGATTTGGCGCTGTTCGCGATAACGGACTCCGTCGAACAGGCGGTGGCGATGATCGAGGCGTTCTACCGCCGCTATCACAGCCTAAGGTTCGTCGGGGATCTGCTGGTGATCCGCATGCGCTCGGCGCTGCCGGATGCAGCCTTTGATCGCTTAAAGGAAGACTTCGCTGATTTGCTCAGCCCCGGTGGTCAATTCGCCGCGATCACGGCCCTGCCGCAGGAGTCCGACGAGCCGGCGCTCGCCGATCTGCCGCGCTTGGCATTCGACTTCAATCGCACCCAATTTGCGCGTCTCCGGACCCTGATCGATTTTATCAACGCGCAGTGACGGGCAGGTATCTAGGGCTCAACGATCGTCAGCCGCACCCGGCGGTTCTTGGCCTGCACTTCTTCGCCCTCACCCAGGGCCAGCGGTCGTTCACTGCCGTAGCTTACGGCGGTCAGGCGTTCGCGGGCCACGCCCTGGTGCAGTAGAAACCCTTTGACTTCCCCTGCACGCCGAAGCCCGAGGGCCATATTGTCTTCCGCGCGGCCCCCTTCACTGCAATGCCCTTCGATAACGACGGTCACGTCGGGGTGCGCCTGCAGCCAATCCGCCTTCCAGCTCAAGAGTGCACGGGCCTGTTCGTCCAGCTGGAATTTGTTCTTGGCGAAGAAGATATCTTCGTAGATGAATCGGTTGCGCTCGATTTCATACTGTCGCCGGGCGTCCTGGTCCTTTTCCGGCATCGGTTGTAGGGCGCCGGTTGCGGCGGATGGAGGCGATGTTGTCGTTTCCTCCGGAGGCGCAGTCGAAGAAGTTGTCGCACAGGACATCAGCAGCATCCCGATGAGCATCAAACCACCACCCCGTATGAAAAGGGCCTTTCGCATGGGCTCCCCCTTTAGCAGCTGTTGAAAACGATTGCGCTTGGCCAGACGGTTTTAAAATCCTCTTCAAAATACGCATTCCCTCTCGTTTCGACCAGGCAATTCTTCTTTTTCATCATCTTTTTTCATATGCTGAAATTCGGTGTCCGTCAACCTCAAAGCCCGGTCGCCCGTCATCCCGATGACAACCGGCGGTTGCCGCCGGTCGACGGTAGACCCATGCTGATCCCCTCCGGCCGATGGCGGCTTGAAGCCGCAAGCCTTCTTTCGCACTTGTGGCCAGCCCCAAAATCCCCTATGAAATTGATCATCGCGGGAGAAGTTCTGGGTGCCGGCAGGAATCCGGAAGCAGCCTACCGCATCAGCTATCCGAGCGCGTGTGGCTTGGCGCTTGCAGAGGCCATCCTGCTGGCCCTCTTGATTTTCCGCTGGTCGCCCAAATCCTCGGCAAACGCGGCATAACCGCCGGACACCTCCGGTCGTCGCCCGCTTTGCGCACGATTATCCGAGGCAAGCAAGCGTGCTTGGCGTCAGACTGCGCCCGCGGATGCCGCCGAGCGATCCAGTTCGATATGAAACAGGGTGGCGCCGACGGGCCCAAAGGATAGCAGCAGCAGATTGACCAGCGGCACGAGAAACAGGAGCCCGAAACCCAGGTGGAACAGCAAATGACGGCGGAAAATTTGGAAACGCTGCTTAAAAGGGATCATGCGCCGGGCGGGCACCAGATCGGTGTAGTCCCAGGCCAGGAAGAGAACCGCCGCTATGGGGGATAGGAAGGTCACGGCAGGACCCAAAGGGGTCAGCCACCCCAGCAGCATAAGAATCAAAACAATGCCAAGCGGGATGACCACCCGGGGAATTTCCTGGCGCACCAGAAAGGCGAGATGTTTGAAAAAGGGCATGGCGGGCGAAGCCAATTCCCTTCCGGTGATCATTTTTTCGGTGATGCGCGACATGGTATCCATGATGACGACACCGAACAGAATCTGGGCGATGACGTACCCCAACACCGTGGTAACCCCCAGCAGGAGCAGCGCCATTAGCCCGGAGACCAGATACCAGAGCCAGACGAGCCAGGCGCTGGCGGGCTTGGCCCAGATCAGCGCGATGATATCTTGGTGATAGGCTCCGAAAAAGACGACGGCCCCGACAAAAATCAGCAGCACCACCGCGAAGCGGATCAGGCCCAGCAGCAGCAGTCGGGGGGTCCGCAGTCCCAGTAGGAAACCACGCAAATTGAGCAATACACCTTGAATGAATGCCATCCGCCTCAGCCTTTGAGCCAATACTTGATTTTGGATTTAACCGCGGCGATCAAGGGTTTCTGAATCGCTACCCGCAGATAAAGGTCGCCCGCGGAGGCGCCGCCGCGGCCTGCCTCGCCTAGACCGGCAAGCCGGATACGCTGGCCTTCACGGACATCCGGCGGTATTTTGACCACCAGTTTCTTGTCCTGCTGGCGGTAGTAGTAGGCGTACGGCCCCCCCCGGCGGGCTTCCTCGGCGGAGAGGCGAATCGTCGCTTCCACATCCCGTCCCGGCTGCGGCAATTGGGCCCCGATCAATTTCTCGACCATACGGCGGCCGAGACGGCCGAAACCGGGCCCCGGACCACGCCCGCGGTGTAGACGTGGCTTGGGCGGGCGGCCGCCGGTAAACACGAAGCCCTTGAAAAACATGCCGGGCCGCTTGACTTCGAACGACCGGTAACCCGGACCATAAAATTCTTTGAAGACCTCTTCGTAGTGGCGAAATCCGTGAAGCCGGGTCAGTTCTTCGAAGATGCGGAAAATATCCGAGCCGGCAAATATGTCCTGTTCGGAATAGGTCTGACGGAACTGTCGATGGGCCGATGCGCCGTAGCGCGTCCGAATCGTGTCGTATTCACGTCGTTTGGCGGCATCCGCCAGCACGGCATAGGCCTCGTTGACAGCTTTCATCTGATCGACGGCTTGGGGGTTATCCTTGTTGCGGTCCGGATGGTATTTAAAGGCCAATTCCCGGTAGGCATTTTTAATTGTCTTGGTGTCGGCCGTCGCCGCAACCCCCAATATCTGGTAATAATCCTTGGTATTCATGGCAGTTCGATTTTCCTGGCAACCGCTATCGCGGCAAGCACCGACACGTGAATTCGTGTCCGGGGCCCGAGCGCATGAAGATGGTGCGCCATTCTATACCAGGTTGTGGCACGACAAGCAAAAGATCCTCCGTACCGCATCCGTCAAAGCTGGCTCGCAATGATTCGCGTCCGGCCGTCTTTTGGACATCAGTCAGGGCAAAATCAGGGTTAACCGGTGCAGGCGGTGCCGGACCGCCCTCAGCTGGGATCTTGAAAATCTTTGAGGCGAATAACCTTGTCCCCGCTGCGATGGGGAACCGATCGATTGGCCCAGGCGCCGCGAACCTTGGCCCGGCGCAACTCGCCAATCAGTTTCTGGAGTTTGGGATTTTCCTCGATCGCCACCTGGATGTCTTTTTTCAACCGTTCCCATTCCTGCGCAAGATCCAGGGTATCCAGCGTCAAACCCAGAATACGGCAAACAACGTTGGTGGTTGCGGCAATCAGGCCGGGGTGGGAAGTACCTTCCAGATAATAGGGGCAATGGGTCCAGAGACTGCTGGCCTTGATCCCGCCTTCACAAGCCTTCAGATGGAGGATCGAGTGAATGGCGCTGGGCCCCTGGTAGGTCACCGGGCGAATGCCCAACGCCGCCAGTTCCTCCAGATGCGCGGCGCTGCCGGCAAACCCTGAGACCAGGGCATCGGTGTGCAGCACCCCGTCGTACAAACTGCCCAGGGAAATGAATTCGGAAGCATTAGTGATGCGGGCCACATTAATGAGTTGCTCGGCAAAGGCTTCCCAGCTCAGATGCGGTTCTTCGGTTACGATGAGTACGAGATCCCGCTCATGACCGGGCTGTTTGACGGCGAACAGCCCTCCACGCGAAAATTGAACGGACGCCATCAGCCCATCCTGGATGTTTACGGTGGGGCGACTTTCGTCGAAGCGAAAGAATTTGTCCATCCGCAGGGTACCGAAAAGGCTGGCTCCCATCCGGCGAACCAGGTAGGCGGCCGTTCCTTTGGCAACATTCAGCGCATTGCCCCAACCGCCCAAACCGACGACCATTGCGGGCTTGCGCAGTACCGGCCATTCACGGATCTCGAAACCGGATGTGTCCATGAGTTAACCTCATACCGGCATTGGCCAATGTCAATCAACCCACGGAGTCAGGTGTTTTTGAAAAATGTCAGCTCCCAGGCGTCACGCTGGGTGTCGTGCCGGATGATCCAGATGCCACCATCGCCGGTCTGTACTTTGAAATAGCGGTGGCTGGGTGCCAGCCAGCGGTCCAGGACCTTCAACACCTCCAGACGCCGCCCGCCGACCCGAAGGCAGCGGGGGGTTTCTTCGTCGCGATAGCCGGCGTAACATTCGACCTCGATTTGCATGGTATTCCGCCCTTGTAAACGCGGGTTGGGTTTGCCGGGCCGGAAAGGGCGGCTAGGGCCGCTCGCCCGCCTCCGGTCCGGCCGCGTATTACAGCCCCCTGAGCAGCGGCCTGCCCAATCATACGCCATCCATCGGTCGTTGTTAAGCCGGGCTTTGCGGAAACCGTCTTGCATCCGATGGATGAATCGGCTAGATTCCCGTATCGGCAAACAAAACGGCGGCATCCTGTCCG
>JAAUYB010136184.1_pt1 | contig 23129 bp, 21 predicted proteins | sample 7278071 | NCBI WGS metagenome assembly JAAUYB01 (sample SAMN14350121, study PRJNA611818) | marine sediment metagenome | isolation source: surface marine sediment (1.8m) | place: French Polynesia: Moorea | collected 2018-08 | reverse complement strand
CTTTAGAAGACCAAATCACTCGATAAGCCATTTACTTAGTAGTCCCTCGACTTCTTCTTGTTGTAATATGGGTTCGCGTTCAGCGACCTGTAATCCTTGACGGATTTTTTCGAGAACATACAAATGATACTGGATATCTTCAATTGAACAATCATCTGGTAATTGATTCAAGATGGATTGGATTTTTTCCTTAATGCTATTCATAGGATTGATTAATTTAATCTTTAATCTACAGTTAGGGATACTATCGGATTATATAGAAAATCTTTTTTTTTATCTTACCCACACCTCTCCGTAAGTTCCCTCACCAGATTTACGGTAAATGCGGTAACCGCTCTGGTAACGGTACGGGAATTATGGATACAATATCTTAGATTGCAGAATATCTTAGGTAGTTTCTTAAAATTTCTTAACAAAACCCATGGAAATCAGAAGACGGCCCCCCAACCCAGCAGTAGACGTGGATATCTTACGTTATCAAGTCCCGGACCCCAATGGAGAGGCCAACCATATCCTCGAGGAAATTGTGTGGCACAAAGAAAAAGAAGTGGAACGAATGCGGGAACGTCTTTCCTTGTTAGATTTGCGAAAACAGGAACGCAATGCGCCCCCGGCCAAAGATTTTTTAGAAGCCATCGTCCAGGGTAACACCCAACCAGCTTTGATTGCAGAAGTGAAAAAAGCGTCCCCCTCTAAGGGAGTCATTCGAGAAGATTTTGATCCCGTGGCCATTGCCCAAGCTTATGTGAAAGGGGGAGCTAGTTGTTTATCGGTACTGACGGACAGTAAATTTTTCCAAGGGAGTTTTGATAACCTAGCTTTAGTCCGTCAAGCAGTGGATATTCCCTTATTGTGTAAAGAATTTATTATTTATCCCTATCAAATCTACTTAGCCAGGGTTAAAGGGGCCGATGCAGTCTTATTGATTGCTGCGATTCTCAAGGATTCAGATTTGCAGTATTTCATCAAAATTATTCGTTCTTTAGGGATGACTCCTTTAGTCGAGGTTCATTCCTTAGCAGAAATGGATCGGGTTTTAGGGATTGAAGGGGTTTCTTTGGTAGGAATTAATAACCGTAACCTAGAAACGTTTGAAGTGAGTTTAACCACCACAAAAGACTTATTAACCGCCCGTTACGATCAGATCAAAGAGCGAGGAATTTATATCGTTAGTGAATCGGGTATACATACACCTGATCATTTGCAAACCGTTAAAAATGCGGGAGCTAATGCTGTTTTAATTGGGGAATCTTTGGTTAAACAGCCTGATCCTCAAAAAGCGATTGCTCAGTTATTTGATTTCAGAGAATGGCAGAAATAGGGGGTCATTGTCAGTTAAAATGGTTTTATTGCGAGTTAACGCAAGACCCCGCTACAAGGAAAAATTGTTATGAGTGATGTCGTACTTCATGTTTTCAATTGGAAGTATCAGGAGATTATTGATCGACTAGGAGAAATACGGGAAGCAGGTTATGGTGCGCTATTAATTCCTCCTATTCTTTACTCAAATGTTAACGCACATGAATGGTGGCAACGTTATCAACCGAAAGATTATCGAGTGCTATTGTCCCATCTCGGCGGGAAAAAGGAACTAGAAGAATTGATCAAACAATGTCATACCGGTGAGCATAAACTGAAAGTCTATGCTGATATTGTCATCAATCACATGGCCAATGAACATAGGGATGATCGGTTAAACTTTCCAGGGGAAGCTGAACTCGCTAACTATAGACATAATCGAGACTTATTTGAAGCCAATAAATTGTATGGCGACTTGAATGAAGGTTTATTTTCTGGTCATGATTTTAATCGGTCTGGAAATATTCAAGATCATGAATGGTCTGACAGACACCGGGTTATCTATGGAGATATCAGTGATTTACCCGATTTAAGGGACTCTCCTTGGGTGTTGTTGCAACAACGAACCATGTTAGCGGCCCTAGCAGAAATGGGCTTTGATGGTTTCCGTATTGATGCCATTAAACATATTAGCAAGCGCATGATTGATAATTTTGCCGATAGTGATTCCTTGGCAGGACGTTATTTGTTTGGGGAAGTATTGACTACGAATGATCACGAAGAGAGAATCTTTTTAGATCCCTTTCTGGAGGAAACTTGGATATCTGCCTATGATTTCCGTTTGTTTCAAACCATCCGCAAAGCATTTGAGATGGGAGGGTCCCTCAGAAAATTAGCCCGTCCCGAAAACGAGAATAATGGGTTACCTTGGAGTCGCTCGGTGACTTTTGTGGTCAATCATGATCTCCCTCATAACGATGATTTTCGTCACTTATTACTCGATCGCACCGATGAAAATTTGGCTTATGCTTATATTGTCGGCAAAGATGGAGGTCTTCCTTTAATCTATTCAGATCATAACGAGTCAGTCCACAGACATCCTGAAGATCACGATCGCTGGTGTGATGCTTTTAAACGAGACGATATTAAGCGCATGATCCGCTTTCACAATCAGGTTCAGGGAAAACCCATGACCATCTTATATGAAAGTGATTTGGTATTAATCTTCAGACGGGGAGATTGTGGTATTGTGGCCATTAATAAGGGGGGTGATCATGCTTCGGTGGAGTTTAGCACCCATGGCTTACAACAGTCCACTGTTTATGAAGATGTAATCAATCACAACCACATGACCCTTGAGGGCGATCGCTTTAACCTATCCATTAACCCGAGAACAGCCCAAATGTGGTTAGCGCAATAATTAGAACGGTTAACAAAGTGGGGCTGGGCGTTTTCCTTACTATAAAATGCCGTAGTGGTAAAGAAGGAGTGCTATGAAGGAAGTTCAAGAAGGATAATTTCCGCTCGAAGCCTAGACTCTACGAATCTGAGTGTATGGAACGTCACTGGAAGTGGTAGGAGAAGCAGAGGGTTCTTGTATGACTTCGGGGTTGAAGCGATAACCCACATTGCGAACCGTTTGAATTAAACTCGGTTGACGAGGATCGGTTTCAATTTTCTTGCGTAAAGACAGGACATGGGTGTCAATGGTCCGAGGATTGTCAATAGCTTCGGGCCAAGCTCTTTGGAGCAATTCTGAACGACTGAGGGGGTTTCCTTCGGCTTGGGCTAAGACATATAATAAGCTAAATTCTTGAGGGGTTAAATCCACAAAATTTCCTTGAAACAGAACCCGACGTTGTACCAAGTCGATTTTTAAGTCGCCGTAATCAAGGAATAAAGGAGCCGAAGCAACCCTTACTCTTCTGATTAACGCTTCAATCCTAGCCATAAATTCTTGCATTCCAAAGGGTTTGGTTAAATAATCATCCGCCCCTGCATTTAGCCCTTTAACAATATCCTTTTCTGTGTCGCGGGCCGATAAAATCAGAATCATGGACTGCCGTTGTTGGTGAAGCCACCGGCACAATTCTAGAGGATCTCCGTCAGAGAGATCAGCATCAAGGATGACTAAGGTGGGCTGACGACGGTTAAAGACACTGCGGGCTTGTTGCAGATTAGCACACTGTTGCGCCGTGTAACCTGCTTGTTGCAGATGCCAACCTAATAATGAGCGTAGATGAGGATTCCCCTCAACAATAGCGGTATAAATGAGACTCACCTTAGTTTTTGTCCTTCTAGTTTGACAGTCCTTAGCGTAGCAAACGTATTGTCAAGAATTTGTAACATCGGCTACGGTGTTTTTGCCTATTTCCTAAGAAAATATTAAATTTTACAGCACTAACTCTTACGTCACGGACCGGCCTATAGGGTTTCCAAATCAATGGGACAGAGATAGAATGTAAGTTACCCGACAGGTGAATTTTCTTAGATTTTTGATCTATTTAATATTTTAACTTGTTTTTCTGTTAGTGATTCATTAAAATCAAGGCATTTATTTTTAACCAACCTTTCTTGGATCTTAAATTCCCCTTCATTGATTATGCTGCAACATCCTTTGGCAATCCGTTATTACCAGAATCTCACGGACGGCATGGTAGAATTGTGGAACCGAGGCCGTCGCTTTGATGAAATTCAGTCGTACATGGATGGCTACATTGCTTGTTTACGACAGGTTAACGCTTTAGAACCCTATTTAATCCATCGTTTGGAAGAGGATGCCTGGCGTTTTTTCCGAGATCCTTCCAATTTTGAGTTACCAGCTTTAGAACCTGAAACTGATTATTATCGTTCTTAATTACGAGTTATGAAATGACTATGTAGCCCGCATAAGCGGGCTTATTGTGTTTGACCGACAATAACCTCTAGAATCCCTGCGGTTTTAACCCAGGGAGTCTCAAGAAGCCAGAGCCACTTCTACCATTTGTTGTAGTTCGCCATTTTGATACATTTCGATCATAATATCCGAGCCACCGACAAATTCCCCGTTAATATAGACTTGAGGAATGGTTGGCCAGTTAGAATACTCTTTAATTCCTTGACGAATATCAGGATCAGCTAAAACATCAACGGTTTCAAAAGGAACGCCAAGGGTGTTAAAAATTTGCACCACATTGTTAGAAAAGCCACATTGGGGCATTAATTTCGCACCTTTCATAAAGACTAGGATTTTGTGATTGTTCACAAGTTGGTCAAGTCTGTCTTTCAGTTCTGGGGTCATATTTTACTCCGTGAAGAATTTACTTAATCATAATAGGCGCAACAGAAAAGGGAAAATCGAGATGGGGGAGTGTGGGGAAGGGGGTTCACCAGTCAAAAGTTAGAAGTCAAAAGTTCCTTAACGAAGTTCCGACTCTTGCGAACAAAAGCATTACCTTTTCCTGAAGTAAGAGGATTCAGAAAACGATTCTTTTCTTGTTTTTTCTTCATTGATGAAGAGGCTTCAAACCCAACTGAAGGGCGACCCCGGCGATGTTTCCTCGCCATGGGAACGCGCGAGTCGAGCTAAATTTTATTTTTGCCTTTTGCATGAAAGCCTTTTTACTTTGCCCGAAAGGGCGCGGTGACGGGGAGATAGATATTAACGCTGAACTCCTGCCTCGGAGCCTCCTGCCCCCTGCTCCCCCTATCCCTGGGCTGTTTCCCAAGCTTGGGGGGTGTAGGTTTTTAAGGCTAGGGCGTGAATGGCTTCAGAGTCCATCGCGTCTTGAACCGCGCCGTATACCAATTGATGCTGCTTAATCATGGTTTTGCCTTCAAATTCAGCAGAGACAACGATCGCCTCAAGATGATCTCCCCCACCGGTGAGATCCCGAACCACAACTTGAGCATCGGGGAGTTGGGCTTTAATCATATCTTCAACTTGTGCAAGTGCAACCATTGGCTTTATCTTTGGAAAACGAATAGAAATACTATCATCAGTCTGACATTTTTTTTACTGGTTGACTACCAACAACAGGTTACAATCAGAGGATAAGTCTTAAATTTTCACGAGTGTTACCGTTCATCCCCAGTCTAGATGAGTAAAATAACACCAACCACGCGATTAGTTGATGGTATTTTCATTCAATTGTTTTCATTATTAAGTTATGTCTCCTTTACCCGAGTATCGTCCCCAAAAATTGTCTTTAGGAAGCCTAGAAACGGAAATTTTGGAAATTGTTTGGGATTTAGGCCAAGCGACAGTTAAACAAATCCACGATCGCATTTTGGCTGACCCCGATCGCGAACTGGCCTATGCTTCTGTGACAACGGTGTTAAACCGTTTGAGTCAAAAAGGTTGGCTCAAATGTTGTAAACAAAATAAAGCTTTTGTCTGGGAACCTTTAATCTCTCGTGAACAGGCTACAGCCATTCGAGCTTATGAACAATTACAACAATTTCTTGCCATTAGTAACCCTGATATGGTAGCCTCGTTTGCTGATAGTTTAGACACAACAAGTTTAGAACAATTAGAGGCGATCGCCACTCGTCTCAGCGCGATTCGTCGTCAACGGGGGACTCCTTAACCATGCACTTAATGATGATTGTAACGATGTTAACGGTAGCGATCGGGGTTCGCTTGTTCGGGAGGTTTTGCCCCTATCAAATGAGTCGGTGGCAGCGATCGCTGATTGTTTTCATGCTTCCCCCTTTACTGTTACTGATGACAGCTATTGCTGTGATTGCCATGGGTTATCACGGGGAAATGCTAGGGTTTCGGGCCAGTCGTTTTAGCTATTGCTTAGCGGTGGCTTTCCTGGGATTTGCTATCATCAGAGCCATAGAAATTAATTATCAAGGATGGTCTTCTCTTCAACAAATAAAGCATTATCCTCAAAAAAAGATCGATAATAATCCAGTCAGAATGATTGAAACGAACCTACCCTATAGCGCACAAGTTGGCTTTTGGAACTCGGAACTGGTTATTAGTCATGGTCTTCTGGCCACCCTAGATAAAGACCATTTAAAAGCAGTTATCGCCCACGAACAAGCCCATGCCTATTATCATGATACCTTTTGGTTTTTCTGGTTAGGTTGGTTAAAGAGAATTAGCTTCTGGTTGCCAAAAACGAATCAACTGTGGCAAGAGTTACTATTATTACGAGAAATACGAGCGGATCAACAAGCAGCCCACACGGTTGACCCGTTAATTTTAGCAGAATCTTTGCTTATTATTGCTCAAGAAATCAATCACATCGCTACAGCCAAACCGTTAGGGGTTGTCGAAGCAACTTTTCATGATCTTGATATGGATAACCGACTAGAAGAGAGAATCAATGCCTTATTTAACGAGTCAGATTATTTTCGGTTTGATGGCATTGATTGGCATTTGATGTTACTTATCCTATTACCTTTGGTTTCTATTCCATTTCATCGTTAACGCCGACGAATCAATTCCGCTTGTTCTGGGGTTAACGTCGGTTTTTGACCCGGCAAAAAAGCCATGGGGTTAACCGCTTTTCGGCCGCCTGGACGGATTTCAAAATGTAAATGAGGCCCGGTACTAAACCCGGTACTGCCCATTTCAGCAATTTGTTGCCCTTGTTCTACGGTTTGACCAGAAGTCACTAACAGCCGTTGATTATGACCATAAACACTGACGTTCCCATCAGGGTGACGAATACTCACCTGATAGCCTAACCCTTTATTACTCCAACCGGCAAAGACCACCACACCCGAAGCAGCAGCAAGGATAGGGGTTCCAATGGGGGCGGCAATATCTACCCCTGTGTGTAATCGCTCAAAACGCATACCAAACCCAGAGGTCAAGTTTCCTTGAGACGGCCAGATATAACCCCTAGGAGAAACGGGGGTTTGAGGTAAATAGCGATCGGAGGGGAGGGGTCGCAACTTTGTTCCGGTTTCACTCTCTCCAGAGGCAACCACCATACTATGGCAAGCTAAAGAGAAACACACACTCACACCAGCAATAATCAATCGATTGGATAATAATTTCATGGGTTAAGGATTTCAGTGTAGGAGTAAACTTTTTTCACTTCGTTAAGAAAATTAAAGGGTTGTAAGCCACTGTAGCAGAAAATTGATTTTTGTAAAGTTGGCTTGCTCACCTGAAATCTTTTAATCTGATGATTACCCAATGTTTACCTTGATCTTTTAGACTGTTTCGTAAAGTATTGTCGTTTAACAGTGGGAAAACCAAAATTAAGATGCTACTAGCCCATAATCCGAACCACCCTCTATCCCTTGAAGATACGGAGGAAGGGCGACTACACTTTTATGAACGAAGCGAAACAATTCCTCTAATCACGGAAGGGATTTGGCAAGTTTATCGTGGAATTGCTCAATTAAGTCAACTATCTCCCCAAGGAGAGGAAATTTTATTAGGTTGGGCCCAACCAGGGACTTTTTTTGGTTCCTGTTTAACCTATATAGACTCTTATCAAGTGAAAGGGTTATCGGATCTTTATTTAAAGTGGCATTCTTTAGAAGAGGTGAACAACTCCACTGACTTGAGTCAAATGGCTTTTCAACAATTAACTCGTCGAATGCGTCAAACGGAGGCATTATTAGCTATTGCTGGGTTGAAACGGGTTGAAGATCGTCTACAACAGTTACTTTATTTACTCCAACAAGAATTAGGAGAAACCACCGAAGTCGGAATCAGAATTAAAGTGCGTTTAACTCATCAGAATTTAGCCGGGGCGATCGGCACTACTCGGGTAACGGTGACTCGCTTATTAGGAGAGTTTCAGCGTCAAGGATGGCTGAGTTTTGACAGCGATCGCCATATTATTATTACTTCGGTTAATTGTGATACCCAAGTTAAATCTAATTTGATTTTTAACTAATTCTCTTCTTTAGATTAATTATTTCGGTAAAACAATTTTAAGTTCAGTGTACTGGTTTTCTTGACTATCTATTAGTAGTTGTCCTTGATGTCCTTGGACAATGATATCGTAGCTAATGGATAATCCTAATCCGGTTCCTTGTCCTGTAGGTTTAGTGGTAAAAAAGGGATTAAAAACTTTATCGATAATGGTCTTAGGAATGCCTTGACCATTGTCTCTAATGATGATTTCTATTTCTTCAGTTTTCGCGGTTGTGGTGATGGTTACAGTTGGGGTGAAAACCTCTTTAACCGACTGGCTTTTTTCATGAACCGCATAACAAGCATTATTAATCGCATTGAGAAAAACTCGACTGATATCTTGGGGAACGATGTTTATTTCTGGAAGATTCTGATCATAGTCAGTGTCAATTTTTATTTTAAAAGAGGGATCTTTAACCCGCATTCCATGATAGGCTAAATTAACCGACTCAGCTAATAAGTTATTCAGATCGGTCAATTGTCTTTGTCCGGGTTTTCCTTTGGAATGCATTAACATTCCATGAACAATTTTATCAGCCCGTTGTCCGTGTTCATGAATCTTTTGGGAATTTTGTTTAATATCGTCTAAAATTTCTTCAATATAATCGGTTGTTTCTTCGTCTAATTTATCTTTTTGGGTGTCTATTTCTTCCTGTAATTCTTCTGTCAATTCGACACAAATTTCTGCAAAGTTATTGACAAAGTTGAGGGGATTTTTGATTTCATGAGCAATTCCAGCCGTTAAGGCCCCAAGAGAAGCTAATTTTTCTTGAGCAATAATTTGATTTTGGGTTGCTTTCAGTTTCGCTAAAGTTATGTTTAATTGCTGATTTTTATCTTGTAATTCCTGGGTTCTTAATTGGACTTTTTTCTCTAGGGTTTTACTATAGTCTTCTAGCTGTTCATAAAGGCGAGAGTTTTCGATAGAAATAGCAGCAGAACTGGATAAAATTTTGACAATTTCTATTCTCTGTGGCGTAAAAGCATCGGTGGTTAAGTTATTTTCTAAATAAATGATTCCATTAAGTTTTCCTTGATTAAGAATAGGAGTACAAAGAATTGATTTAGGTTTATTTTTAGTAATATAAGCTGTTTGTGTAAATTTACCTTCTTGAGTTGCATTATTTAAAACAATACTTTCTTGGGTATGAGCGACATAATTAATAATGGGAATTGATAGTTTAATCTCGTCATTATTTTCTTGAGAATGATTAAGGGAAATTGATTGTAATGTTGTTAAGTTTTCCTTGTCAATATTGCCTTCTGCTTCAATCAACCATTGATGATTATTTTCTAATAATAAAAATCCTTTCTCTGCCCCTGCATTTTCAATGATTGTTTTCATCAACTTTTCTAATAATTTTTTCAGAATTATTTCTCCAGAAATAACCTGAGAGGCTTTTAGAATGCTGTTAAAATCTAATTCATTTGATAAGGTTTTTCCGGTTGTTTTTGCTTTAATTTTTTTGGGTAGGTAAGTATCTTGTGCGAGTAAATGAGGATAGGTTTCTTCTAATTGGTTGACTTTGGCCATAGCCCCCCAAAGTTTATAATAGTAGTGAGCATCTTGTAAGTAGTAGTAAGCTACATGATTATGTTTCTTATTTATATAAAATTTAGCAGCTAATTCGTAAGCAATAGCTTTTTCATGAATATAATTGTTTTTTTCAAAGGATATAATAGCTTTATCATAATAGTCTCGAGCATTTTTATCATCACCTAATATACGATATAATTCAGCTTCAATTAAATAAAACTTACCTAAATAATGGTCAGGATTATGGGTTGCCAAGATTTTCATTTCTTGTTGATAATTGGTTATTTTATTGATAATATTTAGTTGTTCTTTTTGGGGTTTTTGCTCATAAATGGTCAAATGGGTTAAACAATAGTAAAAGAGAAATTTAGGTGAGCCAGCAGTTAACATTTCTCCTATATATTTTTCTCCTTCTTGAGCATACTCTAAGGCTTTTTCTATCTCCCCTAATAAATAACAAATCGTAGTTTTATGGGTATAAATATGAAATAAAGCTAGATTATAGTTACCCTTTTTGTACAATGGTAGCATCTGATCTTCATTAAATGCTTCCCCCACTAAACGACAAGGAAATTCACACTCATTCTGGAGATTAAGTACCAGTTGATAATTCATTGTCAAAAAATATAAACTATTCTTACTCTGCATTTTTTTTGCAGCTTGTATATATTTTTTTAACTCTTTTTTAACATCATTTAAGGGTTTTCCTGTTGCAAATAAATAATTACAATAAAGTTGAGCATTCCACATCGCATATTCAATGTTACCTGTTTCTAGTCCTTTTTCATAACCTAACCGTAAAGGATTTAAAAGTTCTTTTATGGGTTCCTTCCAATGTCTAATAGATAAAATAACAATAAAAGAAGTTTGTGCTTCTAATCGTTTCGCTTGAAGTTTGGATAATAGGGATAAAGCAAGTTTTCCAAATTCATAACCCGCATCAAAATTTTCACTAATTTGACATAACAATTCACCGTAAAAAGCATAAGCAACACAAGCTTCAGGAGAGTTACCATACTGTAAACATAACTTAATTTGTTGGGTAACAGTAATAATAAAAAGTCGCGGACTAGCTAAAAATGCCGCCATACTCATCGTAATTAAAATTCTCAAAGAAGCGATGGCTTTATTATCGGTTATGAGGGGTAAATTAACTAAGTTTTGAATAACGGTATTTTCCAGTAATTTATTCGTTTCTTCTAAAGCATTTCCGATTTCTGAAACGGTAGGATTTTTAGGAATAAGGATGCCTAATAAAGCTAAAGTTGATAAGGACAAATTAATAGCTTCTAGTAAATTATTTTGAGATGTATAGGCTTTGATTTTTATTTCGTATGCTTTGACTTTATCGAGGAGAAGGTTACTATATTCTGTTATGGTTATGATCAAAACTTCCATAACTTCAAAGTTACCCGTTAAGGAAGCTGACTCTGCTGCTTCTAAATAAAGTTCTAAGGAAAATTGATATTGAGTTTTCCAAATTTTATCTTTATCTAATATGTTAATCGCAAATTGTAAGTAATTTAAAGAAACTGCATAAGCTGCGGATGCTTTTGCTTTTTTTCCAGCAATTAAATTTAATTTAGCAAGTTTTTCATATTCTTGGGGATCTTTGATTAGTTGATAAGCAATATTAATTTGGTTAACGATATCAAATATTTTTTCTTCCTGTTTTAGTTTAGCTGTATTATTTAATAATAATTGTCCTATGGTCAAATGAATTTCTTCTTGTTTTTGCCGAGATAGTAGGGAATAGGCTGCTTGTTGTACGCGATCATGAGAAAATTGATAGGTGATTTTTAATGAGTTGGGTATGTCTTCATCCCTTGGGTAGTTAGGAATTAGTTTGTATTGATTATTGAGGGGAATAATAAAGCCTTTTTCTAAAGCTTTGACAAGATTACTGGCTGTTTTAATTTTTGAATTATGACTCACCATAGCTAAGGTGTTCAAGTCAAATTTACTACCAATACAAGCTGCTATTTTTAAAGTTTCCTGTATTTCTTTTGGGGTCGTTTTAATATTACTGGCCATTAAATCAACAACATTTTCGGTAATTTGTAAAGCTTTAATTTTATCTTCATTATAGTCCCACTGTCTGTTTATGTTATCGAAAGCAAGAATTTTATTTTGATAAAGAGAGTATAAAAATTCTCTAATAAAAAAAGGATTTCCATTGGTCTTTTTCTTCACTAACTTGGCTAACTTATTACAGTTTTTTTCTTCTAGATTAATGGTTTCTTGAATTAGGACTTCAATATGAGAAATAGCCAAATTATTGAGTAAAATTTCTTCAATAATTACCCCTTGATTTTGAATATCATTTAACATTGATTTTAAAGGATGGGCTAAATCAACTTCATTATCTCTATAGGCACCAATAATTAATAAAGATTGGTCATCTAATGTTGTAATTAATGACTGGATCAATTGTAATGAAGCAGTATCAGACCATTGCAAATCATCGAGGAAGATCACTAAAGGATGTTCTCGTTTAGTCAACACCTTTAAAAAGTTTTGAAACACTAAATTAAAACGGTTTTGCGCTTCTTTGGGTTCTAAAGTAACAACATCGGGTTGAAGACCAATAATTTGTTCTACTTCGGGAATAACATCAATAATAACCTGTCCATTAACCCCTAATGCTGTTAGTAATTTTTTGCGCCATTGACTAATATTTTGATCGGATTCTGTTAATAATTGATTGACTAATTCCTGACAAGATTCTATGATGGCTGCATAAGGAATATTTCGTTGAAATTGTTCAAATTTTCCAGAGATGAAATAGCCTTTTTTCTGAGTAACAGATGGATAAATTTCGCGGATTAAAACTGATTTACCAATCCCAGCGTATCCAGACACTAATATCATAGCATTGTGCCCTTTGGTCACCGTTTCAAAAGTGTTCTTTAAGGTTTCTATTTCTCTTTCTCTTCCATAGAGTTTTTGGGGAATCTGAAACTTATCAGAAACATCATATTTCCCTAAAGAAAAGCTTTTAATTTGATTCTTTTCTTTTAATTTATTTAAGCATTGTTCTAAATCTATTTTGATTCCGGTTGCACTTTGATATCGTTGTTCAGGGGTTTTTGCTAACAGTTTCATAACAATCTCTGAAATTATAGGAGGAATAGTAGCATCGATATCATGGGGATAAATAGGTTGTTTGGCAATATGAAAATGGACTAATTCTAAAGGATCTTCTGTAATAAATGGCAGTTGTTTAGTTAACATTTCATACAAGGTTACTCCTAGGGAATAAAAGTCGGTATGATAATCAATTTTTCGGTTCATTCTCCCTGTTTGTTCGGGAGACATATAAGCTAAGGTTCCCTCAATTAAATTGGGATTAAATTCTTGAGTATTTTCTACAGCGAGTTGAGTAGAAATACCAAAATCGATAAGTTTTATCTCTTGGCTAATAGGATGAACAATAATATTAGTTGGATTAATATCTTTATGGATGATATTAGCATCATGAATGGTTTCTAATCCTTCCACAATTTTAATAGCAAAAGTTAAAAACGATTCCATATCTAAGCTACATTTTTTTAATAACGCATCTAAAGATATCCCCCCAAAATCTTCTAAAATAATCACTAAAGTATTCTGATATTTATCAATTCCATAGGTTTTAATAATCCGAGACGAATCTAACTGACTTAATATTTTATATTCTTGTTTAAACTGGGATAAAGTTACGGGATCTGGATAATTTTCCTGAAGGATTTTTAAGATAACCGTTTGTTGCTCCTCTTCTTTGACACCACGATAAATTAAAGAATGAAAACTTTCATAGATTTTTTCTCTAACGTGACAATTATTGATAATCATATTCATAGTTAATCCATGGATAATGCTGCGACATTCATGATAATTTAATCAAGGCTAAATCTGGAGGTAATTAATCTGATTTGAGAAGAGTTAAAAAGTCGGTTTCACTCAGTTGAGTAATTCCGAGTTTTTCTGCCTGAGTCAACTTAGATCCTGCATTTTCTCCCACTAATAAATAATCAGTTTTTTTGCTAATCGAACCCGTTACTTTTCCTCCAGCTTCTACAATTAAAGCCTTAGCTTCATTGCGCTTTAATGTGGGCAGGGTTCCAGTAATCACAAAGGTTTTACCCGAAAAGGAGGTTAGGGAAACCTCAACAGTGGTCATTTTAGGTGGAGTTGTTTCTAATTGTAACCCAACTTCTTTCAATTGTTGGATGAAATCACAATTTTTTTCAATGCTAAACCAATCAATAATCGATTGAGCGATTTCTTCCCCTATACCATAAACTGAACTTAAAGAAGCATAAGAAGCCTGAGATAACTGGTCAATATTAGGAAAATTTTCTGCTAATAAACTAGCAGTCACACTGCCCACATAACGAATCCCTAAACCGTATAAAACTCGAAAGTAAGGCTGCTGTTTGCTGCTGTCAATGGCTTCGATTAACTTATGGGCTGATTTGCTGCCCATCCGTTCTAAATCAGCAATTTTTTCGGGGGTTAGATAATATAAATCAGCAATAGAATTCACTAATTGATTATTAATTAATAAGACAACAATTTTTTCTCCTAACCCGCGAATATCTAACGCATCCCGCGAAGCCCAATGTACTAAACTTCCCCGTAAAATTGCCCGACAAGACAGATTCATACAACGAATCACTGCTTCTTTTGGGGGACGTTTGAGGGGAGAATGACATTCGGGACAGCGATCAGGCATTCGGTAGGGTTGGCTATGGGGAGGGCGTAACTCCTCTAACACACGGACCACTTCGGGGATGATCTCTCCTGCTTTGCGGATAACCACTGTGTCCCCCACGCGGATATCCAGTTGGGCAATGCGATCGCTGTTGTGAAGGGTGGCTTTTTGTACCGTTGTTCCGGCGATATGAACCGGTTGCATGACGGCCATGGGGGTAACGGCCCCTGTCCGTCCCACGTTGACGATGATATCTTGGACGAGGGTGACGGCTTCTTCGGCGGGATATTTGAGGGCGATCGCCCAACGGGGGAATTTTTGGGTAAACCCTAGGGCTGTTTGTAAGGCATAATCATTAATTTTCACCACCACCCCGTCAGTCATATAAAGCAAGTCTTTTCTGGCGGTTTCCCACTGCTGAAAATAGTCGGCAACTGCTTCGAGGGACTGGCATAGTTTGCGGTGAGGATTGACTAAAAAACCACTATTTTGTAAATAGTTTAAAGAGTCCCATTGCGTTTTAATTCCTGTGTCTTGAAGATGCAAGGTATAAGCAAAAAATTGCAAGCGTCTTTGGTCAACAATTTTGGGGTCTAGCTGTCGTAAAGTTCCGGCTGCTGCGTTACGAGGATTGGCAAATAAAGCTTCTTGTTTTTCTTCTCTTTTTTGATTAATACGATCAAATTCATCTAGGGGTAAAAACGCCTCTCCTCGCACTTCGACAATGGGGGGAGGATTGTCTAAATTTAATTTTAAAGGAATAGAGCGAATGGTGCGAACGTTTTGGGTAATATCCTCTCCTGTGGTTCCATCTCCTCGAGTCACACCTCGGATTAATAGACCGTTTTCGTAGGTTAAGGCTAGTGCAGATCCATCAATTTTTAATTCACAAACGTATTCAATAGATGTGAATTCTTCTTTTTTACTATACTTTTTCCATCGTTTTTCCCAAGCTTTTAACTCTTCTAAATTGAAGGCATTTTCTAAACTATAAAGGGGAATATTATGAGTAACAGAAATAAATTGAGAGGCCGGTTGATCTCCCACTCTTTGGGTAGGACTATCAGGGGTAATGAACTGAGGATTTTCTGTTTCTAATTGTTCTAATTCTCGATAGAGTTGATCATAAATAGCATCTTCCATGATGGGATCATCAAGAACATAGTAAGCGTAACTAGCTTTTTGTAATTGTTGTCGTAGTAGTTGTATTCGTTGTTTAATGTCTGGACTAATTGTCATGTTGTTATTTTTAGTTAATTAAGATCAATCATGAGTTAAATAATCGCATTATTTTCTTGCAGCATAAATAATGCTAGTCTAATTATATCGTCATAACTACTATTCAGTCTCAATCAAGTTTTAACCTTTTACAATCTGTTAAGATATGCTATGATAACAGTGTTTTAAATTTTGTACATTGTTTAAATAGTTAAGATATTGAAGTAATAGAAGAAAATGGACGATAGTATCTCATTTAGTATCGATATAGATACCCTTGTTGTTTTTGTGGTTGTCAGCTTATTGTTGATAGTTGTTAGTATTGGGGTTTTTGTCTTACCGAGAATTTTAGGAAATATTCTCACAAAAATCTTTTCTGAGGAAGTCAAAGTTGTCTATGATAAAACCATTCCTCCTTATCAAAACTGGTTAGGATTAGTCGGTTTATTAACAGTTACAGACCTTAGTTTACTGATTTTTTCCCTACCGAGTTGGTTAAAATTGCTAGAAATACCGTTAAGTCTAGTTATAGTGTTTACAGTAATTTGGGTCGGGTTACAAATTTGTCAAACCTTTTTTGATGATTATTTATTACAAGTTGCTATCGGAAATAGTAGTAAACTCAATAGTGAATTTGTTATTATTGCCAAATATCTAGCCAATGCTGCCCTTATTGTCATCGTTCTTTTCATCTTTGCTGAAACCCACGACATCAACGTTTTAGGGTTACTAGCTAGTTTAGGAATTGGGGGTTTAGCGGTAGCTTTTGCAGCACAAAAAAGCTTAGAACAACTCCTCGGAGGAATTGTTCTTTATTTAGATAAACCCTTCATTGCCGATGATTATATTGGCTTGCCCGATGGTACGTTTGGCAGGGTAGAATCGGTGGGATTAAGGTCAACTAAAATCAGAACATCAGGGAAAGGAACCCTGATGATTGTACCCAATAGTTCCTTAACCCAGATGAGTATTGAGAACTACACCGGAGCGAAAAAAGTAGTTTCTCTGATTTATTTAACCTTTTACAGATTAATTCCTAAAGACGAAGAAGCCCTAATTCGTCAAGTAATATTAGACAGTACCAGTGATATTTTTGGCATCGATTCCCGCAGTACCGATGTTATCTTTAAAGAAGTCAGTACGAAAAATGGAAATACTCTAGTCACCCAAGCACAAATTAACTTCTTTATTTTAGGTTCTGGACAAGTTTCCATGGAATTACGTCGTCAATTTTTGGAGATTGCCAATCAACAAATTACCTATCAATTAAAAGAATATGGCATTGATTTTGAGATAGAAGATAGAACCATCAACGTTGATTCCCCTATTACTGTTTAATAATCATTGATCATGACAGTTGTTATCGAATATTTAACAAATTTATTCCAATTTGATGAAGGAACCCAGACGTATATTATTACCTTTGGCCTGCAACTTTTAATCTTCCTAATTTTTGTCCTTTTATCCTTCTTAATTGGACGATATACCCCCTTGTTAGCTAGACTAATTATCCAACGATTTTCCCCGAAACAAGTTGCCAGTATTTACGAAAGTTTAATCACCCCTATTGAAGACTTATTTCGCATTACAGGCACTTTAATTTTAGTGTCTATTTCCCTCAATTTTTTAGTTAGATATCCAGGAATTTATCGATTTCTCAACTTCTTTATTGATCTTGCTGTTATTAGTAGTTGTGCCTGGCTTTGTTCTCGGCTATTTCGTCAATTTGTCCGCTTTTATGGCATCGAACTCATTAGGAAACTAGGGAGACAGGTGGACGAATTATTATTAGTCTTTGAAACTATTGCCAATGTTATTATTGGTTTTATTGCCGTCCTCGCCTTTGCCCAGAGTCAACAAGTTAACCTAGTCGGATTATTAGCTAGTTTAGGCGTTGGGGGTTTAGCCATTGCCTTTGCAGCACAAAAAACCCTCGAACAGCTATTAGGAACCTGTGTATTATATCTGGATCGCCCCTTTATTCCTGGGGAATATATACGGCTACCCAGTGGTCTATTTGGTCGTGTGGAATCCATCGGGTTACGGTCAACAAAAATTCGTACCGCAGCCAAAAGTACCCTGATGATCGTGCCGAACTCTATCATGGCTAACCTAGAAATTGAGAACGTCACCCGTGGTAAAAAAGTCATGGTGTTACTGTATTTAGACTTTCTCAAAAAGCTAGAAGACTCCGAACAAGCCCTAGTTGAACAAGTGGTAAAAGAGAGTACCGATGCTTTATTCGGTATCGATCCCGGTAGTACAAAAATCTCCTTATTTCTCAAAGAAGGAACGGACGGAATTCGCGCCAGAGTCACCTTTTTTATCTTGGGTTCTAATGAAAATTCCATCGAATTAAGAAAACGTTTATTAGAATTAGCCAATGAAACTATCACCAGTAAACTCAGTAATTACGGCATTGAATTTACCGTACAAGAACCGACCATTTATGTCGAATCTCCCGTTACTATTTAAACATTAGGAGTCAATATTGTGGTAAACATTCGCTGTGGTAACCTTCAATTTAATAACATTGAAGCCATTATTTTTGATAAAGACGGCACCTTAGAAGACTCGAATAACTTCTTACGAGAACTAAGTATTCGTCGCGCCCGTTTATTAGATGCCCAAATACCCGGTATTGGGGACCCCTTATTAATGGCATTTGGTCTACAAAACAACCAATTAGACCCCACCGGTTTAATGGCTGTTGGCAGTCGTCAAGAAAACTTAATTGCCGCGGCCGCCTATATTGCAGAAACCGGAAGAAGTTGGTTTGAAGCCTTAGAAATGGCCGAAAATGCTTTTCGGGAGGTGGACAAATACCTCAAAAAAGATCGAACCACCTCCCCCTTATTTGCTGGCAGTTTAGATGTATTAAAAACCTTATCTGAGGCCGGATTAAAATTAGGCATTCTTTCGGCTGCCCCTACCTATGACGTTGAACATTTTGTCCAGGAACATAATCTTTCTGATTACATTCAATTAATGATAGGAGGGGATCAAGGATTAAGTAAACCTGACCCCCAACTACTGATTAAAGCCTGTCAAACTCTCATAACATCCCCAGATAAAACATTAATGATAGGAGACTCTCAAGGTGATATTCTCATGGCCAAACAAGCAAAAGTAGCCGGAAGCATCGGTATTTGTTGGGCTAATCAGATAGCCCCTCATCTCGAGCAAGCGGATATTATTATCACTCAAATTGATCAAATTCAACCCTGTTAAATCCTGAGATCATCCAACAAAAAGAGAAACTTCTGCTCAATTCGGATTTTAGGGTGTATGATGTTACACTAACAAAACTTTTAATCTGTATCGTTATTTAGAGAGGGTAAAAAAAATTGTCTCGCCGTTATCTATTTACTTCTGAATCTGTTACCGAAGGTCATCCTGATAAAGTTTGTGACCAAATCTCTGACACTATTATTGATACCCTTCTCTACCACGATGATCAAAGTCGGGTAGCAGCCGAAGTGGTCGTCAACACCGGTTTAGTGTTGATTACTGGGGAAGTGACCTCCAAAGCCAATGTTAATTTTGTAGAATTAGCCCGCAAGAAAATTGCAGAAATTGGTTACGTTGACGCTGATAATGGGTTCTCCGCTAATAGCTGCTCGGTTTTGGTGGCTTTAGACGAACAGTCTCCCGATATCGCCCAAGGGGTTACTCAAGCACACGAACAACGTAAAGCCCTCAGCGATGATGAATTAGACCAAATTGGGGCCGGCGACCAAGGCATTATGTTCGGTTATGCTTGTAACGAAACCCCTGAATTAATGCCCTTACCCATAAGTTTAGCCCATCGTTTTTCCCGTCGTTTAGCGGCAGTTCGTAAAACGGGCGATTTAGGTTATTTACGTCCCGATGGTAAAACTCAAGTCTCCATTGTTTATGAAGATGGTGTTCCTGTGGATATCGATACCATTCTCATCTCCACACAACACGACGAAACCATCGGGTCAATTACTGATAACGATGCCGTTCAAGCTAAAATTAAATCCGATCTCTGGGACGCGGTGGTTTTGCCGGTTTTAGGGGATATGGAGATGAAACCCTCTCAAGACACCCGTTTCCTTGTTAATCCTACCGGAAAATTCGTCATCGGTGGGCCCCAAGGGGATGCAGGGTTAACTGGTCGTAAAATTATTGTCGATACCTACGGTGGCTATTCTCGTCACGGTGGCGGGGCATTTTCAGGGAAAGATCCCACGAAAGTTGACCGTTCGGCTGCTTATGCTTGTCGCTATGTGGCTAAAAATATTGTAGCTGCTGGTTTAGCGGATAAGTGCGAGGTGCAACTCAGTTATGCCATTGGGGTTGCTCGTCCCGTTAGTATTTTAGTAGAAACCTTTGGTACGGGTAAAGTAGAAGAACCCAAGTTATTAGAAGCGGTGACGGAACTGTTTGAGTTACGGCCGGCTGGTATTATTCAGTCTCTTAACCTGCGCCAACTTCCTTCTCAACGGGGTGGTCGTTTCTATCAAGACGTGGCTGCTTATGGTCATTTTGGACGCACCGATCTTGATCTTCCCTGGGAAGCAACGGATAAAGCCGCTTTACTTAAAGATGCTTTGTTAAAAGTTGGCGTTTAATATTCGGTCGAAAAATTAGTCAACGTTTCGGGGAAAAGGGTTCAACTCTTTTCCCTTTGTTGTCTAAACATTCGCGATCCAATTACCATGAAACCCACTAGGAACACGAACCGGTAGATGAACCTTAGCAATGGGTTCAGATTCAAAGTTTCTAGGATCAATGATTACAAAATCGCTGGTGTTGGTATTTTCATTATAAACAAAAGTGACCACATAACCATCTAACTCAGATTGACCCTGAGAACTGGGAATAAAGGTTGCTTCACCCCCATAACATCCTGATTTAAATTGATGGATTTTATTCGTTTTATTGACCACATCATATTGAATCAATGAGGGAAAATAATTGGGTATTTTTTTATTAGATAATAATTCAGTGTCAATATAAGGAGCATAACCAAAGCCATAAGGTTGGCCTATCTTTTTGTTATTGATGGTAGGAAAATCAATATAGTGATCATCTAATACCTCTGAAACAATTTGATGACTTTTAACATCAATTTTAATTCTTTCTAGGTTGGATTTATTGCTTAAAATAGCTTGCCAATGACTTTCCATATTGATCTTGGGATAGTGAACAAAATCGATAACAATTTGTCCGTTTTCCTCAAATCCATTCATAAAATGCCAAACCCAAAAAGCTTCTGTTTGTAGGTAAATGGGCTTTTTATTACTATCGTGACGATCAACCAAAATAATGGTTGTACCTTCTTCTGGTTGCCAAATAAAAGGCTCATTATTTGCTTTCGCTTGTTCTAAATTAAACACCAGAGGACAATCAAAAAAGATAGCATAATTCTCTGTAAGCACCATATCATGAAACATGACAGGTTTAGGGATATTAATGGGGGTTTCCCTAATAATCTTACCATTTTCATCGGCAATATAATAGTGTAAATAAGGAGAATTAAAAAAGGAATATCGATAAAAATGTAACTCGTTTGTCTTGGGATCAATTTTAGGATGGGCCGTCATTGATTGTTCTAATTGTCCCTTAAAATTCCACTCTCCAATGGTTTCTAAATTTTTATTAATTTGATAGGGTAACCCAATTTCATATAAAGCTAAAAGTTGCTCTCCATAACCAATTATATTAGTATTTGCATAATTTTTGAATTTTAACTCGACAAGTTCCTGTCCTTCAAACATTTCATAAGTGAGTCCACGGGTTTGAATCCAACGATTTTTATAACTTACTTTTCCTCGATTCAAATTAATACTATGAAGCATTCCATCCCCCTCTAAGGGATAATTATAAGAACTGGGTTTAAACATGGGATTAGGACCATTTCTTACATACATTCCCTGTAATTCTTCAGGAATTTGACCCGATATTTTTAAGTTATTAATTTCTACTTCTTCAAATACAGGTGCATTAATTCCTTGTAAAAAACTATTATTACTCTTCCAGCTTTTATAGGATTTATACTGTTTATAAATCGGCGTTGATTGACTGGGTAATTGATGATAAGCGATCGCCGTCATGGCCGCGAGGGATGATTGTATCAAAAACTGTCTTCTTTTCATAAAAAATTACCTTAAAATTGACTATTTTTCATCATTTTTGTAGCAAGTTCTGTATTAATTGCAATTCCTTCTGTAGGAAACTCTTTCATCACATCAATAGCTGTCCATCCTTCCTCGGGTTGATTAATCGCAGCCGAAATTAAAGCCCCACGAATGGCATAAAATCCGTTACGATTAGGATGGGTACTAAAGATGTCCCCCATACTTTTTAATAAGTCTTGCATTAAGGGGGTTCGCAATAATCGAGCAAACTTTACTCCATCAATTTTATGCCGTTTTTGCAAGGTTTCTCTCAGTTCAATTAAAGTTTTTTCGTCAAATTGACTGGCAAAAAAAGCAAATTCTTTGGTAATTCTTCCCTCTTTCGCATAAATTTCTAAAGACTCTACAGATAAGGGAAATTTCAACGGACCGTAAATAAAATAAAGAGTTTCTGCACTGAGAACGGGTCGTGGGATCAACGGAATCAAAACGAAAGAAATTCCTAAACAAATACGAGTTAAAGGATTCATGCTTTGTATAAAAAGTTACTGTTTTTCGTTAACCTGGAGGGGTTCTATTAACTTGTTGAGTCTAAAGTAACTTTTAGGGTTGACCCTTATTTAATAAGGAAATTTTAAGACATAAAAAAACAACCATAATTTATGGTTGTTCTCAAGATTTATCAGTTAGAATCGGCTAGAGTAAAGATTGTAACTGGATAGAAATTCGAGTATTTTTACCTACGACCATAACGGCAGACTCACCAAATTTTGGAGGACCGTTTACAATAACGGGATTACTGGAAAACCCAAATTTTTCGGTCGGAATTCCCAAAAAATTGCGATTCAGTTCCTCATCCTCATTATTGTCCCAAAAAACAGCCACTGCGTAGGTTCGAGGTTCTAAATTATTAAAAGTCACCTCTAATAATTTATCGGTAATCTTGACGCATTGGGTGTTTACTGCATCGTCTTTACTATCAGGGAATCCTCTTCCACTAGAAAAAAGACTTAAGCAGACTTGTCCTTTCGTCTCGCTTAAACCTGCGATTTCAACGGTAAGATTACTGCTGAGACTCCCATTCGCAGGTTGATGTAACATTAAAGCTGTACCGGTGGACAGCAGCAGATTAGTTAGCAGATAAGAAGATTTCATGGGATTGTTGTTAGAAGGTTAAGAATAAAATTGATGAAAAATTACGCTTCAAGATAGAGAGATCAGGAAGTCGTTATAAATCTTTATAATATCTTAAGATAAACTCGAAGAGAAGGGAAGAGAAGTTAACCCAAAAAATAAAATTGGTCTAAAATAGCTAGTATTAGCAGGGTTTTAGGAGAGTCTAGGGATTAAAGACATCATCCTCAATTCCTACCCACCACTCACCTAATTTCATTAATTCTT
>JAAUYB010090840.1_pt1 | contig 23168 bp, 16 predicted proteins | sample 7278071 | NCBI WGS metagenome assembly JAAUYB01 (sample SAMN14350121, study PRJNA611818) | marine sediment metagenome | isolation source: surface marine sediment (1.8m) | place: French Polynesia: Moorea | collected 2018-08 | reverse complement strand
GACAACATCGTCGCAGGGCTGGCCACCGGCGACCGCTGGGGCCTAGCCGAGGGCGATCTGAACCGCGCCTCGAAGATCGTCAACTCGCTGCTGCACAACCGCGTCGTGCGCGAGTATATCGACGAACAGATCAGCGCCGAAGAGGCGGTGGCGAAGATCAAAGAGGAAATCGCCCGGATCGAATGAGACCGGCCGTGTTGTGACGGGAGGGCCCGGGCCGAGCGGTCCGGGCCTTTCCTTTTGCCGCGAGCGGCCGGCGGCGGGCTGGGGTCGCCGGGCGGCCGGGACCGGGAGGGGAGGAACGGCATGCGGACGCCTGTGCCGGATGAGGGTGTCGGGAACAGACTGAGATGGACGCTCTCGGTCGCCTTCGGGCCGGCGGAGGTCGATGATCTTGTGCCGCGCATCCTGGACCGGATCGCCGCTTTCCGCGCGCGGCACGCCGTTGCGCATCGCGGATGGGTCGACGAAACGGATGTGATGCTGATCACGTATGGGGATTCGATCCAATCCCCTGACCAAGCCCCACTAGCGACGCTCGACCGCTTCTTGCGCGAATGGGTGTCGGACGTGATCGGCAACGTTCACATCCTGCCGTTCTATCCCTGGAGTTCGGATGACGGCTTTTCGGTCATCGACTACCGCGCGGTCGACCCCGCGCTAGGATCCTGGGACGACGTGGCGCGGCTTGCGGGTCGCTTCGGCCTGATGTTCGACGCGGTGATCAACCACATCTCGAAGGACAGCGCCTGGTTTCGGGGGTTTCTGGCCGGCGATCCGGACTACGCCGACTATTTCCACGTCTGCGATCCCAAGCTCGACTACTCCTCGGTAACCCGCCCGCGCGCCTTGCCGCTGTTGACCGCGGTGCAGACCAGCGGCGGCGAGGCGCATGTCTGGACCACCTTCAGCGACGACCAGATCGACCTGAACTATGCCAATCCGCTGGTCTTCCTCGATATCCTCGATCTGCTGCTGTTCTACGCCGCCAGGGGCGCGCGGTTCCTGCGCCTCGATGCGATCGGGTTTCTCTGGAAGCGCCTCGGCACAACCTGCATGCACCTGCCCGAGACCCATGCGCTGATCCGGGTCATGCGCCTGGTGCTCGATGCCGCCGCGCCCGGGGTCCTGCTGATCACCGAAACCAACGTGCCGCATGCCGACAATATCGGCTATTTCGGCGACGGCACCGACGAGGCGCATCTGGTCTACCAGTTCCCGCTGCCGCCCCTGACCCTTTATGCGTTTCAGACCGGCGACGCTGGGCCGCTGTCGGACTGGGCCGCGGCGCTGGAGCCTGCCCCGCCCGGCACCGCGTTCTTCAACTTCCTGTCTTCGCATGACGGGGTCGGGGTGCGGCCGGTCGAGGACCTGCTGTCACCCGACCAGGTTGCGACGATGGCGGCGCGGGTCGAGGCCAACGGCGGCCGGGTGTCGCTGCGCACGCTGCCGGACGGCGGCACGGCGCCCTACGAATTGAACATCACCTTCCTCGACGCGGTGAGCCTGCCCACGGACGACGACGCAAGACGCGCGACGAAGTTTCTCGCGGCGCAGACCATCCTGCTGTCGGTCATGGGCGTGCCCGGGATCTACATCCACAGCCTTCTGGGGTCGCGCAACGACCTGGCCGGGCTGGCGGCGACCGGGCGCAACCGATCGGTCAACCGCGAAAAGCTGGATCTGCACAGTGTGCAGAGCGCGTTGATGGATCCGTTTGGCTTGCGCGCACGGGTCGTTGCCGGACACCGGCGGCTGCTGGCAGTGCGCCGGACGCGCCGCGCCTTCCACCCCAACGCCCTGCAACGGATTGTCCGGCTTGACCGCCGTGTCTTTAGCCTTGTGCGCGAATCTGGCGAGGATCGCATTTGGATCGCCGTCAATGTATCGGACGCTGCCGTGCGACTGGCCGCTGATAACGACCAGATTGGATTTGATCCCAGCGCGCGGCTGGTCGACCTGATCGGTGGTATTGAGGTCACGCCGAGCGCGGGTGCGATCCACCTGAACCTACCGCCCTACACCGCGGTTTGGGTGGCTGCAGAGGCCTGAAGCGCCACTGCCGCCGTCGGCCAAGCCAAGTCCGTGAATAGGACGCCGCGCGCCTGCGGGAGCTGTCCGGTCGCCAGGTCTACTCGGCGGCAGGTTTCAGACTGGCCATCAGGTCTTGGAACCGCTCGCCCTGCACAGCCACGTGCTGCCGCACGGCGTCTGCGGCGCCAGCCGAGTCGCCTTTTGCCAAGGCCGCCACGATTGCTTCATGCTCTGCCATCGACTGCGCCATGCGGCCGCGCAGGCGCAACTGCACCCGGCGGAACGGTTTCAGCCGTCGATGCAGCCGCAGGCATTCCTGCTCCAGAAACCCGTTGCCCGATTGCCGATAGAGCATGTGGTGGAAGCGCTCGTTTTCGCGGTAATAGGCATCGGCGTCCTGGGCATGAACCGCGGCGTCGCAACGGACATTGGTCTGCTTGAGCTCCTCCAGAGCCGCATCGCTGATCCGGCGAGCCGCGAGCCTGGCGCTCGCAGCTTCCAACTCTGCCATCACTTCGAACATCTCCATCAGCTCGACGGGCCCGGGCTGACGGACGAACACGCCGCGGCGCGGAATCTGTTCGACCAAGCCCGACTGAGTGAGCCGCAGAAAGGCCTCGCGAATAGGCGTGCGCGACACGCCGAAATGCTCCGCCAATCGGATTTCGTCCAGCCGGTCGCCATCCGCGAAGGTACCGTCAAAGATCTGCTCTTCAAGCGCTTCGGCAATGCTATCGGCACGGCGTTGTTCCATGTCTTGAATGTAGCAAAGCCTTGATAATATTCAAAGGGCAATTTTTTGTATACAATATGCTTGACATTTGAAACATCCGCCCCATGCTTTGGTGAGGCCCGGACCCACCCGGGCAGCTTTTTCGGGAGGACCCTATGAAACCAGCCCTGATATCGGCCGTCGCCGGCATCGCCCTCGCCGCCGGTACGCTCGCCGCGTCGGCCGCCGAACTGCGCCTGTCGCACCAATGGTCGACCAAGGACGTGCGCCACCAGGTGGCACAGATCGTCGCCGACGAAGTCGCCGCCGCCGGCGTCGACCTGGACATCAAGATTTTTCCGTCGAAGTCGCTGTTCAAACCGCGCGAGCAGTACAAGCCGCTCAGCCGCGGGCAGCTTGACATGACGGTTTTCCCGCTTTCCTACGCGGGCGGCCAGCAGCCGGCCTTCAATCTCACCCTGATGCCTGGCCTGGTGAAGAACCACGACCACGCCGCGCGTTTGAATGAGAGCGAATTCATGCAGGCGCTCGAGGCGAAGATGGCCGATGACGACGTCATGGTGCTGGTGCACGGCTATCTCGCCGGCGGCTTCGTCGGCAAGGACAAGTGCATCACCGGGCCGGACGACGTGCAGGGCCTGCAGACCCGCGCCGCGGGCAAGGCGTTCGAACAGATGCTGGCCGGCGCCGGCGCGTCAATCGCCTCGATGGCCTCGTCCGAGATCTACAACGCCATGCAAACCGGCGTTCTGACCGCGGCGAACACCTCGTCGTCGTCCTTCGTCAGCTACCGGATCTACGAGCAGGTGGCCTGCTACACCCCGGCGTCCGATTTCGCGCTGTGGTTCATGTACCAGCCGCTTCTGATGAACAAATCCACTTTCGATGGGCTGACCGCCGAGCAGCAAGAGGCGCTGATGGCCGCCGCCGCGAAGGCAGAGGCGTTCTATCTCGAAGAGGCCAAGAAGCAGGACGCGAACTCGGCCAAGGTGTTCGAGGAAAACGGCGTCGAGATCGCACAGATGAGCCAGGAGGAATTCGACGCCTGGCGCGCGCTGGCGCAAGAGACGTCCTACAAGGCCATCATCGACGAGGTACCGGACGGCCAGGCGCTGCTCGATCTGGCGCTGTCGGTCGAATAACCGCCGATCGGGGCGGCAATAGCCGCCCCCTCCACCACTCACGGAACCATTAGGGGGCAAAGATGGCGGGAAACAGCTCCGCGGTTGCCGCGCATACCGGCGACAATCCATTTCTCAAGGCTGTCGCCGCCATTTCCACCCTCGCAGGCTGGGCCTCGGCAAGCATGATCGTCGCCGCCGTCGCCATCACCTGCCAAATGATCTTCATCCGGTTTGTCCTAAACGGCTCGACGGTCTGGCAGACCGAGGCGGTGATCTACCTCGTCATCGCCGCCACCCTGGTCGGGCTGCCTTACGTCCAGCGCCTTCGCGGCCACGTGAACGTCGATCTGATCCCGCTGTCCCTGCCCCGCCGCGCCCGGTTCGTCTTGTGTATCGTGACGCTGTCGATCTCGGCGCTGATCATTTCGGTGATGCTCTACTATGGCTACGAGTACTGGCATTTCGCCTGGGAGCGCGGCTGGCGATCCGACACCGTCTGGGGCGTACGTCTCTGGATCCCTTATCTTTCGATCCCGGTGGGCTTTGGCCTTCTGCTTCTGCAAATCATTGCTGATCTGGTTGCGGTGCTGACCGGCGTCGACAAACCCTTCGGGCTGGAGGATACCTGATGGACCCGCTTCTTCTGGGCGCGCTGGTCGCTTTCGCCACCATCTTCGTTCTGTTCTCCGGCGTCTCGGTCGCCATCGGTCTCTTGATCGTCTCGGCCGGCTTCCTGATCATCTTCGACGGAATGCGGTCGCTCGAATTGATGCCCGAAATCCTATTCGGCAAGCTCGACAATTTCGCGCTGCTGTCGATCCCGATGTTCATCATCATGGGCGCCTCCATTGCTTCGACTCGCGCGGGCGCGGACCTTTACGAAGCGCTGGAGCGATGGCTGACCCGTGTGCCTGGCGGCCTCGTGGTCTCGAACCTCGGCGCTTGTGCGTTGTTCTCAGCCATGTCGGGGTCGTCGCCGGCCACCTGCGCCGCCATTGGCAAGATGGGCATCCCTGAGATGCGCAAGCGTGGCTACCCGGATGCCGTCGCCGCGGGATCCATCGCCGCGGGCGGCACTCTGGGCATTCTGATCCCGCCCTCGGTCACCATGATCGTCTACGGCATCGCCACCGAGACCTCGATCGGCCGGCTGTTCCTGGCGGGCGTCATCCCCGGGCTTCTGCTCGTCGGCCTCTTCATGGTCTGGTCGCTCTATTCGACCTGGCGGTCTGGCGACGCGGCGCTTTTGGCCTCGCGCAGCTATTCCTGGGGCCAAAAGTTCGAGATCCTGCCCCGGGTCCTGCCGTTCCTGGCGATCATCATCGGCGTGCTCTACGCCATGTATGGCGGCGTCGCGACGCCGTCCGAGACCGCCGCCGTCGGGGCGCTGCTCTGCCTGCTTATCGCAATGATCATCTACAAGCTCTGGAACCCCGGCGATCTGTGGGTGGTGCTGCGCGACTCGACCAAAGAGTCGGTGATGATCCTCTTCATCATCGCCGCGGCCGGGGTCTTCAGCTACATGCTGTCCTCGCTCTTCATCACCCAGTCGATCGCCGAATGGATCGGCACGCTCGATGTCAACCGCTGGGTGCTGATGGGCGCCGTCAACGTGTTCCTGCTGATCGCGGGCTTCTTCCTGCCGCCCGTCGCCGTCATCCTGATGGCCGCGCCGATCCTGCTGCCGATCATCACCGCCGCCGGGTTCGACCCGATCTGGTTCGCCGTGGTGCTGACGATCAACATGGAAATCGGCCTGATCTCGCCGCCCGTCGGTCTGAACCTCTACGTGATCAACGGCATCGCGCCGGACATCTCGCTAAAGACGATCCTGACCGGCTCGCTGCCGTTTGTCGCCTGCATGGTGATCGCCATCGTGCTTCTGTGCCTCTTTCCCGGCCTCGCAACCTGGTTGCCGAACGCCGTGATGGGACCGGGCATATGAGCCTGCTCGCCGACCTCTTGGCCACAGTGTTCGAGCGCCGCGACCGCGCCGCAGCGGCCGATTGGGACGGCCGCCCGATTGAGGAACTCGCCGCCGCGCTTACCGGCACGGTGGGCGAGACCTCGGGCATGGCGCTGGCGGTCCAGATCCTCGAAAGGTTCGAGGCGATGGAGGACGACGCCAAGCTTGCCTTCTTCCGCCACCTCGCGATTGAGATGAACATCGACCCCGGCACGGTCCGCGACCGCCTTTCGGACTACGAAGCGGAGCCTACCAAAGCCAGCTACCGCGCCTTCCTGGCCGCCGCCGAGCCGTTGCGCCAGGAGTTCATCCGCCGCCTGAACCAGGTGCCCGGCGCCACCGGGCGACTGGTGCGGATGCGCGCCGACCTTCTGCGCCTCGGCGCGAACGATCCGGAACTCCAGGCGCTGGACCTCGACTTCCGGCACCTCTTCGCGTCGTGGTTCAACCGCGGCTTCTTGGTTCTGAGGCCGGTGAACTGGGAAAGCCCCGCCTACATCCTCGACAAGATCATCGCCTACGAGGCGGTGCACGCCATCGACAGTTGGGATGACCTGCGCCGCCGGCTCGAACCGCCCGACCGGCGCTGTTTCGCCTTCTTCCACCCCGCGATGCCGGACGAGCCGCTGATCTTTGTCGAGGTCGCCCTGACCCGGGGCGTGCCAGGCTCGATCCAGGCGCTCTTGGCCGAAGACCGCGCGCCCTTGGCCTCGGACGACGCCGACACCGCGGTGTTCTACTCGATCTCGAATTGCCAAGAGGGGCTCGCCAACATCTCGTTCGGCAATTCGCTGATCAAGCAGGTCGCCTCCGACCTCGCCGACGCTCTTCCGGGGCTGAAGACCTTCGTGACGCTGTCGCCGATCCCTGGCCTGACGGCCTGGCTGGCCGAAACAGGCGTCGCGCTGGATCCCAGGGACAGCGACGCCGTCCGCCGCCTCGCCGCCGCCTATCTTCTGACCGCCAAACGCGGCGACGGCCTGCCCGCCGATCCCGTGGCCCGGTTCCACCTCGGCAACGGCGCGCTGGTCCATGCGGTTCACGCGGAGGCCGACACGTCCGAGAAGGGCCTGCAACATTCGGCCGGCGCAATGGTCAACTACCTCTACGACCTCGCTACCATCTCGCAGAACCACGAACGCTTCGTCTCCGCCGGCGAGGTCACCGCCTCCAACGATGTCCAGGCGCTCAGCGCCGCCCACGAAAAAACCGCCGCCTGATAGACCCATGGCCAATCCGCTCTACGACCGCCTCTTCGCCCAACACACCGGCAAAGCCACCTCGTTCCTGCGCCTCGCCGATGGCAGCGAGATCACCCACGCCGAGTTCCTGGCCACCGCGGCCCGCTACGCCCATGTTCTGACCGACGCCGGGCTGTCCGCCGGCGATCGCCTGGCCGCCCAGGTGCAGAAATCGCCTCAGGCATTGGCGCTCTACGCCGCCTGCGTCCAGGCGGGCATCGTGTTCCTGCCGCTCAACACCGCCTACACGGTCGAGGAACTCACCTATTTCATCGAGAACAGCGGCGCCAAGCTGGTGGTCTGCGACGCCGGCCGACAGGCCGCCCTAATGCCGGTCGCCGCCCAACACGAGGCCCGGCTAGAGACGCTCAACGCCGATGGCACCGGTTCGCTGCCCGATCTCGCGCGCGCCAAGCCGGGCACATTCGACACCGTGCCGCGCAGCGAGGACGATCTGGCCGCCTTCCTCTACACCTCTGGCACCACTGGCCGGTCGAAGGGCGCAATGCTGACCCAGGGCAACCTTTTGTCGAACGCCGAAACCCTGGCCGAGTATTGGCGCTTCACCGCCAGCGACGTTCTGCTTCACGCCCTGCCGATCTTCCACACGCACGGGCTGTTCGTCGCCACCAACATCACGCTAGTGGCCGGCGGGTCGATGATCTTCCTGCCGAAATTCGACCTCGACCAGATCATCGCGCTGATGCCCCAGGCCACCACGATGATGGGCGTGCCGACCTTTTACACGCGTTTGCTCGACGACCCGCGGTTCACCCGCGATCTCGCGGCACACATGCGCCTCTTCGTCTCCGGCTCCGCCCCGCTTCTTGCCGAGACCCATAGCCAGTTCGAAACCCGCACCGGCCACCGCATCCTCGAACGCTACGGCATGACCGAAACCAACATGAACACCTCGAACCCCTATGACGGCGACCGCCGCGCCGGTACCGTCGGTTTTCCGCTGCCCGGGGTCCAGCTAAAGGTCAGCGACCCAGCCACTGGCAAGGCCCTGCCGGACGGCGAGGTTGGCCAGATCGAGGTGCGCGGGCCTAACGTGTTCAAGGGCTACTGGCAGATGCCCGAAAAGACGGCGGCAGAGCTGCGCCCCGACGGTTTCTTCATCACCGGCGATCTGGGCCGGATCGACGCGGACGGCTATCTGCACATCGTCGGGCGCAACAAGGACCTGATCATCTCTGGCGGTTACAACATCTACCCAAAGGAGATCGAGCTGGTGCTCGACGCGCAACCTGGCGTGGCGGAAAGCGCCGTGATCGGGGTGCCGCATCCTGACTTCGGCGAGACCGTCGTCGGGGTGCTGGTGCAAGCGCCTGGACACTCGGCGGATCTGGATGCGATCGCCCACGCGGCCGGCCGCTCGTTGGCCCGCTTCAAGCACCCCCGAAAGCTGATCATATTGGACGCCCTGCCCCGGAACACCATGGGCAAGGTGCAAAAAAATCTTCTGCGCGACCGATTCAAGGACCTGTTCGCGCGGGCGGAGGCGCCTTGAAACATAGCATTGCGGGTCATTAGTCGAAACACCTGCGTGGATCGCAACGGTACAAGTATACGGGTCCTCGGGGGTGAACCGATGCGCCGCGATTTGAGATCGCCCGGCGGAGAGTGGCTGCGAAGGCACTTGGACCCGCAGCGGTGCGACAACGGTTTTCGGCTGCGCGAAAATGACTTGGATCGCAAAATTGGACGAGTCCGCTGAGGTCGATCCAGATTTTGATGGCCTGATGCCCGTGGCCAAATGGATGAGCATCGGGTTCTAACTTTTTCGGAGCAAACATAAAAATTGACACGCAGTCCGGACCGGCGCACATTCTCGCAAGAGGTGAATTCCGATGCGTATCAACTACTCGCTTTGGCCGTGCAAGCTAGCATCCTTCGTCCTTGCGCTTGCACTCATCGTAAAACCGGCTCTTGCGGACGATCCTTTGGACGCGGTCAGAGCCCTGACATCCGCGCTATCGGAGCTTGAAGCCTCGAACTCCGATCTCGATACCGAGCTGGAAAACCTGCTCGTACAAGCCAACAAACTGCTGAACCCTGAGATCGAGGAGATTAACCGCAAACTCGCGGTGGCCGCGGACCTGATTGACACCAACGCCGACAACGCCGCCATCGCGGGCGAAGTCGAGAAACTGCGCATCGCGGTCGCGGGCTACCAGAACAGCAAACCCGAAGCGCATATTCTGCAGTTGACCAACAGCCTGATCGACGCGCTCGGCCAGTTCGGCGGTGAATACGCGGCGGCGACGCGAATCCGGTTGTTGGCGCTTCTGGTAGTTTTGGAGGACTTCGAGAGCGGGCGGCCGGTCGAGGCAATCGCCCGGCGTGCCGGCAGGCTCAATACCCTTATCACGACCACGTCCACCGTGAACACGGGCGAGATCGTGGTGAGCCAACTTGCCACGCTGCGCGGAACGCTTGTGAGTATCGAGGCGCCCTATTACCTGCGCGCTCTGGGCGAACGGATCAAGGAAATCAACCCGCTTTTGAGGGTTTCGGCCGCCAACCGGCCGCCGTTCCGGGTTTCAGATATCACCAGTCTGCAGTCGCTCAAGAATACTATCGACGGGTTGCTGCCCAAGGCGACGAAGTCCGGGATCCACGTCTTCTCGGCCCGTTACGGCCGATTGTCCGGACCGCGTGACGGCGGCGGCAGCTGTGACGCGACGCCTGCGATGCGCAAGCAATGCCAAGGCCAAACCACCTGCAGCCTGCCTGCGAACGGGGTTGGCGTATTCTGCGGCGGTCAGGACCCGGCGCCTTTCACCCAGTCGCGCCATAAGGGCGTTGCGGTGCGTTACATCTGCCTGTCGGCAGATGACGCCACTTGGGTCGCGCTCCTCAGACAGCGGCCCGGTTCCTATGCCGGGCACGCCCTGACTGCGGTCCTGCGCTCAACCAACGACGAAATCAAATGCCAATGACGAGGCCCGCCCCGATGCTCCCGCGAAAACTGCCCCTCCTGTTTCTGCTGACCTTCGTGATCGCGTGTTCCGCGTTGCCCGGCCGGGACTTGCGCAACGAGTACGTGGAAATCGTAAAGCGCCAAGGACTGACGCCGGTCTACCCGCCTCGGGAAGAGTTCCAAGTCGGCGATGTGTTCATCCGATCCTACAGCGCGGATGATCCGACCGAATTGGACACCCGCGCCGTGGTTTGGTTGGCCACGTTGCAGTCGATGCGCGAACAAGCCAACAAATACCTCGAAAGCCGGATCACCTTCGCGGACACGAATATCAACACGAAAGCCTCCGGCGGTAACAAGGAATTCGACTTGCAGCCGGGCCAGCCCGATTTTGCCGCTGGTGTGGTGGCGCTGAACGACGGTGCGCGGCGGTCTTTGCCGATCGTCGCATTTCCAACGATCAAGGGCTCGGCCGCCTCTGCCGGCGCTCTCGGTGGCTATGGATTTCTGCGCTCCTTCGGCCTGGCCGTGGGGTCCTCGGAACAGGTCGAGCTCGACTTCACGGACACCCGCGCCTTCGGTGTCCCGCTTGGCGCGGCAGCGGCCTCGGGGAAGTATGAGAAGGAATACACCAATACCGTCTGCGCAATCATCGACAAGCAACGAAATAGAAATCTGGCGGAGATCGGGTTCCAGCGTCTGGGGCTGGTGGCCGAAAGCGTCGATGTACCGAAAGAGGAAATGTGCGGCGAGGGCCGTATTTGTGATATCGCTGTGATCACCCGCACATATCTGACACGCCGCGTCGTGTTCACCTATTCTAGTGCCCGCGTCGCCCGGCTGGCGGCGGCGGCGCGTCGCTCGCCCGCCCCGGAGGATGCAAAGACCGTGCCGATCCCAGGCAATCTGTCCGTCGACATCACCCTGGCCCCTGACCCGGACGGTACGCAGATCAAGGATCTGGTCAACGGGCTGTCATCCGCGGTGACCTCGAGCGGCGGTGAGGACATTGAGAGCTCGGCGTTGTCCTTCCTGGGCTTCCAAGGGAACAGCATCGCTTTCCAACGGGTGTATTTAAAGCCTGTCGCCATCGCCTACGACTCGATCAATTTCAACCTCAAGGGCGGGCCGGAGACCTGCGGAGTCGCGCCGCCGAAGGTCGAAGATTAGTTAACGCCGGACGGGCCAGACCCCGTCGGCAATCGATAAAGGGGGGGGAACCACATGGCACGCTCACGAGGCAGATTTGGCCGCGGCGGCCGAATCGAGATTTTTCTGGATTCGAACGGCAAGGTGCAAGGCTCACGGTTCGTTCCGCATGACCCCGGACGGTCCGCGCCTCCCGGCACTGCAGTCGTTTTCGATCCATCAAGCGTCAATGCCGGTTCCCGCGCACGACGCCGGCGGCGGCGCCGTCGGGGCTCGACCGGCGGCTCTTCGGGCGGCGGGGGCGGTTTCGTCTTCGATCCGAGTTCGGTCGGCGGCGCCACGGGCGATTTCGTGTTCGACCCGGACTCGGTCGGCGGCACCACAGGCGATTTCGTATTCGATCCCGACTCAGTCGGCGGCACAACCGGCGATTTCGTGTTCGACCCCGACTCGGTCGGCGGCACAACCGGCGATTTCGTGTTCGACCCGGATTCGGTGGGCGGAACCACGGGCGACTTTGTATTCGATCCCGACTCTGTGGGCGGTACAACCGGCGACGTCTTTGCCGGGATCACGCCGGGCGCCACCTGCTCATACTGCGGCCTGTCGTTCGACATCGACGACGACCACTCCGCGGCCTTCGCCGAGGGGCGTTACACGGGCGCCAACATCCGGCTTGCGATGGAACTGCGGGTGGACTTCTCGGTCTCCGGCGTGATCTCCGGCGATCTTTTTGGGACCCAGTTCGGCCGACAGGACTATCTCGCATCGTTCAGAACCACGCCTGGTCGAAAGATCAACGGATCCGAACAACGGCCCTATCCGGCGATTTTTGAGTCACGCGAAGGCGAAATCGTTCAAGGCGAATTCAACGTCGAGCCGGTGGCTGGCAATGGTGCGTTGGTGGTCACCTTTTTCGTCGACGGCATGCTGCCGGGCCTTCCAGCCCGCACCGCATTCACGCTTTCAGCCGAATGGAAAACCGCGGCGATGCGCACGCTCGCCGTGGAGTTGGAGCAGGAAACCGGCACAGAACCACCGCCCAGCTACACGTTCAAGGGACGCACGATGACCTATCGGCAGGCCTTCGCCGATGCGGGTATCGAGATTGTGGACGCCGGCGAGACCTCGCGGATCCCGCGCGAGTCCGATGGTTGGGGAAACACCCAGTTACACGCCCTGATGATGGAATGGGCCAACGCGGACCTAAGACAAACGGGCTGGCGCCAGCAGGTACTTTGGCTCGGCAAGCCTACTCGCTCGGGGCTCTTGGGCATCATGTTCGACACGACTGCGGAGTTGCCGCGCCAGGGCACCGCAGTGTTCGACCAGGAAATCCGCCGCCTTGTGACCGACGAGACCAATCGCAAGATCATTCAGACCACGGTTCACGAGATCGGCCACGGGTTGAACCTTGCCCATCGTTTCGAGCGCGAGGTCGGGCGGGTGGATTCGACGTCATTCATGAACTACCCGTGGCGCTATAGGGGCGGCAACCGGACCGCGGAGTTTTGGGAGAAGTTCAACTTCAGCTTCGATCCCGACGAATTGGAGTTTCTGCGCCACGCGCCGCGCAATTCTGTGATCCCGGGCGGCGCTGCGTTTCATTCGGTGAATTATTGGAAGACCGGCAGCGGTGGCTATATGCCCTATGCGCCGGAAGACCCCCTAAGCATCGTCGAACTGGAGATCAAGCCGCCGCAAGGCGGACCGATCCTGGCGTTCGGGCAACCTGTGTTCTTGAAGGTCACTTTGACCAACCGCAGCGGTCGGCCGATGGAGCTGGACCAACGCCTGCTCGACCCGAAGGGCAATTTCTTGCAGATTGCCGTCCGCCGCATCACGAGCGGCGCCGGGTCACAACCGGATGCCGCGCATTTCCACCCGATTGTCGAGCGGTGTTACGACATATCGCCGGGCAGCATGGAACTTGTGGCGCCGGGCGAAAAAATCACGGACAACATCCAGATCACCTTTGGCTCAGGCGGCTTCACCTTCGCGGAACCTGGGCGCTACGAGGTGCAGGTCTTCGGCTCTGTCTTCGTCAACACGACAGACGACGACCCCTTCAACGACCGCGAGTTGGTTGCGGCGTCGAACAAATTGACGCTTCACATCGCGCATCCGCAAAGCCGCGCCGAGGAAAAGGACGTGGTGAACGTGCTGCACCGCAACGATGTTGGCGTGTTCTTCGCGCTTGGTGGATCGCGCGCGCTGGACAAGGCAACCAACGACCTCGCCGAGATTCTGGAACGCTACGCGCCCGACCTGGCGATGGTGACCGATCCGATTGCCGCCAATATCGTGCGCTGCAACGGCATCGACGTCGGCCGGCGCTACCGGCGCTACGCCTCGGGGCGGTTCCGGGCGTCAGACGGCAATCCGCAAGAGGCCGCCGCCGAACTTGCGCGTCTGACGGACCAGGCGCTGCAGGCTTTCGACGAGAACACTGCAAAAGCGACCAAGGCTCTGCGACAGCGTCATCTGGACAGAATCCCGGACGCGTAGGCACGCGGGCCCTGCATCGGCGGCTGGCCCGGCGCTGCCGTTCCGCAGCACGGCGTGTCCGTTGGTACCCGCGGCCGGAGTCGAACCGGCACGGCCTTCCGGCCTAGGGATTTTAAGTCCCCTGTGTCTACCATTCCACCACGCGGGCCCGGCGCGAGCTTAGCCGCAACCCGCACCCGCAGAAACCGCCAAATCGCCCCTCGGCGCGCGGCGAAATGAGCGGGTAGGTGGCGCTGTCTACCCGGCCTGGGACGGTCGTGAAACGGCCGCGCCAATCCAGAACACCACTTTCAACTCCCGACAATTCGCCCCGAGCAATCGCACGGCAGCTGGGCTATCCTGGCGGTGATCGGGAGGACTCATCCATGGCGCTCGACAGCCTCGACACCCTGCGTTCGCGCATCGACGACATGACCTATGGCGACGAGGACTCCGTGCTTTCCGATCTTGCCGCCACGGCGAACCTCTCGCCGTCCGACCGCACCGCGATCTGCTCCGCCGCCGCCGACTTGGTCCGGCAGATCCGGGCCGCCGCGCGTCCGGGGCTGATGGAGGTGTTTCTGGCCGAATACGGGTTGTCCACCGACGAGGGCATAGCGCTGATGTGCCTCGCGGAGGCGCTGTTGCGGGTGCCCGATGCCGAGACCATCGACGCCCTGATCGAGGACAAGATCGCGCCCAGCGATTGGGGTCGGCACCTGGGCCAGTCCTCGTCGGTGCTGGTCAATGCCTCGACCTGGGCGCTGATGCTGACGGGCCGGGTGCTCGACGACGACCAGCCCGGGGTCACCGGTGCGCTGCGCGGGGCGGTCAAGCGTCTGGGCGAGCCGGTGATCCGCGCCGCCGTGGCCCGCGCGATGCGCGAGATGGGCCGCCAATTCGTGCTGGGCGAGACCATCGCGGCGGCGATGGACCGGGCGAAGACCCTGGAGGCGCAGGGCTACACCTATTCATACGACATGCTGGGCGAGGCTGCCCGGACCGAGGCCGACGCCCGGCGCTACCACGCCGCTTATCGCGACGCCATCGCAGCCATCGCCGGGGCCTGCACCACCGACGACGTGCGCCGGACCCCCGGCATCTCGATCAAGCTTTCGGCCCTGCATCCGCGCTATGAAGAAGCACAGAAGGCGCGGGTGATGGCCGAGCTGGTGCCCCGCGTCGCCGATCTCGCCGCCCGCGCCCGCGCCGCCGGCATGGGACTCAACATCGACGCCGAAGAGGCCGACCGCCTAGCGCTGTCGCTCGACGTAATCGAGGCCGTGGTAGCCGACCCCGCACTGGCCGGCTGGGACGGCTTCGGCGTCGTGGTCCAGGCCTATGGGCCGCGCGGCGCGCCGGTGATCGACTGGCTGCAGGCGCTGGCCGAGCGCCACGACCGGCGCTTCATGGTGCGCCTCGTCAAGGGTGCCTATTGGGACACCGAGATCAAGCGCGCCCAGGTCGCCGGCGTCGACGGCTTTCCGGTCTTCACCCGCAAGCCCGCCACCGACATCGCCTATATCGCCTGCGCCCGGAGGCTGCTGGGCCAAAGTCGGCTTTATCCGCAATTCGCCACCCACAACGCCCACACCGCCGCGGCGATCCTGCATATGGCGGGCACGCAGCGCGACTTCGAGTTCCAGAAGCTGCACGGCATGGGCGACCGGCTGCACGAACTGCTGATGGATCGCGGAGACGTGCGCTGCCGGGTCTACGCGCCGGTCGGCGCGCATCGCGACCTTTTGGCCTATCTGGTGCGGCGGCTTTTGGAGAACGGCGCCAATTCGTCCTTCGTCAATCAGATCGTCGACGAGGACGTGCCGCCGGAGATCGTCGCCGCCGACCCCTTCGCCGCGCTCGAGACCGCGCCGGTCCGCGTCCGCCGCGGGCCTGACCTGTTCCGCCCCGACCGCGGCAATTCCCGCGGCTGGGACCTCGCCCACCGGCCGGCGCTGGCAGAGATCGAGGCCGCCCGCGAGCCGCTCCGTACGACCGTCTTTGCCGCCGCGCCGCTTTTGGCCGTCGACCCGCTCGGCGAGACGCCGCACGCAATCCACAACCCCGCCGATCCCACCGATCTCGTGGGCGAGGTCCGTGTCGCCGCCCCGGTCGACATCGCCGACGCCCTCGCCGCCGCCAGGCCCTGGGACGCGCCGGTGGCCGAGCGCGCGCGCGTCCTCACCCGGGCGGCGGAACTCTACGAACAACATTTCGGCCGGCTCTTTGCTCTGTTGGCGCGCGAGGCCGGCAAGACCCTGCCCGACGCGGTGGGAGAGCTGCGCGAGGCGGCGGATTTCCTGCGCTACTACGCCGCCCGGGCGCAGATCTTCGACCGGCCCGCGGCGGGCGTCTTCGCCTGCATCAGCCCCTGGAATTTCCCGCTGGCGATCTTCACCGGCCAGATCGCCGGGGCGCTGGCCGCCGGCAACGGCGTCCTGGCCAAACCGGCCGAGCAGACCCCGCTGATCGCGCATGAGGCGGTGACGCTCTTGCACGCCGCCGGGGTGCCCCGCACCGCGCTGCAGCTTCTGCCCGGAGACGGCGCCACGGTGGGCGCGGCGCTGACGTCGGACCCGCGCGTCGCGGGCGTCGCCTTCACCGGCTCGACCGAGACTGCACAGGCGATCCGGCGCACGATGGCCGACCACCTGACCCCTGGCGCGCCGCTGATTGCAGAGACCGGCGGGCTCAACGCAATGATCGTCGATTCCACCGCACTGGCCGAACAGGCGGTGCGTGACGTCGTGCAATCGGCGTTCCAGTCGGCGGGCCAGCGCTGTTCGGCCCTGCGCTGCCTCTACGTCCAAGACGACATCGCCGCGACGTTCCAAGAGATGCTTTTCGGCGCCATGGACGCGCTGGCCCTGGGCGATCCATGGGATCTGTCGACCGATATCGGCCCGTTAATCGACGCCGAAGCCAAGGCCGGCATCGACGCCTATCTCACCGTCGCCCGTGCCGACGGGTCGGTGCTCAAGGCGCTCGACGGGCCGTCCAAGGGCCATTTCGTCCCGCCGACGGTTATCGGCGTCAGCGGCATCCTCGACATCGAGCGCGAGGTCTTCGGGCCGGTCCTGCATCTGGCCACCTTCGCCACCGATCAGCTCGACGGCGTGCTGGACGATATCGCCCAGTCCGGTTACGGCCTGACCTTCGGCCTGCACACACGGATCGACGACCGCGTGCAGCACATCGTCGAGCGGCTGCAGGTCGGCAATTCCTACGTCAACCGCAACCAGATCGGCGCCGTCGTCGGCAGCCAGCCCTTCGGCGGCGAGGGGCTGTCGGGCACCGGGCCCAAGGCCGGCGGGCCTGACTATCTGACCCGGTTCGCCGCGCAAAGCCGCGTGACATTCACCGCCGATCCCGGCGCGCCGGTGTCGGTGGTCGCCGCGCAGGCGCTGATCGACGCCGCCCGGCCGGCCGATCCGGCGCATGACGTCGTCGACCTGCCCGGTCCCACCGGCGAATCGAACCGGCTGACCCGGCGCGCACGGGCGCCGCTCTTGTGCCTCGGCCCCGGTGCCGAGGCGATCCAGCACCAGTCCCGCGCGGTCGAGGGCCAGGGCGGCGTGCCGGTCGAGATCCACGCGGCGCTGTCGCCCGATCAGCTGGAGACGCTGACGGGGTTTTCCGGCGTGCTCTGGTGGGGGGGCGAGGTCGAAGCGCGCGCTCTGAGCCAGGCCCTGGCGCGCCGTGACGGCCCGCTTCTGCCGCTGATCACCGGCGCGGTGGAGGCCCCCGACGTGCTGCTGGAGCGGCATCTCTGCGTCGACACCACGGCCTCGGGCGGCAATGCCGAGCTGTTGGCCGAGGTGGCGCAAGGGCCGCCTTCGTGACCGCACCGCGCGGCCGGGCGGCGCCGGTGAGCCGAAATACCCGCCGATGGCGGCTTGAGCTCGGCCCGCGCGACGGGTAGCGGGGGCGTGCCATGACGACGCCGAGCGATATCGACATCCGCGTGACCGGCCGGACCGGGCGCATCACCCTGCAGCGACCGCAGGCGCTGAACGCGCTGACCTACGACATGATCCAGCGGATCGAGGCGGCGCTCGACGCCTGGGCCACCGACGACCAGGTGGCGATGCTGGTCCTCGATGCCGAAGGCGACAAGGCGTTCTGCGCCGGCGGCGACATCGCCGATCTCTACGCCACCGGCACAGCGGGCGATTTCGCCTTCGGCCGGCAGTTCTGGCGCGACGAATACCGCATGAACGCCAAGATGTTCGAATTCCCCAAGCCGGTGGCGACGTTTCTGCAGGGCTTCACGATGGGCGGCGGGGTCGGTATCGGCTGTCACGGCTCGCACCGGGTGGTCGGAGATTCGAGCCGCATCGCGATGCCCGAATGCGGCATTGGGCTGATCCCCGACGTGGGCGGGTCGCTGATCCTGGCCCGCGCGCCGGGGCGGCTGGGCGAATATCTCGGCACCACCGGCCACCGCCTGGACCCGGGCGACGCGATCCATGCCGGGTTCGCCGACTACTACCTGCCCGAGGCCGCCTGGCCCGCCCTGATCGCCGCACTCGAGGCGACCGGCGACTGGGAGGCGGTCGACCGCGCCGCGCAGACCCCGCCCGTCGCCGCCCTGGCCGCCCACACGACAGAGATTGACCGGCATTACGGTGGCGAAACCCTGCGCGACATCCTCAACAGCCTTGACGCCGCGGACACCGACTTCGCCACCGCCACGCTCAAGGCGCTCGGCCGCAACAGCCCGCTGTCGATGGCCTGTGCGGTGGAGCTGGTGCACCGGGTGCGGCAGCGGCCCGACATCCGCTTCGCGCTCGACCAGGAATACCGCTATACCTGGCGCGCGATGGAACACGGCGATTTCCTCGAAGGCATCCGCGCGGCGATCGTCGACAAGGACCGCAGGCCCGCCTGGCGCCACGCCGCACCGGGCGCGGTCTCGGCGATGGATGTGTCCCGGATGATGCTGCCCCTGGGCGGCGACGCACTGCAATGGGAGGACGCTCCATGAAGATCGGCTTCATCGGCCTGGGCAACATGGGCGCGCCGATGGCCGCCAATCTGGTTGCCGCGGGGCATGACGTGACGGGCTACGACGTGGCGGCCCCGATGCCCCAAGGCGTGACGGCCGCCGCCTCCGCCGCGGAGGCCGCCGCGGGCCAGGAGGTCGTGATCACGATGCTGCCGAACGGCGAGATCCTGCGCGCCGTCGCCGCCCAGATCATCCCCGCCATGGCCCCCGGCACCGGATTTGCCGACTGCTCCACCGTCGATGTCGAAAGCGCCCGCGCCGTGGCGGCCGAGGCCGAGGCCGCTGGGCTTCTGCCGGTCGACGCCCCGGTCTCGGGCGGCGTCGGAGGCGCCGCGGCGGGCACGCTGACCTTCATGGCCGGCGGCAGCGACGCCGCCTTCGCCAAGGCCGAGCCCTTGTTCGAAATCATGGGCCAAAAGGCCGTGCATTGCGGGCCAAGCGGCAATGGCCAGGCGGCGAAGATTTGCAACAACATGATCCTCGGTGTGACCATGATCGCCACCTGCGAGGCCTTCGCGCTCGCCGACAAGCTCGGCCTCTCGCGCCAGGCGATGTTCGACGTGGTCAGCACATCCTCCGGCTATTCCTGGACGATGAACGCCTACTGCCCGGCCCCCGGCATCGGCCCGATAAGCCCTGCCGACAATGGCTACCAGCCCGGTTTCGCCTCCGATCTGATGCTGAAGGACCTGCGCCTCAGCCAGCAGGCGGCCGAGGCTGCCGATGCCGACACCCCAATGGGGCAAGCCGCGACCGAGCTCTATGCGCAATTCGTGGAACACGAAGACGGCGCCGGCAAAGACTTCTCCGCGATGCTCCCACGTTTGGAAAGCCGCCGCCGTGGGTGATGCGTATTTTCAAAGAGATGAATGAGCCTTAGGCCTTCACCTCTTTCCAATTACGCAAATCCGACGGCCAAAATCGGCACCGACCTCGGCGTGACGCGTCGCGCCTCAACTGGCAGAACAATCCGCGCGCGGAAGCGCACAATTTGGCACCGGCTATTTCGTGATGATCTCCGGCCCCATGAAATAGGTCGGCAGGAAGGTCGAGATCCAGGGCACGTAGGTGACCAGGATCAGGAACACGAAGAGGATCGCCAGGAACGGCAGCGCGGCCTTGACCACCGCCATCATCGGCATCCCCGCCACGCCCGAGGTCACGAACAGGTTCAGCCCGACCGGCGGGGTGATCATGCCGATCTCCATGTTGACCACCATGATGATGCCCAGATGGATCGGATCGATACCGAGCTCGATGGCGATCGGGAACACCAGGGGTGCCACGATCACGATGAGCCCCGAAGGCTCCATGAACTGCCCGCCGATCAGCAGGATCACGTTGACGATGATCAGGAACATCACCGGACCGAAACCGGCATCCAGCATCGAGGCGGCGATGCGCTGCGGGATCTGCTCGTCGGTCAGCACATGCTTGAGGATCAGCGCGTTGGCGATGATGAACATCAGCATGATCGTCAGCTTGCCGGCCTCGAACAGAGTGTCCTTGGTGTCGCGGTGCACGAAGACAGTCAAAAGCGCCCAGGGCTTCTGCAAGAGGCTCGCATTGCGGCCCGGCAGGTCCTCGGACACTGCCGCCGCCGACAAGGACCGGGCGCCTTGGTTATGCGCCGCGAGTGGCCCCATATCACGGTAGACGAAAGAGGCGATGAAGAACGCATAGACCGCGGCCACCGCCGCCGCCTCGGTCGGCGTGAAGATGCCGCCGTAAATGCCGCCGAGGATGATCACGATCAAGAACAACCCCCAGCCGGCCTCGCGCGCCGACGCGAAGACCTCGCCCCAGCCTTGCCAGTCACCTTTGGGCAAATCCCGAACCTTGGCGATCACGTAGATCGCGGTCATCAGCATTAGCCCTGCAAGCAGCCCCGGGATCACACCCGCCAGGAACATCCGCCCCACGCTGACGTCGGTTGCCGAGGCATAGACCACCATCACGATCGAGGGCGGGATCAGGATACCCAGCGTGCCGGCGTTGCAGATCACCCCCGCCGCGAAATCCTTGGAATAGCCCACCTGCCGCATCCCAGCGATTACGATGGTACCGATGGCCACGACGGTTGCAGGCGACGAACCTGACAGCGCAGCGAACAGCATGCAGGCAAAAACCCCGGCAATCGCCAGCCCGCCCGGCAAATGCCCGACGATCGCGATGGAAAACCGGATGATCCGCCGCGCCACGCCGCCGGTCGACATAAATGTCGAGGCCAGAATGAAGAAAGGTATCGCCAGCAGTGTATAATGCCCGGCCATCGCCTGGTACATCGACTGCGCGATACTGGCGAGCGACGTGTCGGAATAGGCCAGAAGGAAGATCATCGATGACAACCCGAGCGACACCGCAATCGGCACGCCGAGCAGCAACAGGCCGATCACCATGATGAAGAGCAGTGCGACTTCCATCGATCAGCCCCCCTGCCCGTGTTTGGCGGCGGCCTCTTCCACCGCGTCTTCGGCCTCGTGGCTCACGATCAAACTTTCACGGTCGCCAGTGAAGAGCTCCCAGGTCGCCTCGAGCACCCGAAAGAGGATTAGCGCACAGGCAAATGGCAGGATCGCGTAAGGGATCACGCGGGGCAGCTTTTCGTATTCCTCGCCGTAATTGATCGCGTCTTCGAGCCAGCGGAACGCCCCCAACATCGGTACCTGGTCGGTGATGTAAAAGGCCCGGTCCCGCACACCCTCGGTGAAGCCAAGCGGGAACCAGCGGCCCTCGGTCGGCTGCAGAGCCGCGAACGGCGCCCAGTAATCCCAGGCGCCTTTGAGCAGCAAGAACGCGTAGGCGATACAGCAGGCCGCGGCCACCAATGCCAAGAACTTGCGCCCGGCAGGCGGGAAAAGATTGGTCAGCGCATCCACGCCCAGGTGCGCGGTGACTTTGAAGCCGTAGGCGATGCCGAAGAGCACCAGCCAGGCAAACAGGATCAGCGTGACTTCGAGCCCCCAGATCAGCGACGAGTTGAAGCCGTAGCGCAGCACCACGTTGATGAAGGTGATCACCGCCATTAGGCCCAGGATGATCGCGATCGCGGTTTCTTCGATGCCGTTGACGACGCGTCCCAGCGCCGTTTTGGCCTCGTGTTTGACATGGCCGCTCATCGCCCTGGCCTCCCCCGTAGCCGTTGCCAGACGGCCCCAGCATGGGGGGCCGCCCGGCCGTTTGTCAAAGGCTAAGGCCTACATCGAGGCATTGATGTCCTGCGCGGCCTGGATGTTCTCGGCGCCCACGTCGCCCTCGAACTGATCCCAGACGGGCCGCATCGCATCGACCCAGGCCTGGCGCTGTTCCGGCGTCAGCTGCCGGATCACACCGCCTTCGTCGAGGATCGATTGCTTGGCAGCCTCGTTCACCGCAAAGGCCTCGCCGTTCCGCGCCTCGGTCACCTCGCGCAGGATGGTCAGGAACTGGTCGCGCACGCCCGCATCCAAGCCGTCGAGCCAGTCAACCGAGGTCACCACCAGGTAGTCGATGATGCCGTGATTGGTCTCGGTCACGCCATCCTGCACCTCAAAAAACTTGCGGCCATAGATGTTCGACCAGGTGTTCTCTTGCCCGTCCACGACGCCGGTCTGCAGCGCGCCGTAAACCTCGGAAAACGCCATCGGCTGCGGCGAAGCACCCAGCGCCTCCATCTGCGCCACCAGCACGTCAGAGGGCTGCACCCGGAACTTCAGGCCCGAGGCGTCGGTCGGCATCTCCAGCGGCACGTTGGCCGAAAACTGCTTCAGTCCGTTGTGCCAGAACTCCAGCCCCTGCAGGCCGCGGCGCTGCATCGAATCCTTCATCGCCTGGCCAGTGGCCGAGGTCTGGAACGCGTCGACCGCTTCCATGTTCTTGAACATGAACGGCAAATCGAAGATCCGGAACTGCTTGGTGAAGACCTCGAACTTCGACAGGGACGGCGCGGCCAGTTGCACGTCGCCCTGCAGCATCGCCTCCAACACCTGGTCGTCGTTGTAGAGCGTGGAGTTCGGGAACACCTCCATGCACATCGTGCCGTTCATTTCCTCGTTCACGCGGCTTTGCAGCAGCGAGGCGGCGATGCCCTTGGGGTGCTTGTCGGAGTTGGTGACATGCGCGAACTTGACGACGATCTCGCCGTCGTCGCAGGCGCCCTCTTCGGCAAGCGCGGCCTGGCCGCCAAGGATCAGGGCCGCAGCAGTGGCGGCCGTGGTCAGAAATCTCATGCTGTTTATCCTCCCATGCATGACATCTTGGTTCATCGTTACGGGCCCTTGAAGGAGCCTCGGCGCAGATAAAACCCCAACGGCCCGCCCGTCACAAGCAAAACGCACGGATTTCCTCTGGTTATCTGACTGATAGAACCGCCGCATCCCGCACAAAGTCCCGCTTTTTCGGGCTTGCCGGTTGCAAATCCCCGCCGCCCTGCCGCAGGCTCCGCCCCATGCCGCTGCCCCGCCTGTCGCAATCGCCCACCGAGCTGGACTTCGTTCAGAACCCCTACCCGTTCTACGACCG
>JAAUYB010043859.1_pt1 | contig 23180 bp, 23 predicted proteins | sample 7278071 | NCBI WGS metagenome assembly JAAUYB01 (sample SAMN14350121, study PRJNA611818) | marine sediment metagenome | isolation source: surface marine sediment (1.8m) | place: French Polynesia: Moorea | collected 2018-08 | reverse complement strand
GTATTTCCGAAGAGATGAATGGGCCGGTCATCGCCCCTCGGCCTCGCGTTGGCGCTGTTCGTTGCGCTGGAAAAGGATGATCGGGACAATGAGGATGAGGAGCAGGATCACCGCGACGGCGGAGGCGACGGGCCAGTCGCGGTTCGAGAAGAACTCCTCCCACAGGACCTTGCCGATCATCAGCGTGCCCGACCCGCCCAGGAGCGAGGGGATCACGAATTCGCCGATCACGGGGATGAAGACCAGGAAGCAGCCGGCGATGATGCCGGATTTCGACAGCGGTATGGTGATCAGCCAGAATGCCTGGAGCCGCGAGCAGCCCAGGTCCTCGGCGGCCTCCAACAGCGAGGCGTCCATGCGTTCCAGCGTGGCGTAGATCGGCAGGATCATGAACGGCAGGTAGGTGTAGACGATGCCGATATAGACCGCGGCGTTGGTGTTGAGGATCGTCAGCGGCGCGTCGACGATGCCGAGGCCGAGGAGCAGCTGGTTGAGATAGCCCTCTTGGCTGAGGATCCCCATCCAGGAATAGACCCGGATCAGAAAGCTGGTCCAGAACGGCAGGATGACCAGCATCAGAAGCGTCGGGCGCCAGGCCTCGTCGGCGCGCGCCATGCCATAGGCGATGGGGTAGCCCACGAGCAGCGCCAGCAGGGTCGAGACGGCGGCAATCTGCAGGCTCGACAGATACGCCTTCCAGTACAGGTCGTCACTGGTCAGGAACTGGAAGTTCTCGATGTCGAGGGCGGCGAGGAAGGTCTTGAGGCCGGCCCAGCCCTCGGCGAGATCGAGCGTGGGCACATAGGGCGGGATCGCGATCGCGGTGTCCGACAGCGAGATCTTCAGGACGATCAGGAACGGGACCAGAAACAGCGCCAGGAGCCACAGATAGGGCACCGCGATGAGCACGGCGCGGCGCATCAGGACCGCGCCCCCGGGCCGCGGCGCGCCGTCACCGCGCCAGCACCACGCCGGCGGTCTCGGACCAGCTGAGCCAGACCGCATCGTCCCAGGTGAAGTCGCGCCGGCTCAGACGGTCGGTGTTCGCCGTCTGCGCCTTGATCACCTGGCCGCCGGGCAATTCGACGTGATAGGTCGAAATGTTGCCGAGGTAAGCGATGTCGAGCACCTTGCCCGCCACCCGGTTGGCCGCCTCGGGCCGCTCGGCGCTGATCCGCACCTTCTCGGGCCGCACCGCCATGAACACCGTGGCGCCCTTTGACACCGCTAGATCCGAGGCGCCGCTCAGCGCCGGTTCGCCCTCGGCCCAGGCGATGCCCACGACCCCGTCGCCCGGCTCGGCCCGGCCTTCGATGATGTTCACGTCGCCGATGAAGTCCGCCACGTAAGTCGAGTTGGGCGTTTCATAAATCGCCGCCGGGGTAGCGACCTGGACAAGCCGGCCATGGTCCATCACCGCGACCCGGCTGGCCACCGTCATCGCCTCTTCCTGGTCGTGGGTGACGATGACGAAGGTGGTGCCGGTTTTCTCCTGGATGTCCATCAGCTCAAATTGGGTTTCTTCGCGCAGCTTCTTGTCGAGCGCCCCCAACGGCTCGTCCAGCAGCAAAAGCTTCGGCGCCTTGGCCAAACAGCGGGCAAGCGCGACTCGCTGGCGCTGCCCGCCCGAGATCTGATGCGGCTTGCGCCCCGCGAATGGCTCGAGCTGCACGAGCTTCAGCATCTCGTCGACCCGCTCCGCGATCCGGTCCTTGGGCAGCCGTTCACGTTGCAGCCCGAAAGCGATGTTGTCGCGCACGCTCAAGTGCGGAAACAGCGCATAGGACTGGAACATCATGTTGGTGGCGCGCTTGTTCGGCGGCACCGGGGCGATGTCCTGGCCGTCGAGTTCGATCGTGCCCTCGGTGGGCGCCTCGAAGCCTGCCAGCATGCGCATCAGCGTGGTCTTGCCGCAGCCCGAGGGGCCGAGCAGCGCGAAGAACTCGCGCTCGAAGATGTCGAGATCGACGTTGTCGATGGCGGTGAAATCGCCGAAGCGCTTGGTCACCCCGTCGAACCGGATCAGCGGCCGAGCGCCGGGATCGTCCCAGGGCGCAAAATCGGCCGGCGCGCTCATCCCCGCCTCCTCCGCCGACACGGAGGCACGGCGCCTTCCCGCAAATCCTGGCTCCACTTCATCTGGCCAGAAATATCTCGGGGGGTGCGGGGGGCAGCGCCCCCCGCATCGGTCGGATCGCGCCAGCGATCCGAGGCCATTCAGGTGCCCGACTTGATCTTGGTCCACATCCGCGTCACCACGCGCTGCACCCGCGGCGGGTAGGGCGTGGTGGTGTAAAGCGTCTGCAGCGCCGCTTCGGTGGGGTAGATCGCCGGGTCGCCGATCACGTCCTCTTCCAGGAACTCCTGGCTCGCGAGGTTGCCGTTGGCGTAATAGACGTAGTTCGACGCCGCCGCCATGTTTTGGGCGTCCAGGATGAAGTTCAGAAAGGTATGCGCCGCCTCGACGTTCGGCGCATCGATCGGAATCGCCATCTGGTCGAACCACATCAGCGAACCTTCCTTGAACGCGTTATAGGCGATCTCGACGCCGTTGTCGGCCTCGGCGGCCCGGTCGCGGGCCTGCAACACGTCGCCCGACCAGCCGATCGCCACGCAGATGTCGCCGTTGGCCAGCGCGTTGATGTATTCCGACGAATGGAACTTCTGTACGAAGGGTCGCACCGCGGTCAGCACCGGCTCGGCCTTGGCGATGACGTCGGGGTCGTGGCTGTCGGGGTCCTCGCCCAGATAGGCCAGCGTGGCGGGGATGATCTCGGCCGGCGCGTCGAGGAAATGCACCCCGCAGGCCTGCAGCTTCTCCATATTCGCCGGGTCCATGACCAGGGCGAGGCTGTCGACCGGTGCGTCCGCGCCGAGGATCTCGGTCACCTTGCCGACGTTGAAGCCGACGCCGGTCGTGCCCCACATGTAGTTGATCGAATAGGCGTTTCCGGGGTCGTAGTTCGCCGTGCGCGTGGCGATCACGTCCCAGAGATTGCCGGCGTTGGTGAGCTTGCCCATATCCAGCGGCTGGAACGCCCCAGCCGCGATCTGGCGCTGCAGGAAGGTGCCCGACGGCACCACCACGTCATAGCCAGACCCGCCGGCGAGCATCTTGGTCTCCAGCACTTCGTTCGAATCGAAGACGTCGTAGATCAGCTCGATCCCGGTCTCGGCCTCGAACTTCTCCAAAAGCCCCTCGTCGATGTAGTCCGACCAGTTGTAGACGCGGACCTCGTCGGCGGCAGCGGCGGTGGCGGCCACGGCCAGAGCGGCCAGCGGTGCGAGCGTGGATTTCATGTGGCTTTCCCCCAAAGTGGATATGCGGGAGACGGCGCTCCCCCCACCCGGCATTTGAGCGAATAATCCGGTGTCGCGCAATAGCCCCGGGCACGGCGGCCGGCTTGCCTTCGCCGCCGCGATGGGCCAGGGGGGACCGGCCCCGATGGAGACCACGCATGGAGCCTCGCCCGCCCTTTGCCGCCCGCGCCCTCTGGCTGGGTCTGACGGTGCTGGTGACGGCGGGCATGTTCCGGGTGTTCTACGAGTACCATCAGAACTGGCAGGCGATCGCCGATCTGACCTTCGGCGTGGTCGAGGGCCGGCCGCATTGGCGCGCCTTCCAGAACCGCCTGCTGGCGCCGTTTATGGCGCAGGGTGCGCACGTGCTGGGCCTCACACGGTTCGATGCGGTCATCGCCGTGACGGCACTGCTACTGCTGCTCCACAATCTCGTGCTCTATGCGCTTCTCCGGCGCGCCGGCGAGGCCCCGCGCGCAGCGTTCCTCTGGGTCCTGATCTTTGCCTTTCTGTTCCTGGTGTTTCAGGATCACCGATGGTTCCTGCCCTGGGACGCGGTCGAGATGGTGGTGGTGACGCTGACCGCCTATGTGCTCTATTTCGGGCGCCCCGTGGTCTGGCTCTATCCGCTCTTCGCCGTGGCGCTCTTCAATCGCGAAAGCGCGCTGTTTTTGGCGCTTATCATCGTGGCTTGCGGCATCAGCCTTGGCGATCTCACCCGCCTGCGCCTCACAGTCCTCGATCGGCGCCACGTGTTCGGCGGCGCAGTGCTTTTGGTTGCTGGGATGGCACTCACCAAAGCCCTGCGCGACATGCTCTTCATCGAAAGCCCGATCGTTGGGGCCGACGCCGCCAACGCGACATTCGGCAACCATTTCCGCCTGTTGGAGAACCTGCGCGAAGTCTTTGGCACCAATCTCACCGACCGCAACGCGCTCTTCACCACGCTTCTGATCCTCTTCCTCGCCGTCTTGCTGCGCGGATTTCGCGCCGCGCCAGAGCCGAAACTGCGCGGCACGCTCTTTGCGCTGATGTTTCTGGCCGGGGTATTCGCCTTCGGCATTTTCAACGAGACCCGCATGCTCGTGCCGCTGATTACCGTCTTCATCTTCCACGCCATCAGCCCGCCGAAACTGCTCTAAGAGAGATCGGCGATTGCAGCATCACCTCGCCGCAGGGTTTTGGGCCGGGAGTCGAGTGCAGAATTTGCCCTCAAAACGACCTCCGCACGGACCATAGCGCGCGTGCCCAGTCCCAGGTTTGAGTGCCAATGGGTTTGTGGTGCGCCTGATCGACTGGAATTAATGATAATAATATCAGATAGTTAGGCGTGTGGCGTCCGTTAAAGGGTCACTGTTGGCCGCCCGGACCTAGACCCAAACGCGATGCCAATTCGGGCGCGATCCGCGCTTGACGTTATGGCGGAAGACCGGGCGGCGGAGCGATGAAAGCGGGGACGACGGTGGAGTTGGCGGCAGACCATCGGCGGCATGCACGATACCGCCTTGTACAGCGCAACTGCTCGGCCTCACTGTGCTTCGGAGAGCTCGTTCAGCAAATCCAGCAGTGCCTCTATCCGGTCGGCGCCGAATTCGGCCTCGAGATCGGCGAAAATCCGGTTTGACTCTGCGATATTGGCGGAAATCAACGCTTGGCCGTTTTTGGTGATCGAGATGACCGCCTTGCGCCGGTCGCTGGGATGCATCGAGCGCTTGGTCAGGCCCTTCCGTTCCAATACCTGCAGCATCCGCGTCAGGCTCGGCATCAGCAAACAGGCCTGGCGGGCGATCTCCGTGGCGTCGGTCGGCCCGGTTTCGTCCAGCACCCGCAAAACGCGCCATTGCTGCTCGGTCACGCCGGCCTTCGACAGCATCGCCCGGATCGGCCCCATCACGCGTTCCCGCGCCCTTAGCATCGCGATCGGCAGCGACCGAGAGGTGGCGCGCAGGCCGGCCTTGTTCCTCGAGATCTCGGGCAAATTGAAACATCCCAACGTTTACGTAAGGTCACAATGTCCGAAAATGCACAAGAGTTCTACATTGACGCCACGGTAGGTTATTAGTTAACATGTTAACTTAGTTGTGAGGGGCGACCATGCCGCATGTGATCGTCGAATACTCCGCCAACCTCGAAGTGGCCGCGGACATCTCTGGCCTCTGCGAGGCGCTGCGAGCCACCGCGGCGGAGATCGAGATCTTTCCCATGGCTGGTCTCCGGGTTCGGGCGATACGCGCCGACCACGTTGCAATTGCCGACGGCGACCCGGATTACGGCTTCGTGGATATTTCGGTCCGCCTGCGTGCCGGACGGCCCCTGGCGGCGCGCAAGGCCGCCACGGCGGCGCTTTTCGACGCGGCCGAGGCGCATTTGTCGGACCTGCTGGCGGCGCGGCCGGTCATGCTGAGCCTTGAGATGCGCGAAATCGATCCCGACCTAAGCCCGAAACGCAACACCGTGCGCGAGCGTATCGAAGGACAGCGCCGGGATGGCTGACCTGGCCGAAAACCTCGCCAAACTCGACGGCTACCTGGCGCGGTTCCGCGAGGCCGGCGTCCGCAACCTGATCGGCGGGCATTCGGTGGCGGCGCAGTCGGGGGCGACCTTCCAGACGCTCACGCCGGTGGACGAGGGCGTGATCTGCGACGTCGCCCAGGGCGCGGCGGCGGATATCGATGCGGCGGCGCAAGCGGCGCAGGCGGCGTTCCCGGCCTGGCGCGACCTCGCCGCGGCCGAGCGCAAGAAGGTCCTGCACCGCATCGCCGACCGGATCGAGGCGCGGGCCGAAGAGATCGCTCTTTGCGAATCCTGGGACACCGGGCAGCCGATCCGGTTCATGGCGAAGGCCGCCCTGCGCGGGGCCGAGAACTTTCGCTTCTTTGCCGACCGGGCGCCGGCGGCCCGCGACGGCCAGGCGCTGCCGTCGCCGACGCTGATGAACCTCACCACCCGGGTGCCGATCGGCCCGGTGGGCGTGATCACGCCCTGGAACACACCGTTCATGCTGTCGACCTGGAAGATCGCGCCGGCCCTGGCCGCGGGCTGCACCGTAGTTCACAAACCGGCTGAACTCTCTCCGATAACCGCCTCTCTCTTATGTGAAATCGCCCACGAGGCCGGCCTGCCGCCCGGGGTCTGGAACCTGGTCAACGGGTTTGGCGAGGACGCCGGCCGTGCGCTGACAGAACACCCCGCGATCCGCGCCATCGCCTTCGTCGGCGAATCGCAGACCGGCAGCGCGATCATGCGCCAGGGCGCCGAGACGCTGAAACGCGTGCATTTCGAGCTCGGCGGCAAGAACCCGGTGGTGGTGTTCGAGGACGCCGATCTCGACCGGGCGCTCGATGCCGCGATCTTCATGATCTACTCGCTGAACGGCGAGCGCTGTACCTCGTCCTCGCGGCTCCTGGTGCAGTCGACGATCGCCGAGGCCTTCACCGTGCGCCTGGCCGAGCGGGTCGCGGCGATCACGGTCGGCCACCCGCTCGACCCCGCGACCGAGGTCGGGCCGCTGATCCACCGGGTCCATCTCGACAAGGTCACAGGCTATTTCGAGGTGGCCCGCGCCGAGGGCGCGACCATCGCCGCCGGCGGCCAACGGCGCGGCGACGCCGGGTGTTACGTCGCGCCGACGCTCCTCACCGGCGCCAAGCCGGAGATGCGCATCGCGCAGGAAGAGATCTTCGGCCCCGTGCTCACCGTCCTGCCCTTCGACACCGAGGACGAGGCGCTCAAGATCGCCAACGGCGTGCCCTATGGGCTGACGGCCTATGTCTGGACCGCCGACCTGACCCGCGCGCTGCGGGTCACCGACGTGCTCGAGGCCGGTATGATCTGGGTGAATTCGGAAAACGTGCGCCACCTGCCGACGCCCTTCGGCGGGGTCAAGGCCAGCGGCATCGGCCGCGACGGCGGCGACTGGTCGTTCGAATTTTACATGGAGCAAAAGCACATCGGCCTGGCCACCGGCGCCCACCCGATCCCGCAGCTCGGCACGCTGCCGAAAGGCGCGCCGTGAGCGCCGGCGCCGAAGCCGTTTCGAAACGGCTTGGCCCGCCTTGCGCCGCCACCGCCTGCGGCGCGATGCCGAAAATCCCTGCCGCAAGGGCTTTCGAAAGCCCTTGCCCGCGCCCGTGTTGAGACAGGAGGCCCCAAATGCCCGTTCCCGCCTCGGTTCTCTATCCACCGTTCAACATCGTGCGCCTGTCGCATGTCGAATACCGCGTCACCGACCTGGCCAGATCGCGCGCCTTCTACGTCGATCTTCTGGGTCTGCAGGTGACCCACGAGGCCCCCGGCGCGCTCTACCTGCGCGCCATGGAAGAACGCGGCCACCACTCGATCGCGCTGATTCAGGCAGACCGGGCCGAGGTCGGCGTCTTGGGCTTCAAGCTCTATGACGAGCCGGACCTCGACAAGGCCGCCGACTGGTTCGCCGCCCAAGGCCTGCCCGTCGAATGGGTCGACCGCCCGTTTATGGGCCGCACCCTGCGGACCCGCGATCCCTGGGGCATCCCCTTGGAATTCTACGTGAAAATGGACCGGCTGCCCTGGATCCATCAACGCTATGCGCTCTACAAGGGCGTCAAGGCGCTGCGGATTGACCACTTCAACATGTTCGCCTCCGACGTCGACGCCGCGACCGCGTTTTACAACGACATCGGGTTTCGGGCGACCGAGTACACCGAGGATGCCGAGACCGGGAAATGCTGGGCGGTCTGGATGCACCGCAAGGGCGGCGTGCACGACATCGCGTTCACCAACGGCACCGGCCCGCGGCTGCACCACACCGCGTTCTGGACGGCCAATCCGCTGCACATCATCGATCTTCTCGACATCATGTCGACCACCGGCTGGCTCGAGGCGATCGAGCGCGGGCCCGGCCGGCACGGCATCTCGAACGCCTTTTTCCTCTACATCCGGGACCCCGACCTCAATCGGATCGAGATCTATTGCTCCGACTACCAGACCGTCGATCCCGACCACGAGCCGATCAAGTGGGACCTCCAAGACCCGCAGCGCCAGACGCTGTGGGGCGCGCCGGCGCCGCGGTCGTGGTTCGAAGAGGGCAGCCTTTTTGCCGGGGCGAGGCTGGCGGAGTCGGCGCTCAAAGCGCAGCCGATCGTCGCGCCGTGAGGGCCCGCTCTTGAGTATTTTTGACGAGAAGAAGGACCTGCGTCCCGATTGCGGTGCGGCGCGGGCGACCCGCAGCGGGGCAGAGCGCGGGGGGCGAACATGAGATTTGCCACCGTCGCGGCGGGGGGCGCGCGGCTATACGGCGTCGTGGCGCCGGACGGCTTCGTGGCGCTCTCGCCCGAGTTTCCGCATTGGCCCAGCCTGCGGGAAGTGATCGCGGCGGGCGCGCTGCCAGATCTGGCGTTGGCGGCGGCGGGGCGGGCGGCGACCCACAGCGAGTTTACCTACGAGCCGCCGGTGCCGGCGCCGGAAAAGATCATCTGCGTCGGCGTCAACTACCCCGACCGCAACGCCGAATACAAAGACGGGCAGGCGGCGCCAGCCAACCCATCGCTGTTCGTGCGCTTCCCGCGGTCCTTCACCGGCCACGACCGGCCGCTGATCCGGCCGCCGGAGACCGACAAGCTCGACTACGAGGGCGAGGTCGCCGTGGTCATCGGCCGGGCGGGGCGCCGCATCGCGCGCACACAGGCCTACGACCACATCGCCGCGATCACGCTCTGCAACGAAGGAACCCTGCGCGACTGGGTGCGGCACGCCAAGTTCAACGTCACCCAGGGCAAGAACTGGGACCGGTCCGGCGCGCTCGGCCCCTGGCTGGTGCCGTTCGAGGATCCTGAACAGCTCGATGACATCCGCCTGGTGACGCGGGTCAACGGCGAGGTTCGCCAGGACGACCGCACCGGGCGCATGATCTTCCCGATCCGGCGCCAGATCGCATACATCTCGACCTTCACCACGCTGGTGCCGGGCGACATCATCGTCACCGGCACGCCGACCGGGGCCGGCGCCCGGTTCGACCCGCCGCGGTTCCTGCGCCCCGGCGACGTGGTCGAGGTCGAGGCCGAGGGCATCGGCACCTTGCGCAACACGGTGGCGGACGAATGACCCCGGCCGAGATCGCAGGCGCTGGCGAAGCGCTTTTCGAGGCCGAGCGCACGCGCCGGCAGATCGGGCTTCTCACCCTGCAGCACCCGGACATGGACATGGCCGACGCCTACGCCGTCCAGGCCGATTTCTGCGCCCGCAAAGAGGCCCTGGGCGCGCACCGCATCGGCTGGAAGATCGGCCTGACCTCGAAGGCGATGCGCGATGCGCTGCAGATCGACGTCCCCGATTCGGGGCTGCTGTACGACGACATGGTGTTTCAGACCGGTGGCGAAGTGCCGGCAGGGCGTTTCATCCAGCCGCGGATCGAGGCCGAGATCGCCTTTGTGATGAAGCGCGATCTCGAGGGCCCGGTGAGCCGCGACGACGTGCTGGCGGCCACCGACTATGTCGCGCCGGCGCTGGAGATCCTCGACACGCGGATCCTGCGCAAGGACCCCGCGACCGGCGCGCTGCGGAAGATCTTCGACACGATCTCGGACAACGCCGCCAATGCGGGGGTCGTTCTGGGGCGCGCGCGTCATGCGCCCGGGGCGGTGGACCTGCGCTGGACCGGCGCGATCGTGGCGCGCGACGGCGCGGTCGAAGAGACCGGGCTCGGCGCCGGCGTGCTCGACGACCCGCCGCTGGCGGTGGCCTGGCTGGCCGGGCGGCTGGCCGAGCAGGGGGTCGGCATCGCGGCGGGCGACGTGGTGCTGTCGGGCTCGTTCATCCGCCCGCTGGAGGCGCCGCCGGGCTCCGCGATCACGGCGGATTTCGGCGACTTCGGATCGGTTTCGATCGCGTTCGGGTGAGGCAGCGGGGCTGGTTTCGGCCGGGAGCGACCGCTGCGACGAAGTGAGGAGCCGCGCCATCGCCGACCCGCGGGGTGGCGGCCCGACCTCTGAACGGTGGTGCTTTATGGCCGTCGAGTCCGTAGGACATCACGCGGTGCGCAGGTGTCGACCAATCGCCACCCCTCCGGGGCGGGTTGGCGATGGCGCGGCGGCCTGCGGCCTTGATTCCGCGCCGCGGGCAGCGCACCGATGTACCGTTCGCCCCAAAGCCCACCCACGCGTTCTGGCCCAACGCCCCGCCTACCGCAGCGTCTCCGCCAGCACCCCGATCAGCATCGCCGCCGAGACCGCGCCGGGGTCGCGGTGGCCGAGAGAGCGCTCACCCAGCCGTGCCGCGCGGCCCATCGTCGCCTGCATCTCCGCCGTTGCCTCGGCCCCGGCTTCCGCCGCCGCCGCTGCCGCTGCCAGCACCTCGGCGAAGGACCCGTCCGCGGCCTCGGCCGCCGCCGCCGCCGGCACCCAGGCGTCGAGCATCGTCTTCTGCCCCGGCGCCGCCTTGCCGCGATGGGCGATCCCCTCGGCCATCGCGGCGATCAGCGCCGCCGCATCGCCGTCGGCCAGCACGTCCTTGCCCTTCACCGCCGCGCCGGCCCGCATCAGCGCCGTTGCATAAAGCGGCCCCGTCGACGCCCCCACCGCGCTCAAGAACGCCCGCGCCGCCGTATTCAGCACCTCCGTCGGCGCCGCGTCGTCGCCGAGCTCCGCCAACGCCTCGCGCACCGCGCCGAAGCCAAGCGCCATGCCGATGCCGTGATCGCCGTCGCCGATCTCGCCGTCGAGCGCGCAGAGCGCGTCGCGCTCCGCCGCCATCTTCGCCGCGATCGCCGCGAAGGCCCCGATTAGATCCGCCCCCGTCACCGCCATCTCAGACCACCCGGAACATCGCGCAGTGGCAGGGCCGGTCGATCAGCCGCGCCAGCTCGTCGTCGAGGTGCATGCACGTCACCGACGCGCCGGCCATCTCCAGCGAGGTGCAGTAATTGCCGACCCAGGTCGCATGGGTGGTCAGCCCGGCCCGGACCAGCCGCGCCTGTACCCGCCGGTTCATGATGTAAAGCTCCATCAGCGGCGTCGCGCCGAGCCCGTTGACCAGCACCGCCACCCGGTCGCCCCGCGCGGCACCCATCTCGTCGAAGATCCGGTCCATCATTTCGTCGACGATGGCATCGGCGGGCTTGAGCGGCCCGCGTGCGATCCCCGGCTCGCCGTGGATGCCCATGCCGATCTCCATCTCCTCGGGCCCCAGATCGAAGTTCCAGCGCCTCGTCTGCGGCAGCGAACAGGGCGACAGCGCCACGCCCATCGTGTGGGTCCGCACGTTGGCGTGGCGCGCCACCCGCTCGACCTCCTCGAGGCTCATCATTTCGTCCGCCGCCGCCCCCGCCGCCTTGAAGATGAAGAAGTTGCCAGCCACTCCGCGTCGCGTTTCCTTAGCGTCCGGCGGCGCCGAGGCCACGTCGTCGGTGGTCAGCACGGTGCGCACCACGATGTCCTCCATCGCCGCCATCTCGGCCGCCATGTCGAAATTCATCACGTCGCCGGCATAGTTGCCGTACATGAACAGAACGCCCGCGCCGCCGTCGACCTCCTGCACACAGGCCAGCGCTGGGTCGGGCGGCGGCGAGGCGAAGACGTTGCCGATCGCGGCGGCATCGGCCAGGCCGCGGCCGACGAAGCCGACGAAGGTCGGCTCGTGCCCGGACCCGCCGCCGATCACCAGCCCGACCTTGCCGGGCCGCGGGCCGTCGCGGGCGACGATGGCGCGCGGGCTGGCATCGGCGGCGCGCAGCACGTCGCCATGGGCCAACAGAATGCCGTCCAGCATCTCGTCGACGGCGTCTTCGCCGGCATTGATGATCTTCTTGGTCCGCATCGTCCGCCTCCCCGCATCACCGGCCTCACTAGAGCGTCGCGCCGGCCCCCGCGCAAGCCCCGCGCCGGGCAGGATTTCGACGAAATCCTGGGCCCAAATCCTCGTCGAGGATTTGCCGGCGCCGGTGCGCCGCGCCCTCGGCTCACGCCGGCGCCACGATCCCCTTCGACAGGATGATGTTGCCGTAAAGCCGGGTCTCGGCGGTCTGCACGATCAGATAGGCGCGCCGGGCCTCGTCGTAGAACGCGTGCCGCTCGACCCCGGCGATCTGCGCCGGCGCGTCCGCGGTGGCGTCGATGATGCGCTGGAATTCGGCGACGATCTCGGGCACTGCGTCCGGCTCGCCCACCACCTGCATCGTCCGGGCCGGGGCGTCGACGAAGGTATCAAGCGGCATCAGCGACAGAATCGCCGCCAGCGCCTGGGTCGCCGACACCCCCGCCAGCCGCTCGATTCGCGCAGCACAGGCCTCGGCGGGGAAATTCGCATCCGCGATCACCAGCTCGTCGCCATGGCCCATCGCCCTGAGATGCCTCAGCAAATCCGGCGTCAAGGCGCTGTCTATCCCGATCAGCATATCGCCCTCCCTGGTCGCTTTTTGACGTATTCCGCGACGTGTTTTGATTGACGTACATCAAAACATCCCGCAAAGTCACGCCCCAGGGAGGATGCATGGCTCGCGTGACCGCGCAGGACGTCGCCGAAGCCGCCGGGGTCAGCCTCGCCACCGTCGACCGCGTGCTCAACAACCGCAAGGGCGTGAAGGACAGCACGATCGAGCGCGTGACCGAGGCGATGGACCGGCTGAACTTCGTGCGCGACCAGGCCGCCGCCAATCTGGCGCGGGGCCGGTCCTACCGCTTCACCTTCATCGTCTCGGCCGGCGAGACCGCGTTCTTCAGCGACATCCGCAGCGAGATCGACGCCGCCCGCGCGCTTGCCGCCAAGGACCGGATCGAGGTCGGCATGGTCGCGGTGCCGCCGCTCGATCCGCAAGCCATCGTCGACGCCATCGAGGGCCGCGGCGAGACCATCGGCGACGGCGTGGCGCTGGTCGCGGTCGAAAGCCAGGTGGTGCGCGACGCGATCAAGCGCTTGCGTGCCAAGGGCGTGCACGTCGTCACCTTCATCTCGGATATCCCCAATTCCGCCCGCGAACGTTTCGTCGGGATCGACAATGTCGCCGCCGGCCGTGTCGCCGCGAGCCTGCTCAAACGCTTCGTCTGCGCGCCCGCGGGCGACGTCGCGGTGGTCGCCGGCTCGGGCACGCTGCGCGACCATGTGGAACGCCGCATGGGGTTCGAACAGGTGATGCGCGCCGAATGCCCGCACCTGACCGTGCTGCCCTGGATCGAGGGTGAAGAGATGGCCGGCGTGGTGGAAGAGAAGCTGTCGAAGCTTCTGGCCGAGAACCCCGAGGTCGTCGGGCTCTACAGCCTCGGCGGCGGCACCCGCGGCGTGATCGACGCGATTCGCGCTGCCGACCAGGACCTGCGCGTGGTCACGACCGAGCTTTCGGAACACACCCGCGCCGCGCTGATCGCCGGTGACATCGACGCGGTGCTGGTCCAGGACCCCAGCCATGAGGTGCGTAGCGCAATCCGCGTCCTCAAGGCGTTCACCGACGGCACCGCGGTGAACGAGAAACAGGAACGCATCAGGATCGAGATTTTCATGCGCGACAACCTGCCCTGAGCGGGTAGGGTCGTCAGACAGGGAGATGAGGGATGAAGACGATCAAGGGACCGGCGCTGTTTTTGGCGCAGTTCGCGGGCGACGCCGCGCCGTTCAATTCCTGGGATGCGATCACCAAATGGGCCGCCGATTGCGGCTATAAAGGCGTCCAGGTGCCCAGCTGGGACGGACGCCTGATCGACCTCGCCAAGGCGGCCGAGTCGAAGGATTATTGCGACGCGTTCAAGGGCAAGGCGGCGGAGAACGGCGTCGAGGTCACAGAGCTCTCGACCCATCTGCAGGGCCAGCTCGTCGCCGTGCACCCGGCCTACGACGAGGCATTCGACGGATTTGCGGCGCCGGAGGTGCGCGGCAACCCCACGGCACGCCAGGCTTGGGCCGTCGATCAGGTCAAGATGGCACTGACGGCGTCAAAGAACATGGGGATCGGGGCGCATGCCACATTCTCCGGCGCGCTCGTCTGGCCCTTCGTCTATCCCTGGCCGCAGCGGCCCGCAGGGCTGGTCGAGACCGCCTTTGACGAACTGGCCGCGCGCTGGCGCCCGATCCTCGACCACGCCGAGGACTGCGGCGTCAATGTCTGCTATGAAATCCACCCCGGCGAGGACCTGCACGACGGTGCCACCTACGAGATGTTCCTGGACCGCACCGGCAACCACGCCCGCGCCTGCATGCTGTACGACCCCAGCCACTACGTCCTGCAATGTCTTGATTATATTGACAATATCGATATCTACAAAGACCGGATCCGGATGTTCCACGTCAAGGATGCCGAGTTTAACCCGACCGGCCGGCAGGGCGTCTATTCAGGCTATCAAGCTTGGGTCGACCGCGCCGGACGGTTCCGCTCGCTCGGCGACGGGCAGGTCGATTTCGGGGCGATCTTTTCGAAGATGGCGGCCAATGATTTCGACGGCTGGGCGGTCGTCGAATGGGAATGCTGCCTGAAACACCCCGAGGACGGCGCGCGGGAGGGCGCCGAATTCGTGCGCGACCACATCATCCGCGTCACCGAGGTCGCTTTCGACGATTTCGCCGCCGGCGGCACCGACGAGGCGGCGAACAAACGCATGTTGGGGATTTCGTGATGGCCAAGGATCGCATTCGTCTGGGCATGGTCGGCGGCGGCCGCGACGCCTTCATCGGCGCGGTGCACCGCATCGCCGCGCGGCTCGACGGCCACTATGACCTGGTCGCCGGGGCGCTGTCCTCGACCGAGGAAAAGGCGCTGGCCTCGGCCGAAGATCTCGGCATCCCAAGGGCTTACGGCGACTACCGCCAGATGGCGATCCGCGAAAACCGGCTGAAGGACGGGATCGAGGCGGTGGCCATCGTCACCCCGAACCACATGCACGCGCCCGTCGCCAAGGAATTCCTGCGCCGCGGCATCCACGTAATCTGCGACAAGCCGCTGACCTCGAAGCTGTTCGACGCCAAGACCCTGGTGAGCGCGGCCGAACGCTCTGACGCGATCTTCGTGCTGACCCACAACTACACCGGCTACCCGATGGTCCGTCACGCCCGCGAGATGGTCGCGAACGGCGAGATCGGCGAGATCCGCGTGGTGCAGGTGGAATACGCCCAGGACTGGCTGTCGACGCCGATGGAGCACACGGGCCTGAAGCAGGCCGAATGGCGCACCGATCCGGAACGCAGCGGGGCAGGGGGCGCCACCGGCGACATCGGCACCCACGCCTACAACCTCGCCTGCTTCATCACCGGGCTGACACTGGAAAGCCTTGCCGCCGATCTCGACAGCTTCGTCGAGGGGCGCCCCGTCGATGACAACGGCCATGTGATGCTGCGCTTCGAGGGCGGCGCCAAGGGCATGCTCTGGTGCAGCCAGGTCGCCCCGGGCAACGAAAATGCGCTGGCGATCCGGGTCTACGGCTCGAAAGGTGGGCTGGAATGGAAGCAGGAGGATCCGAATTATCTCTGGCACACGCCGCTGGGCGAACCCAAGCGCTTGATCACCAGAAACGGCGCCGGCGCGGGGGACGCAGCCGCCCGCGTCAGCCGAATTCCGCCCGGCCACCCCGAGGGCTATCTGGAGGGCTTCGCCAATATCTACGCCGAGGCGGCGGAAGCGATCCGCGCCAAACGGGACGGACGCAAACTCAGCGGCGACGTGGTCTTCCCAACGGTACAGGACGGCCTGAAGGGCGTCACCTTCGTCGACGCCTGCGTGAAATCCTCGCGCCGCAACGGAGCCTGGGTGCGTGTCTGATCTGAAGGTCCAGAACCTGCGCCGGGAATACGGCCCAGTGGTGGCGCTCGAAGACATGACCTTCGACGTCCAGGCGGGCGAGTTCTTTTGCCTGCTGGGCCCCTCGTCCTCGGGCAAGACCACTACGTTGCGCGCAATCTCTGGCCTTGAAGACCTGGCGGGCGGCAGCGTGCATTTCGCCGGCCAGGACGTGACCCACGCGCCGGTCCAAGGCCGCGGCATGTCGATGATTTTTCAGACCTTCGCGCTTTATCCGCACCTCACGGTGCGCGCGAATTTCGAACATCCCCTGCTGCGCGCGGGCCTCTCCAGCGCCGACGCCAAGAAACGTGTAAATGAGGTCGCCGAACTTTTGCGGGTCACGCACACGCTCGACCGAAAACCCTCTACGCTGTCGGGCGGCGAACAGCAGCGGGTCGCCATCGGCCGCGCCATCGTACGCCAGCCGAAGCTGCTTTTGCTCGACGAGCCGCTGACCAATCTCGACGCCAAGCTGCGCCACGACATGCGCGCCGAGTTCAAACGGCTGCACCGCGAGCTTGGCATGACGATGCTCTACGCCACGCCCGACCAGTTGGAGGCGCTGACCATGGGCCAGCGTGTCGGCGTGATCCGCGACGGACGCGTCGTCGCGATCGGCACCCCGCGCGACCTTTATGAAAAACCGGCCGATCGGTATGTCGCGCAGATGGTCGGATCGCCGCCGATCAATTTCCTCGACACCCAGGCCAGCGCCGACAATCAGATCGAGCTGTCATTCCTCGGCCTGCCGGTCGCCGCCCAGGGCATCGCCTCGGGCCAGCCGATCACGCTCGGCCTGCGCCCGCACGACATCGCGCTCGCCGGTGGCGGGTCATCCCGTGCGACGCGGTTCAAGGCCAAGATCCACCTCACCGAGCCTCTGGGCGATGTCACCATCATCGACGTCGCCGCCCAGGACGCCACGATGAAAATGGTCCTGCGCGAGGAGGTGGCGGCGAAGTATTCGGTGGGCGAAGAGATCGAGATCGGCTTCGACCCGCATGATTTACACGTGTTCGACCGCAGCTCCGGCGCCCGTCTGGGCAACGGCGAGGCGGCCAGCGTTTAGGTGAGCAGCAAAAGCAAGACGAAGACAAAAAATGACTGACAACAAGTGGAGGAAGAACATGAAAACGCGTAACGTTCTCAGCGGCTTGATGGGCGCCACAGTGCTCGCCGCGGGCCTTGGCGCCACCCCGGCGCTGTCGGCCGACATCACCATCACCATGGCGGCGCCCGACTGGCCGCCGACCCGCTTCATGAAGGAGCATTTCGACCAGACCTATCAGTCGCCCGACGGCAACAACACGACGCTGGATATGGACTTCATCCCCTGGCCGAGCTTCTACGAGCGCGTTGCCGCCTCGCTGACATCGGGCGAGCAGAAGTACCAGATGATCGTCACCGACAGCCAGTGGCTCGGCGCCTTCGTCGAGGGCGGCTACTATCTGAACCTCACCGACAAGATCAAAGAGGACCCGGAACTGCAGGCGATCATGCAGGACCTGCACCCCGCCTTGGTCTCGGCCTACTCGACCTACCCGCACAAGACGCGGGCGCAGCTCGAAGCCATGGGTCCGGCACCCGCGGAGGGCGTGAACTACTACGGCTTCCCGCAGTTCCCGGACACCTACGTGACGTTCTACCGCGAGGACATCTTCTGCAATGAAGGCGAGATGGCCGCGTTCCAGGCCAAGTACGGCACCAACCTGCCCTGCACCTACGAGGACTGGCAGGACACCGACTGGCAGAAGTGGGGCCAGATCGGCGAGTTCTTCCAGCGCTCGGCCGGCGAGATGCTGGCGGGCGAGACCTTGGCCGACGACTTCTACGGCATCGCCTATCAGGCCGGGAAGGGCTATGACTTCTCGACCATGGCGATCAACGCCTTCATCTGGCAGCAGGGCGGCGACATCTGGGACGAATCCAAGATGCCAGACGCACAGGCCGAAGGCGTCGTGAACTCCGATGTCGCGGTGGCCGCATTCGAGGAATACCTCAGCTACCTGCAATACATGCCGCCCGTGGCGCAGACCGGTCAGATGGACATCTTCGTGATCCAGGACCTTTACATGCAGGGCAAGGTCGGCGCGATCATCGACTGGGTCGGCCTGGGCGAGCCGGTGCTCGATCCGAGTGCGTCCACCGTATCCGACAAGTCAGCCTTCGGCCCGGCGCCGGGCACCCGCAAGGCCGACGGTTCCATCGACCGCACCGGCAATATCGGCGGCCAGCCCTTCGTCCTGACCACCTGGAACTCGGACGAGGTGGTCAACGAGGCGCTGAACGTTGTGAAGTGGTGGCTGTCACCCGACACCCAGCTTGCGGCCACCGCCAATGGCGGCCAGTCAGGTCTGATGAGCGTCATGGCGATGCCGGAATACAACGGCCTGCGGCCCTGGAACCGCGCCCATGTCGAGATGATCGACTGGCAAAAGGACGTCTGGCACATCCCGGAATTCTTCGAGCTTCTGACCCAGCAGCAGGAAGAATTCGACAAGGCGATCACCGGCCAGATCTCGGCGAAAGACGCGCTCGACGCCGTGGCCGAATTCCAGCAGGAACTGCTGGAAGACATCGGCTTCATCGAGTGATCTGAACTCTCCCTGGGGGTCCGGCTACGGCCGGGCCCCTGCCTTCCGATTTCCCCCTGACGCGCGAGGGTTCAATGGCCGAATTGGCAACGGACAATCTGGGCACGCAAGGCGCTGCCCGAGGCGGCTTTGGCGCCTGGCTTCTGGACCCCAAGCGCCGCGGCGCGCTCTTGGTCACGCCCGCCATCACGATCCTCTTCGTGATGAACATCTTCCCGCTGATGTGGTCCTTCGGCCTGTCGTTCTTCAACTACAAGGCCTCGAGCCCGCGGGTGCCGTCGTTCCGCGGCCTGTCGAATTACGAACGCGTTTTGACCGACGACAAGACCTGGGAACGGTTCCAGACCACCGCGGTCATCGTTGGCTCGTCGGTCCTGCTGCAGCTCATCGTCGGCTTCCTGCTGGCGCTGATGTTCGCCAAGGCCTTCCCCTTGCGCCGCATCGTTCTGATGCTGGTCCTGACGCCGATGATGCTGTCTTTCGTGTCGGTCGGCGTGTTCTTCAAGCTCTTCTACGAGCCGACCTTCGGTATCGTCAGCTACGTCATGAACCTCTTCACCACAGAGAAATTCGTGATGCTCGGTTCGCCCGCGGGCGCCATCGCGGGCATCGTCATCGCCGACGCCTGGATGTGGTCGCCCTTCGTGATGCTCTTGGTGCTGGCCGGACTCGTCAGCGTGCCCAAATATCTCTACGAGGCCGCCGAAATCGACCGCGCCTCCAGCTGGCGCACCTTTTGGACGATCACCTTTCCCTACATCAAGTCCCTGCTTTTGCTGGCAATTCTCTTCCGCACCATCGAGACCTTCAAGCTCTTCGACATCGTCTACATCATCACCGAGGGCGGGCCGGGCTCGTCGACCGAGACCATCGCCGTGTTCCTCTACCGCAACGCCTTCCAATTCTTCCAGACCAGCCGCTCGGCGGCCTTGGCCTACATCGTGCTTTTCATCGTGATCGTGCTCACGAACCTCTACCTCTACGCCGTGAACCGGCGCGCGCAGGAGGCAAACTGATGGCCCGGAAATACCGCGAGATCGGCAAGGCCGGCTGGGGCTACACCGCGATCACCAGCGTCGTCGGCTTCATCTATTTCTTCCCGGTGCTCTGGATCATCCTCACCGCGTTCAAGACCCGCACCGACGCGCTCGCCGTGCCGCCGAAGCTGTTCTTCACGCCGACGCTGGAGAACTTCACCTCCGTTTTCTTCCGCGCCTCGATCACCACCGGCACCAGCCAGGCCACCGATATGGGGCTCTATTTCTTCAACTCGATCTTCATTGCGTTCACCTCGGTCGGGTTGGCGCTGATCGTCGGCACGCTGGCGGCCTACGCCTTCTCGCGCTACCCGCTGCGGGGCAACGATACCTATCTCTTCATCATCCTCACCACCCGGATGATGCCGCCCATCGTCGTGATCATCCCGATCTTCCTGATGTTCCGTTTGAGCGGCCTCGCCGGCAGCTACTGGGGCATCATCCTGCTCTACACCGCGTTCAACATCCCCTTCAGTATCTGGCTGGTGAAGTCGTTTTTCGACGAGCTCAACCCCGAGATCGAGGACGCCGCCCGGATGGACGGCGCAAGCGAACGCCGGGTGTTCTTCCGGTTCTGCATCCCGCAGATCCTGGCCGGGCTTTCGGCCACCTTCGTCTTCGGCCTGATCCTGACCTGGAACGAGTTCCTCTTCGCGCTCCTGCTGACCGGCGTCGAAACGAGAACCGTCCCCGTCGCCATGGCCCGGACATTGGGCGGCGAGGTCGGGGTCGACTACGGCCTGCTCGCCGCCATCGTCACCCTGTTCCTGGTCCCGATCTTCTTCGTGACGTTCCTCTTGCAGAACCAGCTCCTGCGCGGCGTCACCTTCGGCACGGTGAAGAAATGAGCGGCCCGCACCGCCCAACCCCCGGCGCGCAAGCGCCAAGCCCGACCTCCCCGTCGCACCAGAGGTGCGCCGCCCATACACGGCACGCCTGCGGCGTGACGGGAGGGCTTTCGTTGGTCGACCGCGGCACGCGTTTCGTCGATGCTCTAGAGTGCATCCGTTCGAGATATTGGCATGCGCCCTCCCGAGGTCGGGCTTGGCGCCTGCACGCCTCCCCCTCGGACCACCCGGCCTCGTCACAACCCTCCGAGGCCCGCGCATGACCATCGAGCTGAAGAAACTCACCAAGCGCTTCGGCTCGCTCACCGCCGTCGATGCCATCGACCTCGACGTGGGCGACGGCGAGGTGCTGTGCCTTCTGGGCCCGTCGGGCTGCGGCAAGACCACGACGCTCAGGATGGTCGCCGGCCTCGAATACGCCACCGAGGGCGACATCTACCTGCAAGGCGCCCGCGTCAACGACCTCGCCCCGCGCGACCGCAACGTGGCGATGTCGTTTCAGTTCTACGCGCTCTACCCCTCGCTCAGCGTCGCCGAAAACCTCGCCTTCCCGCTTCACGCCGACGGGCTCAGCCGGGCCGAGATCGAGCAGCGGGTCAAACGCATCTCGGACACCCTGCAGCTCGACAAGATCCTCACCCGCACCCCCGGCCAGCTTGCCGAGGGTGAGAAACAGCGCGTCGCCGTCGGCCGCTCGATCATCCGCGACCCGCAATGTTTCCTGTTCGACGAACCTCTCAGCCGCCTCGACGTGCAGCTGCGCGAGGAGATGCGGGGTGAGATCAAGGAGGTGCTGCAGGACCTGTCGAAGCCCACCGTGATCGTCACGCACGACCAGCTCGAGGCGCTGACCATGGCCGACCGCATCGCGGTGATGCGCGACGGACGGATCGAGCAGGTGGACACGCCGCACAACGTCTTCCAGAGCCCCGAAAACCTCTTCGTCGCGGGCTTCATCGGCACGCCGCAGATGAACCTTCTGCCCGCGACGCTGACCGGCACCAACGGCCACGGGACGGCCGACTTCGCCATCGCCGGCGGCCAGAGCATGACGATCGAGGTCGATCCCCGGATCGCCGACCTCGCCCAGGGCGCCAACGTCACCCTCGGCATCCGCCCGCGCAACCTGGAAATCAGCCACGACCCCGCGCCCGACGGCATCTCCACCAAGATCGACATCGTCGAGCCGATGGGCGCCGAGACCCTGGCGCATCTCTCCGACGGGCAGCACGACCTGCGCCTCGTCGCCGACTGGCGCGTGCCGCTGAGCGAAGGCGACCAGGTCCACACCCGGTTCCCGCCCGGGGCCACCCATGTCTTCACCGAGAACGAGCAAGTGTTGAGGAGCGCGCCATGACCGCCACCCAAGCCAAATGGGTCGAACGCAGCATCATCGCGCTCTGTGTGCTCTCGATCTTGTTCATCTTTCAGCCGTTTTCGATCCAGCTCTTCACCATCGGCTGCGTAACCGTGGTGATCGGCGCGCTCGCCTTTAACCTCGTACCGCTCTGCCGTGAAGGCACGCCCGTGCGCGCCCTGGTGAAGGTGTCGATCATCATCCTGATCATCCTCGGCACCGCCGCCGCGTTGGGCGTCGGCACCGCCTTCCTCTACGTCGAATATCTGGAGACGCTCAGGTGAGCCATTTCGACGTCTCGGTCGTCGGGCTCTACATCCTCGACATCCTCGGCCGTCCGGTCACCGCGATCCCCGAGGGCGGCAATGTCGAATTCATCGAGGAAATCCGCCTGACCGTCGCGGGGACCGCCGGCGGCACTGTCATCGACCTCGCCAAGCTGGGGCTGAACTGCCAGGCCGTCGGCGCGGTGGGCGACGACGAGAAGGCCGAATTCGTGCTCGGCCACATGGACAAGATGGGCATCGACATCCGCTTGATGCAGCAGCTTGAGGGTGTCGAGACCTCGGCCACTATCCTCAACGTCCGCCCCAACGGCGAACGCCCGGCGCTGCATTGCCGCGGCGCCTCCGACCATTTCGACGTCTCCGACGCGATGCTGCCCCAGGTCCTCGATTGCCGGTTCTTCCATCTCGGCGGCACCGGGCTGTTGGCGAAGCTCGACGGCGAACCCTCCGCGAAACTCCTGAAGGCCGCGCAGGAAGCGGGCTGCATCACCACCTGGGATCTCGTTGGCGCCGGGCCGGACACCTGGAAGTTCGTCGAGCCGCTCTTGCCGCATATCGACTATTTCATCCCGTCGATCGAAGAGGCCGAGATCCTGAGCGGGGTCCAGGGCGTCGAGGACAATATCCGGTTCTTCCAGACCCGCGGCGTGAAATGCCCAGTGCTGACCATGGGCAGCGAAGGCTCGATCATCGCCATGGGCGACGACCGCATCCATGTGCCGGCCTATGACATCGAAGTCGTTGACACCACCGGCTGCGGCGACGCCTATACGGCAGGCTTCATCGCCGGGCTCGCCGACGGGCGCAGCCTTTTGGAATGCGGCCATCTCGGCACCGCCTCGGCTTCGCTGGTGGCGAGCGGCCTCGGCTCCGACGCGGGCATCACCGACCGCGCCCAGGTCGAGGCCAAGATGGCCGCCTGGCGGGCATGACGGATACGGTGACAGCCGCCGTCGCGGGCACCTTCGACACCAAGGGGCCGGAACTGAACTACATCGCCGACCGCCTGCGCGACGCGGGCCTT
>JAAUYB010187973.1_pt1 | contig 23254 bp, 25 predicted proteins | sample 7278071 | NCBI WGS metagenome assembly JAAUYB01 (sample SAMN14350121, study PRJNA611818) | marine sediment metagenome | isolation source: surface marine sediment (1.8m) | place: French Polynesia: Moorea | collected 2018-08 | reverse complement strand
CAGGCGAGGGCTGGCGATGTGGCCAAGCTCAGCGATGCGCTGGCGCTGTTCCGCGCGGTCGGGCTCGAGGATATCGCCCGCCGCACCGCGCTGCAGATGATGATTCTGGGCCCGGGCGCATGAGCTGGCACTGGATCCAGGCCTTTGTGGAAGCCCAGGCCGCCGAACTCGACGCGGCGCAAAACACCCAACTCGCCTATGCCCGCGATTTGAAAGATTACGAGGGCTGGCTGGCGGATCGGGGCGGTAGCCTCGCCGGTGCGGCGCGCGCCGATGTCGAGGCCTATCTGGTCCATTGCGACGCCCAAGGATTGGCCCGCTCGACCCGGGCGCGGCGGCTCTCTGCGATCAAGCAGCTTTATCGGTTTGCGTTCGAAGAGGGCTGGCGCGGCGACAACCCGGCCATCCAGATCAAGGGCCCCGGCCGCGATCAAAAGTTGCCCAAGACCCTGTCGGTCGAGGAGATCGATCGTCTGCTCGGCGCTGCGCAAAGCCACGGCCGCACCCGGGACGACCGGCTGCGCAACACCTGCCTACTGGAGTTGCTCTACGCCACCGGTATGCGGGTCAGCGAGCTTGTCGGCCTGCCCGCGGCGGCGGCGCGCGGCGATCCGCGTATGCTGTTGATCAAGGGCAAGGGCGGCAAAGAGCGCATGGTACCGTTGTCGCCGCCGGCCCGAGACGCGCTCGGCGCCTGGCTGTCGGTGCGCGACGCCCAGGAGGCCGAGGCGAAGGCCGGGGGCGCCGCACCGTCGCGGTTCCTGTTCCCCTCGCGCGGCAAGTCGGGGCACCTGACGCGCCACCGGTTCTATATGCTGATCAAAGAGCTGGCCGTGGCCGGCGGGGTGCCGCCGGCGAAGGTCACGCCGCACACGCTGCGCCACGCTTTCGCCACGCATTTGCTGGCCAACGGCGCTGATCTGCGCTCGATCCAAACACTCTTGGGCCATGCCGACGTGTCGACGACCGAGATCTACACCCATGTGCTGGACGAGCGCCTAAAGGAACTGGTTTTGGACCATCACCCATTGGCGCGAACCGACTGATCCGCCACTGCATGGGACGCCTAATCAGGGCGCTTGAACCATTTCTTCCTAAAGGGAACCTCGGCGACGCAGCGAGTAACCGCGCCGCCGCCGACCCGCGTGGTGCCGAACCGACGTGGGTTCGGATGTGCTTTATGGCTGTCGATTTGTAGGACATCGAGCGGTGCGCTGGTGTCGACCAATCGCCACCCCACGGGGGCCGGTCAGCGATGGCGCGGCGGCCTGCGACCTTGAGTCCGCGCCTCCGCAAGTTGCCAACTGCGGTGCAAGGCCGATCGGGTAGCAGCCCCGTCCCACTCCCCGCCCGTGACACCGCTGCCCGCGCTCGCATCGCCGCAGCTTCCTTGAAAGCCCGCCGTCGCAACCCCATAAGACGATCTGACTCAACCGGATAAGAACACTATGGACGACGCCACACCGCTTCTTGACGCTGCCTTCTGGATCACCGCCGCCGCCATCGCTGGTCTGCTCATCTTGTCGGCCTTCTTCTCCGGCTCAGAAACCGCGCTGACCGCAGCGTCGCGTGGCAAGTTGCGCTCGCAAGCCGACAAGGGCAGCCGAGGCGCCGCGCGTGCCCTGCAAATCACCGAAGACAACGAGCGCCTGATCGGTTCGGTTCTGCTTGGCAACAACCTGGTCAATATCCTGGCCGCGTCGCTGGCCACCGCGATCTTCACCCGGGCGTTCGGCGAATCTGGCGTGGCGCTTGCCACGCTGGTGATGACCCTGCTCGTTCTGATCTTCGCCGAGGTGCTGCCGAAGACCTACGCCATCACGAATGCCGAAACCGCCGCCGCCTGGGTTTCTCCGGTGATCCGCTACGTGATCCTGATCTTCAGCCCCATCGTCAGCGCCGTGCGCGCATTCGTCCGCGGCGTGCTGGGGCTCTTTGGCGTGAAGACCGACCCCGAAACCCACATCCTGGCGGTGCGCGAGGAAATCGCCGGCGCCATCACGCTCGGCCATTCCGAAGGCGTGGTGGAAAAGGAGGACCGCGACCGACTGCTCGGCGCGCTGGACCTCGGCGATCGCACCGTCGAAGAGATTATGCTGCACCGTTCCGGCATCGAGATGATTGACGCGGATCTGCCGGCCCAGGAGATTCTGGAACAGTGCCTCAGTTCCGCCCATACCCGCCTGCCGGTCTATCGTGGCGAACAGGAGAATATCATCGGCGTGATCCATGCCAAGGATCTATCGCGCGCCATGTATGCCCATAGCCGCGAGCGCGAACACCAGGCCGACCCGTTCACCGATTTCAACGTGCTCGACGTGGCCAAGAAGCCGTACTTCGTGCCCGAAACCACGACGCTCGACGATCAGATGCGGCAGTTCCTGCGCAGCCACACTCATTTCGCGCTGGTCGTCGATGAATACGGTTCGCTCGAAGGGCTGATCACACTCGAAGACATCCTCGAGGAAATCGTCGGCGAAATTACGGACGAATTCGATATCGACGCCGAGCACCCGATGCGGAAATCCGAGGACGGGCATTTCCTGGTCGATGGCGCGATGACGATCCGCGATCTGAACCGCGCCGCGGATTGGAACCTGCCGGATGACGAGGCCAATACCATCGCAGGACTGGTGATCCACGAGGCGCAGATGATCCCGGCACAAGGCCAGGTGTTTTCGTTCCATGGCTTCCGGTTTGAGGTCGCCGCGCGCAAGGACAATCGGATCACGAGGTTGAAAATCCGGGCGTTGTGAACCGCTCTGCGGGCTGCGCCGTTGGCGAGCGGATTTGGCACGAGAAGAAACCGCGGGGTCTGTTTCTCGAACAAACCACCCATGACCCTGCCCCGTCAAAGCGGCGCCGCCTCTGGCTATGGTGTCACCTCGTACCGGCCTTGAGAATTCCGCCACACCGCGGCACGGCAATTGGAGCGCCCTACCTGCCCCTGAAGAACCCGCCGAGGATGCCGCGAACCAGGCGGCGGCCGGTGGTCCCTTTGAGTTCCTTGATCACCGCCTGGCCGATGGCGCTGCCGAACGTGTCGGGTTCGCGGCGTCGGCGCGCGCCGATGCGTTTCGAAGACGACCGCGGCAATCCGCCGCCGGAATAGCGCCGCGCGGCGCGAAACTCGCGTTCTTCGGCCTCGGCGCGTTCCTCCTCTTCCTCGGCCCGCTCGGCCGCCTCCGCCGAGGCCTTGGCGCGCGCTCTCAAGGTCTCGAATGCGCTTTCGCGATCTTCTAGCTGCTCATATTTGCCGAAGACCGGCGAGCCGTCGATGGCGGCCTGGCGCTCACCGGGCGAGATCGGGCCAAGCTGGGACGACGGCGGCCGAATTAGCGTGCGTTCGACGACACCGGGCACGCCCTTCTTTTCCAGCATCGAGGTCACCGCCTCGCCTACGCCGACCTCACGGATCGCTACCTCGGTGTCGAAGCGCGGATTGTCACGGTAGGTTTGGGCCGCCCGACTGAGCGCCTGTTTGTCCCGCGCAGTGAAGGCGCGCAGCGCGTGCTGGACCCGGTTGCCGAGCTGACCCAGCACGTCCTCGGGCACGTCCGCCGGATTCTGGGTGCAGAAATAGACGCCGACGCCCTTCGACCGGATCAGCCGCGCCACCTGCTCGACCTTGTCGATCAGCGCCTTCGGCGCGTCGTCGAACAGAAGATGCGCCTCGTCGAAGAAGAACACCAGCCGCGGCTTGTCCGGATCGCCGACTTCGGGCAACTCTTCGAACAGTTCCGACAAAAGCCACAGCAGAAAGGTCGCATAAAGCGTCGGCGACGCCATCAGCTTGTCCGCAGCCAGGATCGAAATGCGCCCGCGCCCGTCCGGATCGACGCGCATCAGGTCGGCCAGCTCCAGCGCCGGCTCACCGAAGATCTCCGCCCCGCCCTGGTTCTCCAATACCAGCAACTGGCGCTGGATCGCCCCGATCGATGCGTTCGAGATGTGACCGTATTCCAGCGACAGGTCCGGTGCATTCTCGCCAACCCACACCAGCAGCGCGCGCAGGTCCTTCAGGTCGAGAAGCGGCAGGCCCTCTTCATCGCTGAGCCGGAATGCGATGTTGAGCACGCCCTCCTGCGCTTCGCTGAGCCCCAAAAGGCGGGCGAGCAACAGCGGCCCCATCTCGGCCACCGTTGTCCGGATCGGGTGCCCTTGATCGCCAAAGAGATCCCAGAACGTGACCGGGAACGCCTCGTACGAATAGTCGTCGAAGCCGATCGTGCCTGCACGCTTCATGAACGCCTCGTGCAGCTTGAATTCGGGTGTCCCAGCCACTGCCAACCCGCTCAGATCGCCTTTGATGTCCGAGAGAAATACCGGCACGCCGGCCTTGGAAAATCCCTCGGCCAGGATCTGCAGCGTTACAGTTTTTCCGGTCCCTGTGGCTCCCGCAATCAACCCATGGCGGTTGGCGTAGTTCAGCAAGAGCCCTTGCTTTTCGGCGTAGCCCTCGCCGCCGCCGCCCAAAAAGATCCGCCCGTCCATGACCGCTCCCCCCAAACCCGCGAAAAACCTGCAATGGTTAACACGTATTCTTAACCATTTTATGCGAATCTCCAACCTGCCTGGGGCCATATCTTGTGCCTTGGGTTGACTTCCTCCCTGTCAGACTGGCCGCGCCTTCGGGCGCGGCTTTTTTCATGCAAAAAACCGAATGCGAGATTGTGAGAACTTCCCTGTTGACGCCTAGGATTTTCCACCGTAGCTTCCGCCCCACAAAATAAGTCGGCCAGTCCGGCAGGGAGAGAAATACGAGGAAAGAGGGCCCTTTGCGGCCCTTTTTTCATGTTGTGGGACGGCTTGCACAGCGTGCGTTCGACGCCCGCCCAATTCGGGGCCTGACAGCGGGCCCGACCCGTGGTAATTGCCTCGCTATAACGACACTTGCAGGCAAAGACGGACCCGATGAAAGAGCTGAGAAAGACCCTGCCCCTGATCGCCCTTCTGGCCCTCGGCGGGCCTGTCTGGGCGCAGGCCACCGACGGTGAGCCCGCCGACGAAGAGACCCCGGCGGAAGCCACCGGTGAAGGCACGCCCGACCCGCTGGCGCTGAGCGAAGGAACAGACGCGGGCGCCGAGGGCCCGCAATTAGGTGATATCTATATCGATGCCGAGTTCGACGATTGGGAGCTACGCTGCATTCGGGCCGAGGCCGAGGTTGATCCCTGCCAGCTTTATCAGCTCTTGGACGACGGCAACGACAACCCGGTTGCCGAGATCAATATCTTCCCGCTGGCCGGCGACGGTCCGGCGGCAGGCGCCACGGTGATCACGCCGCTGGAGACGTTGTTGACCGAGCAATTGGCCGTTTCGGTCGATGGCGGCCAGGCGAAGAAGTACCCCTTCAGCTGGTGCAGCCAGGTTGGCTGTTTTGCCCGGCTCGGGTTCACTGGCGACGACGTCAGCGCATTCAAACGCGGCATCAGCGCCAATCTAACCATCGTGCCGGTCGCGGCGCCGGACCAAAAGGTCAACCTGGCCGTGTCGCTGAAGGGCTTCACGGCCGCGTTCAACGCAGCAACCGAACGCTTGGCCAGCGAGTAACCCACGGCCCAGACCGGGTTCAGCGCCGACGCAATGCCGGCGGCGTTTCGGTACTCCCTGCCCGGGATATTGCTCGCCGGGGCTGTAACGCTGGACGGCGACGGTTTTCGTCGAAGGTAGGGCGTGGACCTACGGCGTACACGGCCAGCGAAGGGCCGTGGCGGAAGACGTTCCAATGCGGATTACCGCTCCCGATGTCTGAAATCGTCCAATAATCAGCCGAGAAGTCAGGCCGTCTTCAACGCCAGCACCGCGTTCAACCCGCCGAAGGCGAAGGCATTCGACAGGACCGCCTGGACCTTGGCCTCGCGCGCCTCGTTCGGCACCACGTCGAGCGCGCATTCGGGGTCGTGCTCTTCGTAACCGATGGTGGGCGCGATCACGCCGTCGCGTAGCGCCATGATGCAGGCCAGAAGTTCGACCGCCCCGGTGCCGCCGATCAGGTGCCCGTGCATCGACTTGGTCGACGAAATCATCAGGCTGTCGGCATGCGCGCCGAAGGCGTCGGCGACGGCCGCGCATTCGGTCTTGTCGTTGGCCGCGGTGCCGGTGCCGTGGGCGTTGATGTAGCCCACCTTCTCCTTGGCCAGCTTAGCGTCCTGCATCGCGCCGCGGATCGCCCGCGCCGCGCCTTGTTTCGAAGGCATCACGATGTCGGCGGCGTCCGAAGTCATCGCGAAGCCCACCACTTCGGCCAGCACCTCGGCGCCGCGTTTTTTGGCGTGGCCCATCTCTTCCAGGACGAAGGCGCCGGCGCCCTCGCCCTGGACCATGCCGGACCGGGTCGCCGAGAACGGCCGGCAGGCGTCCTTCGACATCACCCGCAGACCCTCCCACGCCTTGACGCCGCCGAAGCACAGCATCGCCTCGGACCCGCCGGTGACCATGACGTCGGCCAGCCCGTAGCGGATCATCTGAAACGCCTGGCCCATGGCGTGGTTTGACGAGGCGCAGGCGGTGGCCACGGTGAAGGACGGGCCCTTGAGGTTCCACTGCATCGACACGTGGCTGGCCGCGGCGTTGTTCATCAGCTTCGGCACCACGAAGGGATGGACCCGGTTCTTGCCCTCCTCGTAGACCACACGGTAATTCTCGTCCTGGGTCGACAGCCCGCCGCCCGAAGTGCCCAGCACCACGCCCGAGCGTGCCGCCAGGGCGCCGGAAAACTCCAGCCCCGCCTGACCGATGGCCTCGGCTGCCGAGAGCAGCGCGAATTGGGTGAACCGGTCGTAGAGCGCGATCTGCTGGCGGTTGAAATGCGCGCGCTCGTCATAGCCGCGCACCTGCCCGCCGATCTTCACCGACAGCCGGTCGAGGTCGCGGATGTCGAGCTCGCCGATGCCCGAGCGGCCTTCGCGCATCGCCGCCAGCGTGTCCGGAACATTGTGCCCCAACGCGTTGATCGTGCCCGCGCCGGTAATGGCGACGCGCCTCATGCTCGCTGGGCTTTCACCAGCCCTTCGACGGCGGCGATGATGGCCGCGACCGACGAGATGTCGAACTCGCTCTTTTCGGGCTCGTTGGCGTTGAACGGCACCTGGATGTCGAATTCCTCTTCGATGGCGAAGATCGATTCGACGAGGCCCAGCGAGTCGATGCCCAGATCCTCCAGCGACTGGTTGAGCGAGACGTCGCCGATTTCGAGCACGGCCTGCTCGGCGATGATCTCGACGACTTTCTCCTGAACGGACATGCAGCCCCCCGCGCGCTGGTTGGGGCTGATTTAGTCCTTGGCGCCCGGTTTTGGAACCGCTTTCTGCAACGCGGCCACCGTGGCGGCAAGCCGCGGCAAGCGCCTGAGCGCCTTGTAGGTTTCCACATGGGTGTCCATCTTCATCGCCGGATAGCCCAACAGCACCCGGCCCGCCGGCGCGTTCGACAGAATGACCGTGCCGCCGCCCGCGACCACGCCGTCGCCGATGAAGATGTTGTCGACGACGCCGACCTGGCCGCCGAGGATCACGTTGTCGCCGATCTTCACCGACCCGGCGATGCCGACCTGGCCGGCGAACAGGCAGTCGCGGCCGATCTCGCAGTTGTGGGCGATGTGGACGTGGTTGTCGATCTTGGTGCCGTCGCCCACCCGGGTGGGCTTGATGGTGCCGGCGTCGATGCAGGAATTGGCGCCGATCTCGATGTCGTCGCCGAGGATCACCGCGCCCAGCGAGTGGATCCGGGTCCAGCTTTGCGCCGCGGCCGCGCTGGCGTCGCCCAGGGTCTCGCGCGCGGCCTCGGCGCGGGATTTCTCGGGCGTGACGAAGCTGAAGCCGTCGGCGCCGATCACCGCGCCGGGCTGGGCGATGAAGCCATCGCCGATCTGCACGTTACGCCCGATCCGCACGCCGGCATGGATCAGGGCGTTGGCGCCGATCCGGGCGCCCTCGGCGATGCTGACATGGGGGCCGATGCGGGCGTTGGCGCCGATCCGTACGCCGCGGCCGATCACCGCGAAGGGGGCGATGGCTGCACCGGCGCCGATCGCCGCGCCCTCGCCGATCACCGCGGTGACGTGGGTGCCGGGCGCGATCTCGGGCCCCGGGTCGAAGAGCGCGGTCAGCCCCGACATGGCGTAGCGCGCGCGTCGCACGACGATCGCCGCCTCAAGCCCCAGGCTCTGCCAGTCGGCCCCGTCCCACAGCACCGCCGCCCGCGCCGTGCCCTGGGCCAGGCCATCGCCATATTTCGGGTCCATCGCCAGCGCCAGGTCGTTCGGCCCGGCATCCGCCGGCTCCGCCGCGCCGGTCACCTCGACCGAGCCGTCGCCGAACACGTCGGCGCCGAGCGCTTCGGCGATCTGCGAAATGCGGTGGCGGGTCATGCCTCCTCCGGGCCGGGGCGCGCTGGTCCCGCGCGCCACCGGGATGCGGGGAGGTTTACGCCCGAACGGCGCGCAACGCCACCCCGGCCTGGCGCAGCGCGTTCCAGACCTTGGCGTCGCGGCCGTAGACGTCGCGGCGGAAGTTCAGCCGCCCCTTCGCCGAGGTGAAGGCGGTGCGGTAGACGATGTGCACCGGGACCGGCTGGTCGAGGGTCACCCGCGTATTCTTGCCCGACTTCAGCCGCGCCTGGAAAAAGCCCACTGGGTCCGATTCCTGGCGCCGCAGCAGCTCGTAGGCGAAATCGAACGGGTCGTTGAGGCGGATGCAGCCATGGCTGAAATCGCGCCGTTCGCGCGAGAACAGATTCTTGGCCGGGGTGTCGTGCAGGTAAATGTTGTAGGGGTTGGGGAACATGAACTTCACCAGCCCCAAGGCGTTGCCCTTACTGGGGGCCTGGCGCAGATCGAAGGGGAAGTTGTTCGGCGTCACCGCGCCCCAGTTCACCGCGCCGCGGCTGACCACCCGACCGCGCCCGTCAACGAGCTGTAGATGCCCCGCCGAGGCGCCGCCCGAGGCGATCATCCGCGGCAGGTACTCTTTGACCGAGATCGACCGCGGCACGTTCCAGAACGGGTTGATCTCCATGTATTCCATCACGTCCGAGAATTCGGGCGAGCGGCGGTCGCTGACGTTCTTGCCCACCACCGCGCGGGTTTTGAACGTCACCTGGTCGTTGTCCATGATCGCAGCGGTGAAATCGGTCAGGTTGACCCAGACATGGCGCTTGCCGCGCGGCAAGTTCATCCAGCGCTCGCGCTCGATCGCCACCATGATGGCGGGTAACCGATCCTCGATCTGCTTGTTGATCTCGGTCATCGTGCCGGGCCCTGCCACGCCGTCGGTCGCCAGCCCGTTGTCGTACTGGAAAAGCTGCACCGCCTTTTGCAGCGCCGCGTCATAGGTCGACGAGGCCGACCGCTTCATATAGCCCATGGCGATCATGCGGTTGCGCAGGGCGACCACGGCGTCGCCGCTCTGCCCGGGCTTCAGCGCCTTGGCCGGCACCCGCGGACCCCAGCCGCCCTTGCCGAGCTGCTTTTCCAGTTGCACCTTGGCCTTCAAGAGGCGCGCGTATTCGGGCGATCTGGGCGGCAGCGCACGCAAGAACTTCTGCGGCGAAGACTTTGAAAACGCTTCCAAAAGCTTCGTTCGATTGCGCAGCGGCACGTCGCGGACGATGCCTGAGTCCACCCGTTTGGGCGTCAGCAGACCGGTCTGGACGTCGCGGGCATACAAAAGAAACAGTTTCGACAGCGCCACCTCGACCTGGCCCAGCTCGCGCTGCGACTTGATCTTGCGCGGGTTGACCGCCATCAGGTCGAGGTCGTAGCGGCTGACCGGCAGCGCGTGGTCGCCAGCATTCTTTAGCGCCTTCAACAGCGCGGTGCGCCTTGTCTTGTGCTTCGACGCCTTGCCGGTCCAGATCGGCTTGTAGCCGGTGGCGCGGTAGAACGCCGCGATCTCGGGGTCCTTGGCCGCCGCTTCGGCCACCGCCTGCATGAACGGCGTGATCTGTGCCTTTGCCGGCAGTGCGGCAAAAAGCGCCAGCAAAACTACCATCCCCGCCACCCTCAGGGCAGAGCCGAACCGGAACCTCGCCAAGGCCATCATCGTCAAAAATCCTCTCGCTCACCAGCGACTCGCGCGCATTTAGCGGGCACCATACCCCACCGACCTAAATATTGAATGATCACATTTCCGAAAGCCCGCACATCTGTCGCGGCCGAGCAACGCTGCCCGGAATTCCTTCGGCATTGACCAAATCCCACCGAATTAACGTCACAGAAACAAAACTTTGGCAAGTTTCCGCCGATTCTCGATCAGGGCCGCAATGGCGAGGAGTCAGCGCTTGGACAAAAGTTTCAAATATGTCATAGACACCATGCGCCTGGGGATGAGGCAGCAAGGCAGGCCGCGGAAACAGCGGCTTACGGCAAGAGACGGGACGCAAATTAGGGACATGACTTCCACAAGCTCTACGAGCCTGTCACGGCGTGCACTGTTGGGCGCCTTCGCGGCAAGTACGGTCGCCGTGGCACCGACCTTCTCGAAGGCCGCGGGCTTTCTGCGCGGCGGCGGCGACATCCGTCGCATCAAGATGCATTCCGGGCGAACTGGCGAAACGATCGATACGATCTATTGGATCGAAGGCAAGTACATCAAGGAAGTCATCAAGGAAATCAACTACTTCATGCGCGACTGGCGGACCGACCAAAGCCATTCGATGGACATGCGAACGGTCGACATCATGGCGGCCGCGCACAACCTGATGGATGTCAGCGAGCCCTATATGCTGCTCTCTGGCTATCGCTCGCCCCAGACCAACGCGATGCTGCGCTCGCGCTCGCGAGGGGTCGCCAAGAACTCACTGCACATGAAAGGTCAGGCCGCGGACCTAAGGCTGAAATCCCGTTCGGTGGGCCAAATGGCCCAGGCCGCGGCGGCCTGCGCTGCCGGCGGCGTTGGCCGGTACTCGCGCTCGAACTTCGTGCACATGGATTGCGGCGTGGTCCGCAGTTGGGGGCGCTAACGCGCCCGAACCTCCGCGTAATCAGTCCCTCCTCACCGCCGCCTCATCCAAGGCGGCGGTTTTCGTTTTGAAGGTGCGCGTTGAAATCGGTCGAGGGCGGCAGCGAGACGATCGAGGTCGTTGCGGCTGCTCGCGTAGGACACGCGATCATCTTATTGCACAAAAGCCCGGCCTCAGGGTGCTTGGCGACTGGCCAACCGTCGCTTAGCGCCGCAGGAGCCGAATTGATCCCCGTCGCCGCCACCGACGTGGGCAGGCATATGGTCGGTAGGACGACAACGACCAAGCGCCGGGGGTACCTCTGCAATGCCTTCCAATGACGCAGACCGTGAGCGCCTGGCGGTCGCCTTCAAAGAAACCTGACGGGCGCCGGCGCGCACTTGTGACTACCACACCAACGGCAGGCTGTTCGCCATTCGGCCTTTGAAATCTTGCGGGAGACGGCTGCTATTTCGATCCGACAACGAGGGCAATTCTCCTGGCCTCGCGACCAGAAGACAACTGGTGATCCCATTATCGAGCACAGCGTCCTAAGACCCCGATCTGTGAATTCGAAACAAGTGGCCGGAGTCCAATCTGAATCCTTGTTCAAGGCATTGTTGTCATTATATTTCAGTGAGTTAGTCGAGTATCCTCACGTCGTAACTCTACGCGAAGCTAGAAAACGGGATATAGCGCACTGGATCGCCTGGCACGATCCTGCGGGCACCGTCTTCGATCTCGACCAAACCGTCGGCCCAGGCCAGCCCTGAAATACGCCCCGATCCTTCGGAGCGGAACACCTCCGCCGCCCCCTCGCCGGTCAGCCGCGCCCGCAGGTACTCCCGCCGTCCGGCCTTCTTGTCTTTCGAAAACGCCGCCGGCACCTCAAAACCCACGGGGACCTGCCAGGCGCCGCCGGCAAGCACGCGGAACGCAGGCGCGGCGAAGACCAAGGTGCAGACGAAGGCCGCCACAGGATTGCCGGGCAGCCCGAACACCGGCATGCCGGACCAGATTCCCAATGCCAACGGCCGCCCCGGTTTGATCGCGATGCGCCAGACCTCCACCGATCCGGATTCGGACAGCAGCGCCGAGACGTGGTCTTCGTCCCCTGCCGACGCGCCGCCGGAGGTGAGCACGACGTCCACCTGCCGCGCCGCCTGGTCAAGCCGCTCTCTGAGCGCTGTTCGGTCGTCAGGCACGTGGCCCAGATCGACGGCCTCGTAACCCCAGGCTGCGACCTGGGTCAGCAACATCGGGCGGTTGGCGTCGAAGATCTGGTGTGGCGCGGCGGTGGATCCGACCGGGCGGATTTCGTCCCCTGTCGACAGAACCCCGACCCGCAGTCGGCTGTGCACGGCGATCCAGTGCGCGCCCACCGCAGCCAGAATCGCTAGGTCTTGTGCGCGCAATTTAACGCCGGCCGGCAGGACCGTCGCGCCGGCCAATACGTCTTCGCCCGCCTTGCGTGTATTTGCACCCGGTTTGACCGGACCGTGAAAGGCGATGCGGGCGCCTTCGGCGGTGACGTCCTCTTCCAACACCACCGTGTCGACGCCATCAGGCAGGGCGGCGCCGGTCAAGACCCGCACCGCGTGCCCTGGCGGGACCGGGCCCGCATACGGCGCCCCGGCGGCGGCCCGGCCGGATAAAAGCGGCAGGATTTGCACGCCGGCACCGGTGCCGGCAGCCGAAAAACCGTAACCGTCCACCGCCGAGTTCGGCAGCGGCGGGTTGGCCCGGGGCGCCACGATGCTCTCGGCCAGAAACCGGCCGGCAGCGTCCAAAAGCGAAGTCTCTTCGATGGCGGTCACCGGGTGCAACACCGCGCGCAACCGGGCATGGGCCGCATCGACTGGCGTCCAGTCGACGCCCGGCGGCAGTGCGAAGCAATCGTTCTTGAGCGGCGGGGGCTGCATCATCCGGTCTTCGGAAGGCGCATGAGACCTGTTGCCTGCAGGATTAGATCGGCGATCCGCGCGGTGGCGTCGAGGTCCAGGACCGGACAGCCAAGACCGGGGTGCGCGCTATCGCTGGCGACGGCCAGGATAGTGGGATCGCCCGGCGCGATCAGGGGCTGGCCGGTGGCGGCGCGGTGGGCCTCGATCTTCGGGTGGCCGTCCCGCTTGTAGCCTTCGATCAGGACTAGGTCGACGGGGCTAAGCAGCTGAAGAAGCTCGGACAACGGCGGTTCGGTGGCGCCGCGAAGTTCGTGCATCAGGGCCCATCGACGGCCCGAGGACAACAGCACCTCTTGGGCGCCGGCGGTCCGGTGGCGGTAGCTGTCCTTGCCTGGCTGGTCGACGTCGAAGGCGTGGTGGGCGTGTTTGACCGTCGAAACGGTGATACCACGGCCCGTGATCTCAGCGACGAGCCGCTCCATCAGCCCGGTCTTGCCCGAGTTCTTCCAACCGACGATGCCGAAGAGTTCCATCTAGGCGGCCCCTAACATGCGTTCGGCCTGCACCATATCCTCTGGCGTGTTGAGATTGAAGAACGGGTCGAAGGGGGCGGCGTCGAAGAGCGCGGCGGCGGCGTTGTGCCGGTCGGTCCAAAGGACGATCTTGCGCAGGCCGTCTTGCAGGGCGTGACGCAGATCGGCGCGCAACGCGGTGGGCCAGAGCCCGAAAGTGGGGTGGCGGAGTACGCCCTTGGTCGAATCAGGTGTGGCCGCCAAGGCTATGGTTACATTGGATTTTTGGGTCGCCGTAGAAAGGCGATCGACGAGATCAGCGGGGAAGAACGGGGTGTCGGCGGCGGCGGTGACAATGGCATCGGCACCCTGCTCCGCGGCCCAGTCAAGGCCGGCGAGGACGCCGGCGAGCGGACCGGGATGGTCGGGCAGCGGGTCGGCCAAGACCGGCAGGTCGAAGGCGGCAAAGCGCGCCGGGTCGCCATTGGCGTTGAGCGCGAGCTGCGAGACCTGCGGTCGGAGCCGGGCGATTACATGCGCCAGAACCGTCTGGTTGCCCAGCGTTTTCAGGCACTTGTCGCCGCCACCCATACGCCGCGACAGCCCGCCGGCGAGGATGATGCCGGGGATGTCAGTCGGCACCGGCGCTCTTCCGGCGGTGTTTGGCGGGTTCCTCGGGGATCGCCTCGGCATCAGCGTCCCAGATCAGGCGGTCGGCGCCGGCGAGGCAGGTGAAGCGTTTGCCGCGCATGCGGCCGATCAGGGTCAGGCCGATTTCCTGAGCGATTTCAACGCCCCATGCGGTGAAGCCGGAGCGTGACGCGAGCGCCGGGATACCCATCTGGGCGGTCTTGATCACCATCTCGGAGGTCAGGCGACCCGTGGTGTAGAGGATTTTGTCGTCGGGGCTCGTGCCGGTCTGGAACATCCAGCCCGCGATTTTATCGACGGCGTTGTGGCGGCCAACATCTTCCATATAAACCAACGGCTTATTGGCTTGGCAGAGAACGGTGCCGTGGATCGCGCCGGCCTCGAGGTAAAGACTGGGGGCGGTGTTGATTTGGTGCGCTAGCTCATAGAGCCATGACGTGCGAAGCGGTGTGGCGGGCAAGCTAACCCCTTGTAATCCCTCCATGATGTCGCCGAACACAGTACCGACGGCGCAGCCCGACGTGCGGGTTTTCTTCTTCAGCTTGTCTTCGTAGTCGGTCTGGCGCGCTGTGCGCACCACGACGACGTCCAGGTCCTCGTCGTAGTCTACGGCCGTCACTTCATCTTCGCGCCGTAACATGCCTTGATTCAACAGAAACCCGAGCGCGAGGTAGTCCGGGTAGTCGCCGATTGTCATCGCCGTGACGATCTCTTGGGTATTCAGGAAGATCGTCAGCGGACGTTCCATCACCACGTTGATCGTAGTGGTCCGCCCCTCGTGATCCACGCCCTCGACCGCGCGGGTCAGGCGCGGGTCGGTGGGGTTGGGAGCGATCAGAAAGCGGTCAGGCATCGGCGATTTGGGCTGTCTGTATCACGTCGGTATTATGTCGGTAAAACGTCGGTACTGCGCTGCGGCATCTGATACTGCGGCGCGGCATCGATCAGCCCTCCTTCGGAGCGCCGTCGGTGGTGGCATTGGGGGTGAAGAGGGTCTGGCCGCCGATCTCGTAGGCGCCGATCATTGCCTGGGCCTTGGGCGAGACCAACCAGGATTCGAGTCTCGCCGCCAGGTCGTGATTGACGTGGGGGTGTCGGGCGGGGTCGACGGGCAGATAGCCGTATTGGTTGAAGAGCGCCGGGTCGCCCTGGAACACGATCGTCAGGCCGTCCTTGTTGGCGAAGTTGAGCCAGCTGGCGCGGTCGGTGAAGACATATGCGCCCATGCCGGAGGCGACGTTCAGGGTGGCACCCATCCCGGCACCCGCCGCGCGGTACCAGGCGGCATCGAAGGTCTCGGGATCGAGGCCGATCTCGGCCCAAATCGACAGCTCGCGCCGGTGCGTGCCGCTGTCGTCGCCCCGGCTGACGAAGATCGACCGGGTGGTGTTGACCGAGGTCAGCGCCTCGTGGATGCCAGCGGTCTCATCCGCTGCCGCTGGGTCGTCGGCGGGCCCGACGAGGACGAAGTCGTTATACATGATCTCGCGGCGGTGGGTGCCGTAGCCCTCTGCGACAAAGGCCTCTTCGGCGGCCTTCGAATGCACCAGGATCGCATCGACGTCCCCTGCCCGGCCGAGCCGCAACGCCTGGCCAGTGCCGACGACGAGAAGCTGGACCTCGAGGCCGAGGTCGGCCTTGATCTCGGGCAGCAGGACATCGGCGAGGCCGGAATTGTGGAACGAGGTTGTGACGGCAAGGCGCATGTCATCCGCCAAGGCGGCACCGGCCCAGAAGGCGGCGATAACGGCCATTGCGAGGCGTTTCATTCCACGATGTCTCCCTTGATGAAGGCCGCGGCTTCGGGCGTCCGCGGTCCTTTGAAGAAGGCCTCGGCGCGAGTCATCTCGTGCACCCGGCCACGATAGAGAAAGATCACCTCGGATGCCAAGCGCTGCGCCTGGCCGATATTGTGGGTGGTCATTACGATGCGGGTGCCTTCGGCAGCGGTGCGGTGCAGGATCGTCTCGATCTCGCGCGTGGAGCGGCCGTCGAGATTGGCGGTGGGCTCGTCAAGGAACAGGACCTGCGGTTCGCGGATCAGCGCGCGGGCGAGCGCGAGCTTCTGCTTTTCGCCGCCCGACAGCACGGTGGCGGGGCGTTTCAGCGCCTCGGCGAGGCCGACGCGGGCGGCCCAGTCTTCGGCCCTGCGGCGGGCCTCGGATTTCAGGACGCCGTGCAGGATCAGCGGATAGGCGATGTTGTCGCGAACCGAGCGGCGCAGGACGACCGGGGCCTGGAAGACGAAGGCCTGTTTGGTCTGCGCGTCCTGGGTAGGCGTGTTCCAGGCGACGGTGCCTTGGGAGAGGCGCGCGAGCCCGTGCAGCATGTGGAGCAGCGTGGTCTTGCCGGCGCCGTTGGGACCGATGACGATCGTGGTGCCCTGGGTGTCGAGATCGAGGTCGATGGGACCGACGATGGTCTTACCGCGGCGGCGGACCTGGGCGGCGTGAACGCTGAGAGGCAGGATCGCGGTCACCAGGTGCCCTCTCGTTCCGTTCTGCCGAGCCCGTGGATCATCAGGTTTACCGCGATGGCCAGCCCGATGAGGACGAAGCCGAGGCCGAGGGCGAGGGCGAAATTGCCCTTCGAGGTTTCCAGCGCGATGGCGGTGGTCAGGATCCGGCTGACATGGTCGATATTTCCGCCGACGATCATCACCGCACCGACCTCGCCGATGGCGCGGCCGAAGCCGGCAAGCGCGGCGGTTAGAAGCGCACGTCTTGCGTCCCAGATTAAGGTGGCCATGCGCTGGCGCTTGGTAGCGTTCAGGCTGATCAGTAGGTCATGGTAGTCGGCCCAAAGCTCTCGGATCGCCTGGTGGGCGATCGAGGCGATCAACGGCGTGACGATGATCACCTGGGCGATGATCATCGCTGTGGGGGTGAAGATCAGGTTCAGCGCGCCGAACGGGCCCTGACGCGAGAGGAACAGGTAGACGATGAGGCCGACGACGACCGGCGGCAGGCCCATCAACGCGTTGAGTAGCGCGATGACTATGCGGCGGTAGCGGAAGCGCTGGATCGCGAGCCAAGCGCCCAACGGCAGAGCGAGGGCGCAGGCGATGGCGACGGCGGTGAGCGTGACGTAGAGGCTGCGCAGGGTGATCTCGACAAGGTCGGAATCAAGCGTGACGATCAGCCAGAAGGCGGCCGTCAGGCCTTGCCAAATCTCCCCCATACGCGCGCGGTTCCCGTTGGTTTTTCAGGACGGTTTCAAAGATCGGCGCGCGGTGCAAGCAGGTCGCCGCGGGCGGGCCGGGATGACGTCACTGCGAAGTTCCACGGCCTCGCGTTGTCAGTCGAGCCGCACCGCGGGGCCACTGCCCTGCTCGGCGGACGAGAACCCGGCCTGGTTCAACCCGTACCAGGCGGCCACCGTGATCACCGCCATGGCGGCGAAAGCGAGGTACATGGCGCGCATGGGGCTACCCTTCCGTGTTGTCCTTCAGGAACGCGATCAGGTCGGCGCGGTCCTCTGGGCTGGTGATGCGCTGCATCGGCATCTTGGTGCCGGGAATATAGTGATCGGGACCCAGGTCGAAAAGCCGGTCGATCGTGGTCTCGTCCCAGACGATGTCGGCTTGGGCGACGGTGTCGGAGTAGAGGTAGCCGGGATAGCTGCCCGCCTTGCGGCCGAAAAGCCCGGCAAGCGACGGGCCGGCGCGGCGGATGCCGTCGTCGGCCAAGCTGTGGCAGATCGAGCATTTTCGACGGAACTGGCGTTCGCCGTTCGACATGGTGGCGGGGTCCTTCAGGAAGCCGCGCTCGGTCGTGCCGATGATCGGGCCGCCCTGCTTGGCGCCGATGGGCCAGAAATGGGCGGTATCGTCGATGCCGCCCGCCAGCACGGTTTCGCCGGTGGCATCATAGGCCAAGGCCCAGATCGGCCCACGCTTGGCGGCGCGAAAGTCGTGCACGATGTCCCAGGTGGCGGTGTCGACCACCATGATGTGGCCCTCGCCGTCGCCGACGGCGATTTGGGTCATGTCCGGGTTGGCGGCGATGTCGAGAACCGGGCGGCGGTCGAGCGTGAGGTCGGCGAGGATCTCGCCTGTGACCAGGTCGATCACCCGGGTGCCGCCGTCGGTGGCACCGTAGACAAGCCAACCCTCTGCCGCGTTGATCAACAGGCAGGTGACGCCAAATCCGTGGCGGGCGAGGATTCGCTCGGGCGTCCCTGTGCTCCGGTCCCAGGACCGGATCGTTCCATCCACGGAGGCGGTGAAAATCCGGCCCCCGGCATAGGCCACGTCGTTCACGCCGCTCTCGTGGCCGGTCAGCCAAGCGGTTTGCGACCCGGTGGCGAGGTCCCACAATCCCACCGTCCCATCCCAACTGGCCGAGGCAAGCTCGGTACCGTCGGGAGACACCGCGAGGTCCTTGATCTGGGCCTTGTGACCGGTCAGCCGGTGGAGGCGCGCGCCCGCCGCCAGGTCCCAGACCTCGATCGCGAAGTCGTCGCCGGCCGAGGCCGCCCTGCCCGGCCCGGCGAAGATCACCGTCTTCACCGCGGCTTCGTGGCCATCGAACCAGGTGACGCCGCCGGTTTCGAGGTCCCACAGGCCGACGGAATTGTCGAAGCTGCCGGTCAGGGCGCGGGTGCCGTCCGCCGAGACGGCGACATCGTGGACCGGGCCGCCGTGGCCTTCGAGCACCCGAAAGCCCTCAGCCGGGGCCTCCGCCGCCCAAAGGGCCAGCGCTATCGCGGCCAGGCGCATCTATTCTGCGGGCGTGGCGCCCTTGGGCGCGGTTTTCGCCTCGGCCTGCACCTCTTCGACCCAAAGCGAGTGGTGTTCCTTGGCCCAGTTCAGGTCGACCTGGCCGTCGCCCATGGCGTCGAACGCGCCCTCCATCCCAACCGAACCGATGTAGATATGGGCGATGATGATCACGATCATCGCGAAGGCGACGATGCCGTGCCAAGCGCTGGCGAGCTGCATCTCGGCATGCGGGGTCAGCTGTTCCGGAAGCGGATCCATGCCGATCCAGCCAGGTGCGCCGATCTGATTGAGCGCGACGAAAGTCTTGCCGAACATCGGTAATTCGAACGGGAAGAGAAGTGCGAGGCCGGAGGCCGAGACGCTGGCACCGAGCACGATCACGGACCAGAAGATCAGCTTCTGGCCGGCGTTGAACTTGCCCGCGGGGGGATGCGAGTGCTTGCTGAAAAGCCCGCCGCCTTTCATCAGCCACACGAGGTCGCGGGTATGAGGGATGTTGCGCAGAACCCAAAGGAAGAAGACCAGCACCAGCGCCAGCATGAAGGCCCAGCTCACGTTGTTGTGGACCCACTTCGAGATCTCCGCGAGCGTGCTGTAGGCCTCTTTGCCGATCCAGTCCATCAACCCGTTGCGGCCAAACAGCACGATCAGGCCGGTGATGCCGAGCAGGATGAACGAACCGGCGAGCAGCCAGTGGGCGAAACGTTCGAGCGCGTTGAAGCGTTCGATCTTGGTGCCGGCGGGGCCGGCCTCGATCATGATCTTGCCGCGAAGCAGGCGGAACAGGACCAACAAGCCGATCATGCCGAGGAGCGCGTAGCCGCCCCACGTACGCAGCGGACCCTCGCGGAATTCGAGCCAGGCGGTGCCGCTGTCTTGCATCAGAAGTGTCGCGCCGGGGCTCGAGTTGGAGGCGGTGACGTCAGCCGTGCCGAAGCGAAGCGCGCGCCAAAGCTCGGGGTCGGAGGCGCCGCCGAGGGTGCCGAGCTGATCGGTCGAGGGGGCACCGGTGGGCGCGCCGGTGGCGTCACGGCGAAATTGGTCGTCGACGTTAAGCCCCTGTTGGCGGCGCAGGATGTCCTCCAGCGTCTGGGCGCCGCCGGTGGCGGCGCGGTCGGGCTCTGCGACGCTGTCCTGGGCTTGTGCCTCGGCCGACGCGGTTGGCAGTCCAATCGCCAGGATCAGGAGAAGAACCTTGAAGATCTGCATGCTGGTTGCCCCGGTGATGCGCGTGTCCTGGTGGGGAAAGGTAGCGGACGGTGTGGGGGTTGGAAAGGGTCGGCGGTCTTGCACTTTGGTGGCGACACCGCCCGGGCGGCCCAATGCGTCATGCGCAGACGCGCCAGACGGAGATCGGCTTTGCACCGTTGCCCGATCCCCGAAACGCATGCCGCGACTGGGCCGCGGGCACGAGCAACCGGAACGCCGGATACGGGGCATTCCCCGCGGGCCCGGTTCTTGTTAGCATCATCGCATTGCACACATTGGCGAGGATTTCGACATGCGCGTTGCCACCTTCAATCTCTACCAATTCCTCGAGCCGCCCTTCCATTGGTACGAACGCAAGGACAGCGGCAAGAACACGTACTCGGAAAGCCAATGGACCGCCAAGACGGCCTGGATCACCACGCAACTGGCGGCAATGAACGCCGACGTGGTCGGCTTTCAGGAGGTGTTTTCAATCGGCGCGCTGCAGCAGTTGACCGCAGCCGCGGGCTATCCGCATTTTGCCACTGTGGACGTGCCGGGCCGCGACGACAATGACGACGAAGTGTTTTTCAACCCTGTGGTCGCGATCGCCTCGCGCTACGAATTCGCGGACGTGGCGGAATTGACGGTCGACGACGAGTTGCGTGCGTTTTTGCCGGTCGAGGACGGGTTCGATTTCTCGCGCCGGCCGCTATGTGCCACCGTCGAGACTCCGGAATTTGGCGAAGTCACTGTCTATGTCGCGCATTTGAAATCGAAACGGCCGCAGATGGACGACATCACCTATCCCGACGAAATGCCGTGGCGCGACCGGGTGTTGGACACCATGCGCAAGCTGTCGCGTGGTCACGTCGGCTCGCTACTGCAACGGGGGGCCGAGGCGGCGGTGGTATATTTGCGGATCTCCGAGACGTTGGAGGCGAACGAAAAGGCCCCGGTCGTCGTCCTGGGCGATCTCAATGACAAATCCGATTCGGTTGTTCTGCAATCGATCACGATGAGCCAGCGTATCCATGAGGTCGGCGGGGTGAAAAAGGCGGATTGGCCGCCTGGCGTAGCCGGCCAATTCTATCGCTTCCGACTGGCCGATGCGTTCCACATGGCACCTGACGAAACCGGCGAAGAACGCCCGGGCACGCATATGTGGGACAAGAAGTGGTCGACGCTCGATTACGTGCTGGTGTCGGACGTCTTCAGCCCGCGGTCGCCCAACAGCATCGGCCAGGTGACAGAATTCGAGGTCCTGAACGAGCATGTCGACAATGACGGGGTCGGCAACAAGACGCAGAGCGATCATGGCCAAGTGGTGGTCGAACTGTCGAAGCTGGTGCCGGACGGACCAAGCTGATTCTACGCGCGGATTCTGGCAACGCCCCGGGATTTGTCGGACAATCGGGCGCGGCTGGTCGGATTGTTCCGATCCAAAAACGCGGTATCGGCCAATCGGGGTCGCCTTATCCGTGCAGATCCGCCAAGTTCGGATAATTTTTCTCTATTATTTACCGCTAGTTAACCACGGTACGCTTGCTATGCGGCGGTCGGTCCGTCGGCGATACGCTGCCGATTGGAGGTGCAATTGGCTCGCTTGGAGGCAGAAAAATGGCTAGATTAAGGCTGCGCAGTGGGGGCCGTTGAGATGAGTGAACAGATCAGAATGCTTGCACGTCGATATGCCGTATCCATGCCCGTCGCCGAACTCGGCTTCTTTTTGGTGCTGATCGGAGCGCTGGCGCTGGTGGGCTGAGCCTACTGCGCCGCCTCTGCCATCGCCGGGCGAATCTTTTCCTCTAGAACCCGCGAGGTGACCGGGCCTGCGAAGCGCAGGATCACGGTGCCGTCGCCGTCCAGTACATAGGTTTCCGGGACGCCGTAAACGCCCCAGTCGAGCGCCGTGCGCCCATTCGGGTCCGCGCCCATGGCCTTGTAGGGATCACCGAGCTCCGCCAGGAATGCGAGCGCCTTGGTCGGATCATCCTTGTAGTTTATGCCGTAGATCGCCACGCCCTCGGCGGCGAGTTGTTCCAAGGTCGGGTGCTCGACCCGGCAGGGGGCGCACCACGAGGCCCAGTAATTCACCAGCTTCACTCCGCCCTCGCGCAGGGTGGCATCGGTGAAGGGCGGCTCGGCCCCAAGCTGGGTGAGTTGCATGGCCGGGGCGGGCTGGCCGGCGATGGCCGAGGGCAGCGCGTCGGGGTCGTCACGGTTCATGCCCACGTAGAACAGGACGGCGAGCCCGGCGAAAAGCGCGGGCGGGGCCAGCATCAGGGGCGACAGCCTAGCCATCGGACCGGCGCGCCTCGGCGGCGTCGAGCTTGCGCTTGACGGCGCGGGATTTCCACAGCGACAGCGCGATGATGGCGGCCAGCAGCAGCAGGCTGACGCCATAGGCCGACAGCACGGTACCGGCGTATTTGCCCAGATCGGGGATCATGCCATGCGCTCGCGCAGTTCCAGCGCGTGCAGGCGACGGGCGCGGATCTCGGTCTTGGTGCGGATCAGCACGAGGGCGACGAACAACAAAACGAAGCCGGCCATCGAGATCACCGCCGGCCACCAGAACACGTCGGCGATGTTCTCTTCGCGGTCGACGCTGAAGGTCGCGCCCTGGTGCAGGCCCTGGTTCCAGAAATTGACGGCGTAGCGGCTGAGGATCGCGAAGACCGAGCCCACGAGGCACAGAACCGCGGTGAGGTCGGCGGCGGTGTCGGGGTTCTCGATTGCCTCCCAGAGGGCGACGTAGCCGAGGTAGAACAGGAAAAGGATCAGGAAGCTGGTGAGGCGCGGGTCCCAAGCCCACCAGGTGCCCCACATCGGCTGGCCCCAGACCGCCCCGGTGAAAAGCGCGATCAGGGTGAAGGTGATGCCGATGGGCGCGGCGGCCTTGGCGGCAAGCGCCGAGACGTGGTGGCGGCGGATCAGCCAGATCAGCGAGGTCACCAGCATCATCGCCCAGGCGTTGATTGCCATCATCGCGGCAGGCACGTGCAGGTAGATGATCTTGACCGTCGAGCCCTGGCGGAAGTCGTCGGGGGTGAAGAAGAAGCCCCAGACCAGCCCGGTGACCAGCGCGGCGGCGGCCAGGATCGTCACCGCGGGCAGCACCGCATCAGCGGTAGCGATGAACTTCTTCGGATTGGCGTATTCCCACAGCGACATGGCGCTAGATGTACGGCGCCGCCGGCCCGGCAACAAGGGACCTTTGGCCGCAATCGGCGACCGATGACGGGGCCGTGAGGCGGCTTTGGGTGGCGCGGCGGACTGCGAGGAAGTATGATTAAATGCGAGCACTGGGAGGGCCCGGCCATGAGGAATGT
>JAAUYB010165256.1_pt1 | contig 23269 bp, 24 predicted proteins | sample 7278071 | NCBI WGS metagenome assembly JAAUYB01 (sample SAMN14350121, study PRJNA611818) | marine sediment metagenome | isolation source: surface marine sediment (1.8m) | place: French Polynesia: Moorea | collected 2018-08 | reverse complement strand
CTTTCTTGGGCAGCTTCCTGGGCAACTCGACCGCTGTGCCCGCGGCCCAGGCCGCGCAGCCCGGTCGCCATGGGCACAAGCCGCAGGCGGGGTTGCGCGGGGTGCAGATCGTGGCGCCCAGATCCATAACCGCCTGGGCATAGTCGCCGGGTCGGTCCGCCGGCGTCAGTGCCTGCGCCATCGCCGTCAGCACCGGTTTTGCCGTCGGCAGGGGGGTGTGTTCGTCGTGCAGCCGCGCCATGACCCGTTCGACATTGCCATCGACCACGGTCTCGGGCCGATCAAAGGCAATCGCGCTGATCGCGGCGGCGGTGTAAGGCCCAATCCCCGGCAGCTTCAGCAAGGCATCGTAACTGTCCGGAAACTGCCCGCCATGTTCCGACGTGACCACCCGTGCACATTTCAAAAGGTTGCGCGCCCGGGCGTAATATCCCAGTCCCGCCCAGGCCGCCATGACATCCCCATCCTCAGCGGCGGCAAGGTCGCTGACGCTGGGCCAACGTGCGGTGAACGCCTCAAAATAGCTTTTTACAGCGGCCACGGTGGTCTGCTGCAACATGATCTCAGAGAGCCACACGCGGTAGGGATCAGGCCGCTGCCCGCCCGCGCGCGCCTCCGGGCCAACACGCCACGGCATCACCCGGGCATGGCGGTCGTACCACTCCAAAAGAACCTGGGACAAGGCAAGGTCACGCACGTCTGACGATCCTTTGATGGTTTGGCGTGATTCCGGGCTGGCTGAGTGGCCACGCGACCACTAGGATAGCGCCATGGAGACGAAGTCAAACCCCGCGCGGCACAAGGGCACCACCAAAGGGTTCGCCCGCACCTCGACCCTTTTGACCAAGCGCATTCGCAAGGCCAGCGAAAGCCGCGGCTTTGCCCAGACCCGTCTCTTGACCCATTGGGCCGAGATTGCCGGCGATGACATCGCCGCGGTGTCACGTCCCGTCGAGGTCAGCTTTGGCCGCGGCGGCTTTGGCGCGACGCTGACTTTGTTGACGACTGGCGCGCATGCGCCGACGCTTGAGATGCAGAAAGAACAACTGCGCGCCCGGGTCAACGCGGTCTATGGCTATAACGCCATCGTGCGCGTGCGGATAACGCAGACCGCGGCAACGGGTTTTGCCGAGGGGCAGGTGGATTTCCAGCATCGGCCGGCGCGAAAGCCTACGCCCACAACTTCGCCCGAGATCGCAAAAGCGGCGCGCGAAACGACGCAAGATGTGGCCGACGAAACCCTGCGGCAAGCGCTTGAACGTCTGGCCGCAAACGTCATATCCAAGGACAAATCGCAGGGCTGAGCCCTGCCATCGACAGAATCAGAGGAACAGGCATGAAACGCATCCTTCCCGCCGCGCTGCTGGCGATTGCCCTTCTGGCCGGAGGTGGCTGGTGGATTTCCCAGCAGGGCAGCACGTCCGGCACCGGGTTCGATCTGCCGGGCGCCGCCATTGCGCAGGACACCGGCGCAGAGATTGAGATTGACGAAATGACCATTGGGTCGGCAGATGCGCCGGTCGAGGTGATCGAATACGCCTCTTACACCTGCCCGCATTGCGGCACTTTCCACCTGCAGGTACTGCCCGAGATCAAGGCCAATTATGTCGACAGCGGCAAGGTCCGCTTTGTCTATCGCGAAGTCTACTTCGACAAGTACGGCATGTGGGCGTCGCTGATCGCGCGTTGTGAGCCAACCAAGTTCTTCGGTATCACCGACCTGCTCTATAAAGGCCAGTCGGATTGGTCCCGCGCCGGATCGGACGCCGCCATTGCCGATGCGCTGCGCAAGATCGGGCTTTTGGCCGGGATCGACAAGGAACAACTCGATATCTGCCTCAGCGACGGGAACAAGCTGCGGGCGCTGGTGGAATGGTACCAGGCCAACGCCGAAGAGCATGACATCCGCTCGACCCCGTCCTTCGTGATCGATGGCGAGAAGTTCTCCAACATGAGCTACGCGGATTTCGCCGCCGTGCTGGACGAAAAAATCGGCGAATGACATCGGCACCGCGCGGCCCCCTCGAAGGGCTGAAAGTCATCGAATTGGCACGCATTCTGGCCGGCCCCTGGGCCGGTCAAACGCTTGCCGATCTGGGGGCGGAGGTGATCAAGGTCGAGGCCCCGCGCGGCGATGACACCCGGCAATGGGGCCCGCCCTTTTTCGAACGTGAGGGCGACCGTTCGGCCGCCTATTTCCACTCCTGCAATCGCGGCAAACGCTCGGTGGTGATCGATCTTGCGTCGGAGGACGGCCAGGCGCAGATGCGCGATCTGGTGGCAGATGCCGACATCCTGATCGAGAATTTCAAGGTCGGCGGGCTGGCCAAATACGGGCTCGACTATGCCAGCCTGTCAAAGGTCAATCCACGTCTGATCTACTGTTCGATCACCGGCTTTGGCCAGGACGGGCCGTATGCCCATCGCGCGGGCTATGACTATATCATCCAGGGCATGTCGGGGTTCATGTCGATAACCGGCGATCCTGATGGCCAGCCGCAACGCGCCGGCGTCGCGATCACCGATCTCTTCACCGGGCTCTATTCCGTCTCGGGCATCCTCGCCGCCCTGCATCAGCGCGACCGCACTGGGCGCGGCCAGCATATCGATATGTCGCTTTTGGATTGCGCGGTCTCGGCCATGGCGAACCAGGCGCTGAATTACCTCTCGACCGGTACGCCGCCCGGCCGCACGGGCAATTACCACCCCAACCTCACGCCCTACCAGGTGTTTGACTGCGCCGATGGCCATATCATCATCGCCACCGGCAACGACGCGCAATACCAGCGCCTCTGCCACCTGCTGGACCTGCCCGATATGGCCGAGGCGCCCAACTACCTGACCAATGCCGACCGGGTGACCAACCGCGAAGCGATGATCACCCGCCTGACCGCCGCCACAAGCTCCCGGACCAAAGCCGATCTCCTGGCCGCTTGCGAGGCGCAAGGCGTCCCAGCCGGGCCGATCAACAACATGGCCGAGGTCTTTGCCGACCCGCAAGTGATCGCACGCGGGTTGCAAATCGCGCCCGACGGCGTCGCAGGCGTCCGCGCGCCGTTCAAATTCTCAGACGCCGATCTGTTGCTCGACCACGCGGCCCCCAAGCTCGACAAGCCCTAGGCACGCCCACCTGTCTTCATCTTGCCCCTAAACTCCGGGGAGCGCGAGGGGCAGCGCCCCTCGTTCCTGCCCTCCGCCAAACCGAGCCGTCAGTGCAGATGATCCACCACCATCAGATGCTGCGCCAGCGTTTGCACCTCGTCCAGCCAGCGGATCACCAGCTTGGGATCAGAGGGCGCCGGTGATACCCCTGGTGCGATCTCATGCGCCAGCACCGCCTCGATGGCCAAAGCCACCGGCACCGACACCAGCCGCGCCATCGCTGTGCCGCGCGCATCCCCCCAGGCATCCATCACATAGGTCTTGTGCCAAACCGCCGCGCCATCGCGCTCCGCCTTCAAAGACACGCAGAGCACCACGCGATCCGGCTCATCCTCGCCATAGGCATTCTCGGCGAGCAGCCGCTCGGCCAAGGTGTTCAGGCGGGCATCATCGGCGGTCTCCACCTCGGCAAAAATCTCTTTCCACGCCTCGGCCCAGCCGTTCAGGCGCAAGGTACCGCGGACAAAATCTTTCACCTTCCAGATCGGATCAAAGTTGTAATCCTCGATGAAAGGCAGCGAATCGCGGTTGGGATAGACTTCAAACGTTTCATGCGGATCAAGCGGCGCATCATAGCGCCCCAGCGCATCCCAGGGCCGCGCCACGTTTAATTCGGTGAAATGCCGGATCGACCGCGACGGCGACCGCAACGCTTTCAGCACCCCCACCGGCGCCCAGCTGAACTTATAGCGAAACGCGTTGGGATGTTTCGGCACCCCGCCGCAATAGGAGGTGAAGGACAGCGCATTGTCGCCGTCATAGGCGTCCGACTTGCGATACTCCGTCACCAGGTGATGCGCCATCAGATGGTCGATCCCCGGGTCGAGGCCCACCTCGTTCACCAGACACACCCCCGCCAATTGCGCCTTGGCGTGCAGCGCCCGCATCTCAGGCGCGATGTAGGACGAGCTGACAAAATGCGCGCCCTTCGAGATCGCCATCTCGGCCAGCGTCACGTGCCAGTCGCCGGGCAGCATCGACACCACCACATCGCCCGGCTGCAGCTCCGCCGCAAGCGCGTCGGGGTCAAAGCGATGAATACGCTGGGTCAGATCCCCCACCGCCGCCTGCGCCTTTTCCGGCGTCCGGTTCCAGACCGTCACCTCATGGCCTGCCATGATCAGCCGCCGCAACCCGGGGATCGAGGACAGGCCTGTGCCGCACCAGTGGATTGTCATCAGCTCAGCTCCTTCATATGGGCCGCAAACGTCGCTTCGGCCCGTCCCCAGACCCCGGCTTCGGGCTGACCAAGCGTCTTGAGATGCGGCAGCAACTGCGCGGCAAAATCCTCTGACGATTCGCGCGGCAAGAGGGACGGCAGATTGTCGATCGCCATCACATCCAGCGGCGGGCTCTCGTGCACGCGCAAGGCCGGGGCCGCCCAATCGGTCACGTGATCATAGACCTTGATCGGGGAAAAGTCGCTGTCGGGATCACAGGCGATGTCACCAATCACACTCAAACGCCCCGCGGCATGCGGCGCGTCGGCGGCCACAAAGACCGGTGTCCCGGGGCGCGCCAGAATGCAGTTGAAGAAGAGATCATGTGCCAACACTTCGGGAAACGGCCCGCCATGCGCGGTTTCAGCCATGTCCCATTTTGTCACCGGCACCCCCATCGCGGTGCAAAGGTCGCTGGCGCCCGTGCCGACGCGCCCCAACGCCCCGATCACCAGCGCATTTGGCCGCCCCTGTCCTGCATGAACCAGCGCCTGCTGCACATCCGCGAGCAACGTCGCAGAAGACCCCCAGGTGTCCACCGGCGCGCACAGCCCCCCGCTCTGCTGCGCCGCCCAGGCCAACAGGCTGACCGCCGCACCGGCATAACCCGCCCAATAGCCAAAGGCCGCCACCCGCCGCCCGTCCGGATCCACCAGGTATTCCAGATCCAACAGCGTCCCGCCCCCGGCCGCAAACCGCGCCATGAGCCGCTGCCCCGCCGGCTGGCCCTTGAAGGCATGGCCAAACATGATGTGTCGGTGGCGCAAAGGGGTGCCGTCCTCCGGCAGCTCTTTCAGGCCAAAGATGATCGCCTCTGCCGGCGCTTCCGACCAGGACCCTTCCGGTGCAATCTCGGCGCCCACCGCGCGATAGGCCTCCGCCCCGATCACCCGCGTCGCGCTTTCCTCCACCGTCACGCGATAGCCTTGCGCGATCAGCGCCGCCGCGCCCTCGGGCAACAGCCCGACGCGTTCCTCATTCGGCCGGCTTTCGGCGCGCACCCACAGATGTGTCATGTCCATCCCCCCGTTGCGCGCCACGCTAGCGCAAGGCCGCGACCGCGAAAAGCCATGCTTACAAATGGCTGCGGGCGAATTGCCGCTCGGGGCTTTGCAGATGCGGCAGCGCGTTGAACTGCGTCAGCGCAAGCCCCGTGGGCAAAGGCTGCCAACGATGGACCGAGGTATTCTCGATCGCCAGGCACGCATGCGCCAGCGCATCCAGCCCCAGCCCCATGGTCACCCGCATCGCCATGCCGATCAGTCCACCCGAGGTCACCACCAGCGCCCGCCCCTCACCACCTGTAATCTCGTGCAACGCCGTGCCCACACGCTCCTCAAACGCCTCAAAGCTCTCCGGCGCATCGGCAATCTTCCCGTCCTTCCAGGCCGTGAAGAGCTGCGGCAGATGGGTAACAAACCCCTCGCGATCTTCCGGAATGGCGACACCGTGCTGGGTCTGAAACAGATGCGCGAGCGTAAAGTACTCCAGCTCGTTCAGCCGTGCATCCTCCACCATCGCGCTCTTACCCTCGACCCCAATGGCCTCCGCGGTCTGACGATGACGGTTCAAAGTGCCGCAATAGACCCGCGCAAACCGTTCGCCCGAGGTCACAAAATGCTCCCCCAGCCAACGCGACTGCTGCCGCCCGAGGTCACTGAGATTGTCGTAGCTCGTCTCGTCGCGCGCGGTGGTGTTTGCCTGCCCATGCCGCACAAGGGTCACATGTGCCATATCTGCTCTCCGTCTTCCCGCGTCTGATACGCAGCAAGCGCCTGGATGAAAACGGGTGAAGCACAGAAAAACGCCAAATCCTGGCCCGATAACCACTCCAAGCAACGCCTCAAATCAATGCCGTCCAACAACTAAGAGCGCCCACCGCGTGCCATCCCAAAGGGATGGCGCGCAAACCCTGTGGCGCGAAGCGCCGCTACTGGATCAAACCTGGCCGCTCAGGCGTCGCGTTCCGCGCGGTTGCGCCACTCTTCGGCTTCGTGCCGCGCCTCGCGCAGGCCTTCCATCGCTGCCGACAGCTCTGCCTCGGTCTGCGCAAGCTGGTTGGTCAGCTCCGCCTCGCGCTGCTGCAGATAGGTGATTGCCTGGTCGCGTGTTTCCTCGGCCTCGTGCAGCTCCTGGCTCATCCGTTCCAGCTGATCCACATCGGCCTGGCTGATCCGGCTGAACCGATGCACCAGCCAATGCGCAAACCAGCCCAGGCAAAAGGCCACAAACAGGATGACGGCTGTTGCGATTATGAACTCGGTTCTATTCATCCCCGGCTTCCTCTGCGGGCGCGGTTTCGCCCTCTTGCTGTTGGTCGGCCACCGCATCCAGCGTGGTGGGTTCTTCGGGGATCGGCTCGGCCACGACCAGCTTGAACTCGATCCGTCGGTTCGCCTCACGCCCCTCTTCGGTGGTGTTGTCGGCGATCGGGTTATCCTCGCCATACCCCGTGATCGTATAGCTGGCCGTCAGCACGCGACGATCCCGCAAGGCATCCGCCACCGCCTGCGCCCGGTCCTGGCTCAGTTCCTTGTTCATCACTTCGCGGCCCTGGCTGTCGGTATGCCCGCCGATCTCCAGCGGAATATCACCGCAGATCTTCAAAAGCTCCGCCACCTCATCGAGGATGTCCTTGGCCGACAGATCCAAAGTCGCCGATCCCGGCTCAAAGGTGATCTTGCGCTCGCCGATGATCGCCACGATGCCGGCCACACAATCCTCCGGCGACGGAATCCCCAGCGACCGGTCGAGCTTTTCCTCATAGGTCACCTGGATATCGAAATCCGACGCTTCGCCCAGCTTGGTGGTCAGCAGTTGGGCGATCTCCACATTGGCCTGGCTGTTGCCGGTTTTGCCGGTCACGGTCACGCTGTTGGGCGTCACGGTCACCGCGCCGTTTTCTAGCATTGCCAACGCCTCAAGCCCCGCCAGCGCGCGTGTCGCCCAACCTTGCGGCAGGTTCTGATCCACCCGCGCGGCGGTATAAACCGTGTCCGAGCCGAACCGCGCCCGGGCATAGCTGTCCGCCGTCTGGCGGGTGATTTCGCTGTTGAGCCGCCCGCGGAGCTGCACATTGCCCTCGGGACTGCGCGTGGCGACAAATTCCGGCGGGCCGGCGTCGGTCACCACTTCGGGCTGCTGCAGCACCGCCTGCAAGGCAAAGACCGGTGGTAGGGCCGTCTCCAGCTCGCCAATCACCCGGTCAAACAGCGCCTGGCTGGTACCCTCAGGGGCCAGAATCGCGATATCGGCATTGCTGATGGTCAGCGATCCGGCACCCAGCTCTGCCAGCTTGGCCATGCTGATCTCAACCGCATCGACCCAGCGCCGCGACGGCGTGCCCAGCCCGATGCGGCAGGTCGCCTTGCCCTCAAGCCCCGCCTGAGCCGCTGCGCGCAAGATACGGTCCCGCGAAGCCTCACTGTCAGCCGAACAGGCATCAAACCGCACACCGTTGTCGTCGATCAGAAACCGCAAGGTGAAGGGGGAAATCACCGGTCGCGGCGCCGATAGTTCCAGCGCCAGGCGCAGCCCGTCGGGGGCCTGGCGCGCCAGGGTCGCCTCGATCCGCCGCCGCGCCTCTTCGCTTTCGGTCATCGCCTTGACGGCCACCCGCCCCGCCTCGACCGAGATCTTGGATTGCGGCAGGTCGCGCAGGGTGCGCGTGGCATAGCGCAGCGCCTTGTTCCAGCCTTTGGGTTGCGGGAAATCGGCTGTCTCCAGAAGGTCCGCCACCTCGGCTCCGCCGGCAATTTCGGTGAACTGCGCAATCAAAGCTTCACGGTCGGTGGTCACCGGCACCAGACCAATCACCGAAATCCCAGAATCGTTGCGCAGGATCTCCAGCGAAAAGCGCGGCGGTGCGATATCCTCGGCCTCTTCGACCAGCATCTGGTCGATCACCCGCGCGGCGTCCACCTCTCCCCCCGCGATGCTGACGGCGCGAAAGCGCAGCGCTTCATCGGGGGCCGTGCCAATCAAAAACACTTGCAAGCCGTTGGTATCCGCATCCGCCCAGGTCAGTCCCTCGCCATCCAGCGCGTTGCGCACCGCGATTTCCGACGCATCTTCAACCAGCCGGACCGTGAAATACGCCGCCACCAGGCTAAGCAGCCCTGCCAGTACAAACGTACCGGCAATTGTGAAGATCGAGGAAAGGCGCATGGGCGCTCCGGTCCTGTGGCTGTCTTTGGTCTGATACGCCGCGGCGGCGCAATCTGCAATCAGGCGAAAAGCGCAGCGGCAAAAAACGCCACCGGGATCAGCCCGGCATCGCGGTTAGACCGAAAAAGCGTTAACAACCGCTTGGAATCGTCCAGTTTGACCCGGCGTAGCTGCCACATCAGGTGCCACCCCATCGCCCAGGGCGCGCAAAGCAGGATCACCATCTGCAGAATCTCGCCATCCAGGGCCGCGGCCACCACCGCAATGCCCATCAGCGCCACTGTCAGCACCAGAAAGCGCGCAAGCCAGGCCGGCGTATTGTCGCCAAAAAGCCGGGCTGTCGATTTCACGCCGATCAACGCATCGTCCTCGCGGTCCTGATGCGCATAGATCGTGTCATAAAACAGCGTCCAGACCAGACCCGCGAGATAGAGGTAGACCGCCGGCCAGCCCAGCGACCCGCTATGCGCCGTCCAGGCCAGCAGCGCGCCCCAGTTGAACGCAATGCCCAGAAAGACCTGCGGCCACCAGGTAAAGCGCTTGGCAAATGGGTAGATCGCCACCGGCAGCAGCGCCAGCACCCCCAGGGCAATCGCCATGGGCGGAAAGGTGATCAGGATGCAGAACGCCACCAGCGATTGGATCACCGCCCAGGCCAGCGCCTGTTTCGTGCTGGCCTGCCCCGACGGGATCGGGCGCGAGGCGGTGCGCGCCACCGATCCGTCGATATCGCGGTCGGTGATGTCGTTCCAGGTGCAGCCCGCGCCGCGCATCAGGAAGGCGCCGATCCCGCAGCCGACAAAGATCCACAGATCAAAGAGCCGCACCTGCCCGTCATGCACCATCGACAGCAACAGTCCCCACCAGCACGGCAGCAACAAGAGCCAGGTGCCGATTGGCCGATCCGCCCTGCTCAGCCGCAGATAGGGCCGCGTCCAGGCGGGCGCTGACCGATCCACCCAGTTGCCGCGCACGGCATCGGCCACCTGGCCCTCTGGCGTTGGGTCTGCTTGGCTCATATGGTGCGCCCCATGAAGACGAAGGTTCGCCTGTATGTAGAGCACCCGCTTGGCCCGGCACAACCTGTTCCCCTGTCGCGGGACCAGGCGCATTACCTTTTCGGCGTGATGCGACTGGGGGTTGGCGACGCGGTGGCGCTCTTCAATGGGTGTGACGGGGAATGGCGGGCCGAGGTTATTGAGGCCGGTAAACGCGGCGGGCAGTTGGTCTGTCAGGCGCAGACCGCGGAACTGCAAATGCCGCCCGACCTCTGGCTGCTCTTCGCGCCGATCAAGAAGGCGCGCACCGATTTCATCGTTGAAAAAGCGGCTGAGATGGGCGCGCGGCGGATCCTGCCGGTGCAGACCGATTTCACAAATGCTGAACGCATTCGCCAGGACCGGCTGCAAGCGCATGCGGTCGAGGCCGCTGAACAATGCGGTGGGACTTATGTGCCCGAGGTGGCGGGGTTGCAAAAGCTGAGCGCCGTGCTGGCGGATTGGCCTGTCGAGAGGCAGCTGATGTTTTGCGACGAAGCGCTCTCTGGCGGTACAGTCGGGCTGGAAAACGGATCAAAAGGCCCTTGGGCGATCCTGATCGGGCCCGAGGGCGGTTTTTCCGATGCCGAACGCCAGCGCCTCCGGGCCATGCCGCAGGCGTACCCAACGGCGCTTGGCCCGCGCATTCTGCGCGCCGATACTGCCGCCGTGGCCGCGTTGACGCTGTGGCAGCAGGCGCTGGGGGATTGGCGGTGATCCGGCCCGAAGCGGCCGCTGCGTTGCGCCGCTGGCGCGAGGTGCTGGTGGGTTTGGCTGCCTTGTTGCTCGGGCTCTACTGGGCGTTTCTGACCGGTGGCGGGCTGCTGCATTGGGTGGGTTACGTGGTTGCCTTTGGTGGCGCCGCGCTGATCCTCGCTGGCCTGCAACGCGCGCGGTTTCGCCAAGGGGGTGGCGGCCCGGGCATCGTGCAGGTGATTGAGGGGCGGATCAGTTATTTCGGCCCGCTTAGTGGCGGGATCATCGATCTGGAAGACCTACGGCAACTGACGCTCGACCAGACCGCGCGCCCGGCGCATTGGATGCTGCACGCACCCGGCCAGCCGCCGCTGGCGATACCCACAAATGCCGAAGGTGCCGATCAGCTCTTTGACGCTTTCGCCACGCTGCCTGGCATCAGGACCGAGCATATGTTGCGGCAGATGCATGCCGAGGCGGGCCACGTGGTTGTGATCTGGCAATCCCCCGACACGCAATCCGCAACCCGCCGCTTGCATTGACAGCAGCGGTAATTCTGACCATGCGTAACACCCTGACCCATACGCAAGATCGGAGCCTTACCCCATGTCCATCCCACAATCCGGCGGCGGCCCGATCGAAGATTTTGCCCAGCTGGCCGAATACCTTGAGGCAGGCTGCAAACCGAAAGACGATTGGCGGATCGGGACCGAACATGAAAAGTTCGGCTATTGCAAAGACAGCCTGAAACCGCTGCCCTATGACGGTGACCGGTCGATCCGCGCCGTGCTGGAGGGGCTGCGCGACCGGCATGGCTGGTCCCCGGTGCATGAGGGCGGCCACCTCATCGGGCTGGAAAAGGACGGCGCCAATGTCAGCCTGGAGCCCGGCGGCGCGCTGGAGCTCTCGGGCGCGCCGCTCGAGACGATCCACCAAACCTGCGACGAGGTGAACGAGCACTTGGCGGAGGTGAAAAGCATCGCCGATGAGATCGGTGTCGGTTTCATCGGCCTTGGTGCTGCGCCGATTTGGACCCATGACCAGATGCCGCTGATGCCCAAGGGCCGCTACAAGCTGATGGACAGCTATATGCAAAAGGTGGGCACGTCGGGCACCACGATGATGCGGCGCACCTGCACCGTGCAGGTCAATCTCGATTTCGGGTCCGAGGCGGACATGGTGCAAAAGCTGCGCGTGGCGCTGGCCTTGCAGCCCGTGGCGACAGCACTTTTCGCCAATTCGCCGTTTTTCGAGGGCAAGCTCAACGACCACAAAAGCTGGCGCAGCCAAGTTTGGCGACACCTCGATGAAGATCGCACCGGCATGCTGCCCTTTGTCTTTGAAGACGGGTTCGGGTTTCAGCGTTGGGTGGACTATGCGCTTGATGTGCCGATGTATTTTGTCTATCGCGACGGCCGCTATATCGACGCGCTGGGCATGTCGTTCCGCGATTTCCTGAAGGGGGAGCTGCCTGCATTGCCGGGGGAAAAGCCTTTAATGTCGGATTGGGCGGATCACCTCACCACGCTCTTCCCCGAGGCGCGGATCAAGAAATTCATCGAAATGCGCGGGGCCGATGGCGGTCCGTGGCGGCGGCTCTGTGCTTTGCCGGCCTTGTGGGTGGGTCTGCTCTACGATCAGACCGCGCTCGATGCCGCCTGGGATCTGGTGAAACACTGGGATGCCGACACACGCGAGGCGCTGCGGGTTGCGGCCAGCGTCGACGGGTTGCAGGCGCAGATCGGTGATCTGCACATGCACGATCTGGCGCAAGAGGTGCTGGTGATCGCCGAGGCTGGGTTGAAAGCGCGGGCGCGTGTCGGGGCAGGCGGGCTATTGCCCGACGAGACGCATTTCCTCAACGCGCTCAAGGAAAGTGTGGAGACCGGTCAGGTGCCCGCCGACGAATTGCTGGCGCGCTATGCGGGTGATTGGCAAGGCGATCTGACCCGGATCTACGGCGATTACAGCTATTGATCAGGCCTCGGCCTGCTTTGACTTGCCCAGCACGCGGCTGCGGTAATAGTCGCTGATCTGCGCGCGTTGGGCGGCGATCTGTTCCTGCGAGGGTTCGACCGATCCGTTGATCAGCACGGCGTAACCGGCCATCGGATCATGCGATTTCGCAGTGCTGGCCGGGCGGCCTGCGCTGTCGTCCGACGGCATCGGAAGCCCGCGCCCCTCAGGCCCACGCGGCGCGCCCCATTTGTTGTCTTTCGTCTGGCCGGGCATGGCCAGCAGGAACATCAGGATAAACGGGCCGACAAAGGGCACAAAGCTCACCAGATACCACAGCGACGACCGGCCGGTATCGTGCAGGCGGCGCGCGGCCACGGTGATTTGCGGGATGAAGGTCAGCAGCAGCAAGATCGGCGTCCAGTAGGCCAGGACATGCAAGGGCGGCTGCGGTTGCAGCACCGTCATCACATCCACCGCAATTGCAGCGATCAACGCGATGCTGAAGAACAGGATTGCCCACCAGTATTCCGCGCGCGACGCGCGGCCGGTGAAGTTGAAAGCGCGCAAAAAGAAAGCCTCAATGGCAGCAATCGGTCCGATCATCTGGCCAGTCCCTACGTTCTATCCTCGCAGAGGAAGGTGCGTGAGGGTTGGGGCCGAAATGTGGCAGCGCCGCGAAAAGGTCGCGGCATTCGCGGGGTCAGTAGCCGATGGCGCAGCCGTCCTTGCGCGGGTCCGATGCGCCTTCGAGCACGCCATTTTCATGGATCACAATCGACTGCGCGCCGCCCAGCGGGACATCCGGCGTCACGATCTCGTGGCCCAGATCGGCGAGTTCGGCTCGCACCTTGTCGCCATAGCCGCGTTCCAGCTGCAGTTTGCCATGCTCGGGGAAGCTCCGCGGCGCATCAAGCGCGGCCTGCGCGTCCATGCCGAAATCGGTCATGTTGGTCATCACGCGGGCATGGCCGTTGATCTGGTATTGCCCGCCCATCACGCCAAACGGCATGGTGACGCGGCCCTGATCGCGCACAATCGCCGGAATGATCGTGTGCATCGGGCGTTTACCACCGCCAAGCTCGTTCGGGTGGCCCTCTTGCAGCGAAAAGCCCGCGCCGCGGTTTTGGAACAGGATGCCGAATTTCTCGGACGCGATACCCGAGCCAAAACCGTGAAAGACCGAATAGATCAGCGACACGACCATGCGGTCGCGGTCAACCACGGTGATATAGATCGTGTCCTTGTGCACCGCCTCGCTGATCGTGGTGGCACTGGCCATGGCGCGTTTCGGATCGATCAGCGCGGCCAGTTTCTCGGCCGCTTCCATGCTGAGCAGATGATCCATCCGCGTCATGTGATCGGGATCGGCGAGAAAGCGGTTGCGGGCGTCATAGGCCAGTTTTGCGGCTTCGGCTTCGATATGCGTGCGCGCGGCGCCAAACGGGTCCATCGAGGCCAGATCGAACTGCGACAGGATGTTGAGCATCAGGATCGCCAGCGTGCCCTGGCCGTTGGGCGGGTGCTCCAGCAACTCGCGGCCTTTATAGGTGCCGCCGACCGGATCGCCGATGGTGCAGGCAGTGGCGGCGAAATCCGCAGCCGTGTGCGCGCCGCCGCCGGCCGTCAGGGTGGCGAGCATGTCCTCCATCACTTCGCCGTCATAAAACGCAGCCCGCCCGTCCCGCGCGACGCGGCGCAATACTTCGGCCTGGCCCGGCAAAGCAAATGTGTCACCCAACTTGGGGATCGCGCCGCCGTTCAGGAAATGTGTCCGGCCGTGGCCTGACAGCACCGGCTCGCTTTCCTGCCAGTCCCAGGCGACGCGGGGCGATACCGGCACGCCTTCGTCCATATAGCGGATCGCGGGCGCAAGGCTGTCGGCGAGGCCCAGCCGGCCCCAGTTTTCTGACATGGTGCAGAAGGCATCAATCGCCCCCGGGATGGTCACTGCGCGCGCATCTTGCAGCGGGATGGTTGTGTGTCCTTCGGCGCGCAGGGCGGCGGCATCTGCCGCTGCGGGTGCGCGGCCCGAGCCGTTGATGGCGATCACGTCATCGCCGCCCGCGGGTGAGATCAGCGCGAAACAGTCGCCGCCAATACCGGTCATCTGCGGCTCAGCCAGCCCGAGGATCACCGCACCGGCAATGGCCGCGTCCACCGCGTTGCCTCCTTGCTGCAAGATCCCAACAGCCGCTTGCGCCGCCAGCGGGTGTGATGTGGCACACATCCCGTTCGTCGCCATGACCGCCGAGCGGCCCGGTTGGTGAAAGTCTCGCATGGCTGTCTCCCTCGGGTCCCGGCGCGACAATAGGCCCGGTATGGGCAAGGTCAATTGCGCGCGCGCCAGTTCCCGGCCCTGGAAAGCGGTTTTGCGCTAACGCCGTTGCGCGGGGTCGTGTCTTGCCTGAACTGGCGAGTCTGGCACACGTTTGGCATGTAGATTCTGCGGTATGTCGGGGGAACGGGTAGTACCTCGGTGCCGCGCACTGGGTGGGGGCTGTTGCGACGCGACACCGAGGGAAGCCATATGCAGCTACAAGGATGAGAATGCCGAACCATGGTGGCGAAAATGCGACCGGATCTTGACCTTGTGGCGAAAACTTGGCGGCGGAATTCTGGCGATGCGTGCCCTGACTCTGCTGATGCCGCCCTCAGGCGTCGATCGGGATCAGTGGCACATCCAGTTCCAGGATGTTCACCCCGGCATCGCAGCGATAAGTCACGCGGCTGGCCAGCGTCCGGATCATGTACCAGCCAAAGCCGCCCTCGGGCAAATCCTGCAACGGCACATCCAGATTGGCGGGTGTACCCATGGGCAGCCGGCCCTGCGGCAGCGGGGTGCCGCAATCACGCAGATCGGCCTGCACAACACCATCGGCACAGCTGAGCGTCAGGCGGATGTGCCCCCCCGGTTCTTCGCGATAAGCGTGTTCGACGACGTTGTTCAAGGCCTCGGCCAGGACAAGCTCCAGCGTGTGCCAATCCGCGGCGGCCAAGCCATGTGCCGTCGTCTCGGCCCGCAGCCGCTTGAGCATATGCCGCACGTCGCTGGACGTGCTGCCGCAGGTCAGGGTCACGGAAAACCGGGTATTTGGCGGGGTAAAGGAAGGCATCTCACAACATCCGTCAGCCGACAGGATCCCCTGTCATCCCGCCGCTTGTGCCTGCGCCAGATCGCTGTGAATGCGAAAGATCGTATCCATCCGCGTCATCCGGAACACCTTGTCCACGGCTTCGGTCAGATCGACAAGCTCCAGTTTCTGGCCATCCGGCATTTGTTTCATCGCCGCGACCACGGCGCCAAGCCCGCTGGAATCGATGAAATCGACCTTGGCCAGATCGAGCAGCACCCGCCCCGCCAGATCCGCGGTCAGAATGCGCATCTGGTCTTTGAAATCGATGGCAACGGCGGCGTCGATGCGGGTTTCATCGACCTGGATGATGTTGACGGCGCCATCCTGTGTCACGTTGAGTTTCATACTCGCCTCATTTACTGCTTGCGCGCGACCCTAAAGCGCAATCCTTACCATTCGGTGAGTGCGCACCCGGCAGGGCAGGAGGAGACATGCAACAGGTTGTGATCACCGGCGCCTCGCGGACGCCGATGGGCGGGTTTCAGGGTGTGTTCGCCGACACACCCGCCTCGGTCTTGGGCGGGGCGGCCATTCGCGGCGCGCTTCAGCAGGCCGGCAAACCCGCCGTGGATGAGCTACTGATGGGCTGCGTCCTGCCCGCAGGTCAGGGCCAGGCCCCTGCCCGGCAGGCCGGCTTTGCCGCCGGTCTGGGTGAAGAGGTGCCCGCCACCACGCTGAACAAGATGTGCGGATCGGGGATGAAGGCGGCAATGATGGCCTGGGATCGGCTGGCGCTGGGACACGCCGAGGCAATCGTGGCCGGTGGCATGGAATCGATGACCAGCGCGCCCTACATCCTGCCAAAGATGCGCGGCGGGGCGCGGATCGGCCATGGCCAGGTGGTCGATCACATGTTCCTCGATGGGCTGGAGGACGCCTATGATAAGGGCCGCCTCATGGGCACCTTTGCCGAGGATTGCGCCGAGGCGTTCCAGTTCACCCGCGAGGCGCAGGATCAATACGCGCTGGCGTCCCTGTCAAACGCGCTTGATGCCGAACGCTCGGGCGCGTTTGAGCCCGAGATTACCCCCGTCACCCTGCACACTCGCATGGGCGAAGAGATCATCACCCGCGATGAACAACCCGGCAAGGCGCGACCGGAAAAGATCCCGATGCTGAAACCGGCCTTTCGCAAGGAAGGCACGGTCACCGCGGCCAATTCCTCGTCGATCTCCGACGGCGCCGCGGCTTTGGTGCTGACCACTTTGGACGCCGCCATCGCCGCCGGCGCCACGCCACGCGCACGCGTGGTGGGCCATGCGAGCCACGCCCAGGCCCCAAACCTCTTCACCACCGCGCCGGTGCCCGCCGCACAAAAACTGCTGGAACGCATTGGCTGGCGCAAGGAGGACGTCGACCTTTGGGAGGTGAACGAAGCGTTCGCCGTTGTCCCCATGGCCTTCATGCAGGAAATGGGCCTGCCGCGGGACATTGTGAACGTCAATGGCGGCGCCTGCGCGCTGGGGCACCCGATCGGCGCCTCGGGTGCGCGAATCATGGTGACACTGCTCAACGCGCTGGAAACCCGCGGTTTGAAACGCGGTGTCGCCGCGATCTGCATCGGTGGTGGCGAAGGCACGGCGATCGCAATCGAACGGCTCTAAACACCCCTGCTTCACTGGTTCAAAAATACCTCGGGGGAGTCGCAGCCCGCTGCGACGGGGGCAGCGCCCCCATCTACCTCCGCCAGCCACAGGCCCCACCTATGCAAATCGACTACCCGACCCTCACCCGCACCCTCGCGTCATTGACCGAAGGTGAAACCGACACCGTTGCGCTGATGGCTACCATCGCATGTGAAGTGCACCATGCCGATGACCGGTTCGACTGGACCGGGTTCTATCGTGTCACTGAACCCGAGCTGTTGAAGATCGGCCCCTATCAGGGCGGTCATGGCTGCCTCGTGATCCCTTTCGACAAGGGTGTCTGTGGCGCCTGCGCCCGTACGGGCGACGTGCAGCTGGTCCCGGATGTGGAGGCGTTTCCCGGCCATATCGCCTGCGCCGCCTCCACCCGGTCAGAGCTGGTTTTGCCGGTGCGAGATGGCACAGGCCGGCTGATTGCGGTGTTCGACATCGACAGCGATTTGCCGGATGCTTTCACCGAGGAGGACGCAACCCAGCTACAGGCCATCCTCGATGCAAGCTTTGCGCAGGCCCGCTGACCCGGCAATCCGACGAGCTTCGTGAAAATTGCGCTTGATTTTTCACGCAAAGCTGGCACCGTGAAATCCGCGCATTGAATTTCACGAGCCTGCCATGGATCACAGCCCCATCACCCCGGACACGCTTGGCGCCGATCTGCGTGCGCTGCGCCGGGCGCGGGGGCTGACCTTGCAGGACATGGCCGACCGGCTTGGGCGGTCCGTCGGCTGGGTGTCGCAGGTCGAGCGGGACCTGTCCGCCCCGTCGATCACCGATCTGCGGCACATGGCGAGCATCCTTGATGTCGCCGTCTCGACGCTCTTTGGCCAGGCTCCGGCCCCGGCGAGCGAGGCGGGGCACATCGTGCGCGCCAATGCCCGCCGACCGATCGGCTCCCGCGCCTCTGGCCTCGTCGAGGCGCTGCTCTCCCCCGACCTGACGGACGACTTCGAAGTGGTGCATTCCACCTTCGCTCCGCACTCCAGCATCGGCGAGGTGGTGACCCGCCCCACTCAAGAGGTGGGCTACATCGTCTCTGGCCAGCTCGACCTGGTGATCTCAGGTACCCGTTTTGCCCTGAATCCCGGTGACAGTTTCCGCATCCGCGGTGAGCCGTTCGAATGGATCAACCCTTATGACACGCCCGCGGTCGTCATCTGGGTCATTGCGCCGCCGGTCTACTGATGAGTTGGGAGGGGTGGAGCATATTCGCGCTGTTCTGGGTGGTCTTTGTGACTTCGCCGGGGCCGAATGCGGTGAATTGCATCCAGAATGGCATGACATACGGCTTTCTACGCTCGCTCTGGGGCGTGGCGGCGATCCTGACCCAGGCCTTGCTGTTCCTCACCCTCTCAGCACTGGGGATCACGGCGCTGATCGCGGCCTCCCCCACCGGGTTTCTGATCGCCAAGATCGTCGGCGCCGGCTTTCTGATCTGGCTGGGGGTACGGGGGTGGATCCGCGCCAAGACGCCGATGCAGGCCGATGCAAACCCGTCGCGCCGGATCTATACCCACGCTTTTGCCATCGCCACGATCAACCCGAAAAGCGTGGCGGGGTATCTTGCCGCGTTTTCGCAATTCGTGCAGGCCGATGTGCCAATTGGCCAGCAGATGTGGGTGATCATCCCCACGGCCCTCACCATCACAGCGGCGAGCTACATGACCTACACCGCCCTGGGTGCAGGCCTTGGCCGCGCGGCCTTCACCGCCATCGCCAACACCGTGCTGCGCCGGGTGCTGGCGGGGTGCTTCATCCTCTACGGTCTTGCGCTGGGGGCGACTGCCCTGCCGGAAAGGGCGTTCCGCTGATGATCGAAACGCTCCTCGCCATGGAAACCCTGACCTTCGTGACCTTCATCGGCGCGTCGTTCCTACTCTACCTCACGCCCGGGGCCGACATGATGTTCACCATCGCCAGCGGCGTCGCGGGTGGACCGCGGGCGGGCATGGCGGCGGCGGCGGGCATCTCACTGGGGGTGATCTGCCATGTGTTACTGGCCGCCCTGGGCCTTGCCGCGCTGATCGCAGCCTCGCCCGACATGCTCGATGTCATCCGCTATGCCGGCGCCGCCTATCTGCTCTACCTAGCCGTACAGGCCTGGCGCGATGACGGGACCACGCCACGTCGCGCCGGCCGGGCCGAGCTCAGCCGCGCCTTTCGCCGCGGCCTTCTGACCAACCTGCTGAACCCCAAGGTTGCGCTGTTCATCCTCGCCTTCCTGCCGCAATTCGCGGACCCGGCCCTTGGGCCGGTCTGGCACCAGATCATCATCCTCGGCGTGCTTTTGGGCATCGGCGGGCTGATCACCGACGGCGCCTATGGCGTCTTTGCCGGCGTCATGGCGGACCGTGTCCGCCGCAACGCGCGCCTTATGAACAAGATATCGGCGGTCATTTTCGGGGGCCTTGCCGCCCGATTGGCCATCACCTGAGAAACGGAGCTTTTGCCATGTCAGATTTCCCCACCTCGACCCGGGTCGTCATCATCGGCGGCGGTGCCGTCGGTGCCTCCTGCGCGTATCACATCGCCAAGGCCGGCTGGGACGTTGTGCTGCTGGAGAAAAACGAGCTGACCGCCGGATCGACCTGGCACGCGGCGGGCAATTGCCCGTCTTTCAGCACCTCTTGGGCGGTGATGAACATGCAGCGCTATTCGCTCGAGCTTTACCGCACGCTCGCGGATGAGGTCGACTATCCGATGAATTACCACGTCACCGGGTCGATCCGCCTGGGTCATTCCAAGGAACGGGTGATGGAGTTCGAGCGGGCCCGCGCTATGGGCCGCTATCAGGGCATGGATCTCGAGATGATGCAGGTCTCGGACCTCAAGGACAAATACCCGTTTATCGAAACCCATGATCTGTCCGGCGCGCTCTACGATCCCGACGATGGCGATATCGACCCCGCGCAGCTGACCCAAGCCCTGGCCAAAGGCGCCCGGATGGCCGGGGCCCGCATCGAACGCTTCTGTCCCGCGACCGGCGTGTCGCGCGCAAATGGCGAATGGATTGTGCACACCGACAAGGGTGACATCCGCTGCGAAAAGGTGGTCAACGCCGCGGGGTACTACGCGCAGCGTGTTGGCGAGTGGTTCAAGCCCTTTGGCGGCAGGACCGTGCCGATGACGGTGATGAGCCACCAGTATTTCCTGACCGAGGAAATCCCCGAGCTCAAAGCCTGGTCCGAGGAAAACGGCAAGCTGCCGCTTTTGCGCGATGTGGACAGCTCATACTACCTGCGGCAGGAGAAATTCGGCCTGAACCTCGGCCCCTATGAGCGGAACTGCAAGGCGCATTGGGTGACGCCGGATGATCCTATGCCCGAGGATTTCAGCTTTCAGCTTTACCCCGACGATCTCGACCGCCTGGAATGGTATATCGAGGATGCGATGGCCCGCGTGCCCCTGCTGGGCACCGGCGGCGTCGGCCGCAATATCAACGGGCCGATCCCCTACGCCCCCGATGGTCTGCCCCTGATTGGCCCGATGCCCGGCGTGCCCAACGCCTACGAGGCCTGCGTCTTTACCTTTGGCATCACGCAAGGCGGCGGCGCCGGCAAGGTGCTCGCCGAATGGGTCACCGAAGGCCAGACCGAATGGGACATGTGGGCCGTCGATCCCCGCCGCTACACCGACTACACCGATCAGGACTATTGCGATCAAAAGGCGATGGAGGTCTATGGCCACGAATACGCCATGCATTTCCCCTGGCACGAATGGCCCGCCGGCCGCGACAAAAAGCTGTCGCCCGCCGATGCACATATCCGCGAATTGGGCGGCGTGATGGGCGCCTATAACGGTTGGGAACGCGCCAACTGGTTTGCACAAGACGGCGACGACACCTCTGAAGAGGCCACCCACACCTGGGCCCGTTCCGGCCCGTGGGAGCCGCGTATCCGCGCCGAATGTGAGGCGGTGCGCGATGGCGTGGGCGTGCTCGATCTGCCGGGCTTTTCCCGCTTTGACGTACAGGGGCCGGGGGCGGCCGACTGGCTGAAAACCCGGATCTCCGGCAACCTGCCGCGCGAAGGACGCATGAGCTTGGCCTACTTCCCCGATGATCGCGGCCGGATCCTGACCGAGATGAGCATCATGGCGCACGGGCCCGATCACTACATGCTGATCACCGCGGCCGCCGCGCAGTGGCACGACCACGAGGTTCTGCAAATCGGCAAACCCGACACGGTCACCATCACCGACCGGACCCGCGATTTCTCGACCCTGATTGTGACCGGCCCGGGCTCGCGCCAGCTGCTGACCGATATCGGGGTCCAAGCGGACCTCTCCCTGCCATGGCTGTCGGTGCAGCAGGCCAGCATCAACGGTGCCAACTGCGGCTTGGCCCGGGTGTCCTTTGCCGGTGAGCTTGGCTGGGAAATCCACGCCGAAATCGCCGATATCCCGGCGCTCTACGATGCTGTGGTTCAGGCCGGCGCCAAGCCGTTTGGCATGTATGCGCTCAACAGCTTGCGGATCGAAAAGGGCTATCGCGCGTGGAAAGGTGACCTTTCGACCGATTACACCCTGCTCGAAGGGGGTCTCGACCGTTTCATCAAATTCGACAAGCCGCAGGATTTCCCCGGCAAGGCCGCATTGCAGAACGAACGGCAGCAGGGCAGCGTCAAACGCTTTGTCACCCTGATCGTCGATGCGGGTGACTGTGACGCGCCGTATATGTCGACGCTCTCACATGGCGGCGAGGTGGTCGGTGAAACCACCTCGGGGGCCTGGGGCTACCGCGTTGGTGCGTCGATTGCGCTGGGTATGGTGCGCACCGATCTGGCGGTGCCGGGGACCGAGCTGCAGGTCGATATCTACGGCCAGATGTGTCGCGCCGTTGTGCAGGAGGACCGGCCGCTCTGGGATCCGGAAAACGAAAGACTGCGGGCATGACGCTTCCGCTGACCATCCCGGACCGGGCGCCGGATTGGCAGGATTGCCACGCAGGCGCGCTGGTTCCGCCCGAGACGACCGCGCGGGACGCCTTTGTCCGTGCGCTCGACAATGCGCCGGGCTGGGTGGGCGCGGCGATGTGGCTGCGCAACCTGATGGGCCGGCCCTTTGGCATCACCCCGGCCACGCTTGACGACCGGGCCGATTTCCTCAACCGGATGCCCGTCGTGACCGATCAGCCAGACCACTTTGAAACCGGCCTGACGGACCGCCACCTGACCTTCACGCTCAGCGTCGACACCCAGCCCGGCCACGTCGCCGCAACCACGCGCATCTGGTTTCACAACCTCGTCGGGCGGCTCTATCTGCGCGCCGTCTTACCGGTTCACCGGCATCTCATGCGCCGCATGCTCCGGGGGCTGGCGCAATGAGTGCGATCACCCTTCTCGATGGCGGCATGGGGCAAGAGCTTGTCGCCCGCGCCGGCGACAAACCCACAGCGCTTTGGTCGACCCAGGTGATGCGCGACCACCCGGGCCTGGTGGCGGAAATCCACCGCGACTACTTCGCCGCCGGGGCCACGGTTGCCACCGCCAACACCTACGCCATCCACCGCGACCGCTTGCAACACGCCGGCATCGAAGAACAATTCGCCCAGCTCCACGCCGCCGCGATTGCCGAGGCGCTCGCCGCCCGCGACAGTTTTGGATCGGGCCGCATCGCCGGCGCCATCGGCCCGCTGGGCGCCAGCTACCGCGCCGATCTGGTGCCGCCGCACGACACCGCCGTCGCGCTCTTTGCCGAGGTCGCCGAAGCGCTCGCCGCCGCGGTTGACATCCTGCTCTACGAAACCGTGCCCTCCTGCGCTGCAGCCCGCGCCGGGCTCGAGGCCGCGCGCGACAAGGGCAAACCGGTCTGGCTCGCCATGACGCTCGACGATACCGACGGCACACGCCTGCGCTCGGGCGAACATGTACGGGACGTGCTGCCGATCGCCCAAGACGGTGCCGCCGCCCTGCTGGCCAATTGCTCGGCGCCCGAGGTCATGCCCGCGGCCCTCGACATCTTCGCGCAAACCGATCTGCCCTACGGCGCCTATGCCAACGGCTTCACCAAGATCTCCGATGGCTTCCTGCAGGCCAATCCCACGGTCGATGCCCTGACCGCCCGCACCGATCTGACGCCCGCGGCCTATGCCGATCACGTCATGGCCTGGGTCGACCAGGGCGCCACCATCGTTGGCGGCTGTTGCGAAACCGGCCCGGCCCATATCGCCGAAATCGCCACCCGACTGAAAGCCGCCGGCCATGACATCGTCTGACCGTCCCCTGCTTCTCTGGTTCAAAAATACCTCGGGG
>JAAUYB010226142.1_pt1 | contig 23286 bp, 25 predicted proteins | sample 7278071 | NCBI WGS metagenome assembly JAAUYB01 (sample SAMN14350121, study PRJNA611818) | marine sediment metagenome | isolation source: surface marine sediment (1.8m) | place: French Polynesia: Moorea | collected 2018-08 | reverse complement strand
CCCGGGACGCGCCCGACAGCGCGATGTTCGAGGAAGATACGGCTGGCGAAATCCAGCGCCTTTCCAGCTGCGCCCAGTGGGTGCTGCGAATTTAGACGCCCGAGGGGCCGTTCACGCTGTTGACCCTCGCGGCGACGCCGCCGCTCTTTGATGGGCCCGAGGATCGCAACGGCCGCCGTAACCGGGACGAGGTGCTGTTCTGGGCGCACTACCTGAATGGCCGGCTGGGGCCTGTGCCCGAGGGGCCGCTGGCGGTGGTGGGCAACTTCAACCTCGATCCCGATCGCGGCGACGGGCTGCGCGCTGCCGCGGCGGAGGTCCTTGCCCATCCGCGCCTGCAAGACCCGCTGAGCGCCCGGCCAACCGCCCGTTTCCGCAGCGTGGGGGACATGCGGATCAGCTATGTCCTGCCGTCTGTGGATTTGACGGTGACCGGCGCAGACGTCATGTCGCCGGAAGAGCAGACCGGCCGGCATCGTCTGCTTTGGGTGAATATGAGTTTGGACGAGGGGCGGTCTGAAGAACAGGCGCAAGTGCCTGCGCCAGCGCCTCAGCCGGCGGGGTCGGCCGAAACTCTGGCAGAAGCGCGCTGAACGGCTGATCCGGGATGTGGTGCGGCGTGGTCCAGAGATAGCGCATCTCCAAGAGATGCTTGGCCATCGGCCAGAACGGCCGGGCGAATTGCAGCGGCAGCCAGTTCATGCGTTTGACCTGCACGGGACGCTGTAGCGCCTCGGCGCAAAGGGCAGCCAACTGCGCACCGCTGAGCGTGTAGCCGGGAAAGCAAATCTCGGCATAGCGCGGCAGGCTCTGGCGCCGTTCCGCCAGCAGCACACCGGCCTGCGCCAAGTCGGGCAGATAGGCCCAGGCGTGATCGACGTCGGGATCGCCGGGATAGGTCAGCACGCCTTTTGTCAGCGACGGGGCCATGATCCGGTCAAACCAATTGCCAGACGCCTCGGTATCGAGGAAATCCCCTGCGCGCAGCAGGATCACCGGCACACCCGAGGCCCTCAGTTGCGCCTCTGTCTCGATCCGCAGCCGGCCCAGCGGGTTGGTGGCGCGGTGCGGCGTGTCGGGGCCAAAACCCGGTTCCGACTGCGCGCCGTAGACATAGACATTGCCCGGCATCAGCACCGTCGCGCCCGATCCTTGTGCTGCGGCGATCACCTGGTCGGTCAGCCCGGGCAGCTGCGCCGCCCAGTCGGGATAGGCCGGGTTCCAGCCATTCACGATCACGTCCGCGCCTTGTGCCGCGCGTAGCAGATCACCCGCGGCGCGATCAAAAAGCGCGACGCGCCAGCCCGCGTTCCAAAACGCCTCGGCCATGTGCCGCCCAAAGCGGCCCGTCCCGCCGAGGATAAGTGCTTTGCCTGTCATGCGATGCTCCTGTGAGGTTCTGCACCCAAGGTGATCCATGCGCCAGAATTTGGGAATTGCCAGATTTTGCAGATTAGGTATTCATGAATGAATGGATGCGAACGCTGCAAAGCTTGACTGGTCGCTGGTGCAGGTCTTTTTGGCCGTGGCCGATAGCGGGTCATTGTCACAAGCCGCGCGGGCGCTGGGGATCAGCCAGCCTACGGTGGGTCGCCAGATCCGCCAGATCGAAGCGCAGCTGGATGTGACCCTGTTTCACCGCCAGCCGCGCGGGTTGCAACTGACCGAGGCGGGGCGCGCCCTGCTGCCGCATGCTCGGCAGATGGCCGACGGTCTGCGCGCGCTTAGCCTCAGCGCGGCGGGGCGGTCGAACAAGCTGAGCGGGCCGGTGCGGATCACGGCGAGCGTGTTTACCGCGCACCACCATCTGCCACCGATCCTGGCGCGCCTGCGGCACGAAGAGCCCGATATCAGCATCGACCTGGTGCCCTCGGACCAGTCCGAAAACCTGCTCTATCGTGAGGCGGATATCGCCGTGCGCATGTACAGGACGGAACAGCTGGATATCGTCACGCGTCATCTGGGCGATTTGGCGCTGGGCATCTACGCCGCCAAATCCTATCTCGACCGCGCCGGGCGTCCAAAAGCGATCCGCGATATCTATGACATGGACTTGGTGGGGTACGACCGGTCCGATCTGATCCTGCGCGGCATGCGTGAAATGGGCGTGGATGCGCAGCGCGAATGGTTTGCCACGCGTTGCGATCACCACGCGGTTTATTGGGAACTGGTGCGCGCCGGCTGTGGCATCGGCTTTGCGCAGACCTGCATGGGGGACGCCGATCCGCTGGTCGAACGGTTGTTCCCAGAGGTGCCCCTGCCGCCGCTGCCAGTCTGGCTCGCCGCGCATGAGGCGGTGCGCAGCACGCCGCGAATCCGGCGGGTCTGGGACGCGCTGGCCGACGGATTGGCCCCCTACCTTTCTTGACCATTGGCGCGCGCTTCGCTACCCGCAAACGCAACGCATGCCTGAAAGGACAGTCCTGATGACCAACCCCTCGCTTCTTATCCTGCCCGGTGACGGGATCGGCCCCGAAGTCATGGCCGAAGTGCGCCGCATCATCGACTGGTATGGCGAAAAGCGTGGCATGGTTTTCGACGTTTCCGAGGATCTGGTCGGCGGCGCCGCCTATGACGCGCATGGCACGCCGCTGCATGATGACACGATGGCCAAGGCGCAAGAGGTGGACGCCGTGCTGCTGGGCGCCGTGGGCGGGCCGAAATACGACGATCTGGATTTCAGCGTGAAGCCCGAACGCGGGCTTCTGCGTTTGCGCAAGGAAATGGACCTCTTCGCCAACCTGCGCCCGGCGCAGTGCTTTGACGCTCTGGCCGATTTTTCGTCACTGAAAAAGGACGTGGTGGCCGGGCTCGACATCATGATCGTGCGCGAGCTGACCTCGGGCATCTATTTTGGCGAGCCGCGCGGGATCATCGAAGAAGGCAATGAGCGCGTCGGCATCAACACCCAGCGCTACACCGAATCCGAAATCGACCGGGTGGCGCGGTCGGCCTTTGAGCTGGCCCGCAAGCGCGGCAACAAGGTCTGTTCGATGGAAAAGGCCAATGTGATGGAATCGGGCATCCTCTGGCGCGAGGTTGTGCAGAAGGTGCATGACGAGGATTACCCGGATGTGGAGCTCAGCCACATGTATGCCGATGCGGGCGCTATGCAGCTTTGCCGCTGGCCCAAGCAGTTCGACGTGATCGTCACAGACAACCTTTTTGGCGATCTCTTGTCCGATGCCGCCGCGATGCTGACCGGGTCGCTGGGCATGCTGCCCTCGGCCAGCCTGGGTGCGCCGATGGCCAATGGTAGGCCCAAGGCGCTCTATGAGCCTGTGCACGGCTCGGCCCCAGATATCGCGGGCCAGGGCAAAGCCAACCCGATCGCCTGCATCCTCAGCTTTGCCATGGCGCTGCGCTATTCCTTTGACCAGGGGGCCGAAGCGGACCGGTTGGAACAGGCCGTGGAAAAGGTGCTGGCCGACGGTGTGCGCACCGCGGATCTGTTGGGCGAAGAGGGCGTCGATCCGGTTTCGACCAGCGAAATGGGCGATGCGGTTCTGGCGGCGCTCGACGCCTCGCTCTAACGCTTTTCGCGCAGGTTGCGCGCCTTGCGGAAGAACCGTTTGTTCAGCCGCACAAACTCCTCGATCGAGGCCACGGGGCCGCCCAATTGGCGGCCCTTGAGGTATAGAAACCCCATCGTCGCCCCTAAGGCGGCCCCGACGCAGTTGACAATGAAGTCGGTCATCGTGTCGACCAGCCCGGATTTCTGCATGTTGAGGCCGAACAGCTGGTCCATGCCGAACTCAAAGATTTCCCACACCACCCCGATGCTGACGGCCAGGCAGAACGACAGAAGGCTGACGGCAATGGGCGGCGCGGCATAACGGTCGCCCTCGAACATCATGAAGATCAGCAGAAAACCGATCAGGCCAAAGCCCATGGCTGACCCGCCATGCAGCAAAGTATCCCACCACCAGTAGCGTTCATAGAAATCGCCCTGTTCGCCCAGATAGATCGTGGCAAAGATGAACGCGACCGCGGCAACCAGAAAGCTGACCGGCAGCTGAATGTCCAACCTCGAGGCCAGTACCGCGGGCAGCATCGACAGCCCCAGCGTCGCCAACGCCACGAAAGCCGTGGGGTAGGTGCGCGTGAACAGCGCGACCATCAGCTCAATCGTCAAAAAGCCCCAGATCGCCGTGACGGGCCAGTTGCGTTTGGCATAATTCCACATGCTGAACAGGTAAGCACACCGGCTGGGTCGCGCAACTTGCCTCGGGTGATTGGCAGAACGCGTCTGTATCCCCATATTACAGGTATGAAGGAGATCCCCGCCCACAGCCCCTTGCGGCTCGCCAGCTACAATATCCGCAAATGTGTCGGCACCGACCGGCGCCGCGACCCGGACCGCGTGCTCGAGGTTGTGGCGGGTTTGGGTGCCGACGTGGTGGCCCTGCAAGAGGCCGATCTGCGTCTGGGGGCCCGTCGCTCTGCACTGGACCCCGAGCGGATCGAGATGCGCACCGGGCTGAGGGCCGTGCCGATGCGCCACAACGATGTCAGCCTCGGTTGGCACGGCAACGCGGTGCTGTTGGCCCCGGGGATCGAGGCCGAAGAGATCGCGCCGCTGGATTTGCCGGGGTTGGAGCCGCGCGGAGCCTTGCGCATCGATCTGTGGCGTGGTCCAGAGGCGTTGCGGCTTGTGGCGGTGCATCTGGGCCTGAGGCGTCGCGACAGGCGGCGGCAGATGTTTGCCATTCGGACGGCCCTCAAGGCGCTGCCGGAAAAGCCCACCGCGATTGCCGGTGATTTCAATGAATGGTCGCTGAACCGCGGGATGGAGCCGTTGGACGGTGCGTTCGACGTGCATTCCCCCAGCGCCTCGTACCATGCCCGCTGGCCGGTTGCCCCGCTTGACCGGATCGCCACCTCGACCGAACTGGCGCTGCAAAACGCCGGCGTCGGTGAGACGCGCCTCGCCAAACGCGCCTCAGACCACCTGCCGCTTTGGGCCGATATCGCCGCGGCATCGTGACCTGACCCAAGCCTTGTCAGCGCTGCGCACAGCGCCTATCACCCCACGTGATAGCGGTAACAGGCATACCCATGGGACCCAACGCAAAAGGCGCCCTTCTGGCGCTGCTCGCCTTTGGTATCTTCTCGACACATGACGTGATCGTCAAAACACTGGGGGCGACCTACAGCCCGTTCCAGATCATCTTTTTCAGTGTTGTTTTCGCCTTTCCGCTGGTTACCCTGATGCTGATCGGCGATGCCCGGCCGGGGCACCTGCGCCCGGTCCATCCCTGGTGGACCGCCTTGCGCACGCTGGCTGCGGTGATGACCGGGGGCTCTGCGTTTTATGCCTTTTCCGTGCTGCCGCTGGCGCAGACCTACGCCATCCTCTTTGCCGCCCCGCTGATCATCACCATCCTCGCCATCCCGATCCTTGGCGAACGCGTGCGGCTGCGGCGCTGGGCGGCGGTGATCGTCGGGCTTTGCGGCGTGTTGGTGGTGCTGCGCCCTGGCGGCGGGACCGAGCTGGGGCTGGGCCATCTGGCAGCGCTGATCGCGGCCGTCGGCGGTGCGCTCGCCTCGATCATTGTACGCAAGATTGGACAGGACGAACGCCCCGTCGTGCTGCTGCTCTACCCGATGCTGGCTAACTTCCTGGTGATGTCGGTGCTCTTGCCTTTTGTCTACGTGCCGATGCCGCTGACCCATCTTGGCGCCATCGCGCTGATGTCGGCCATGGCGTTCGCAGCCTCCCGCTTGATCATCTCGGCCTACAAGGCGGGTGAGGCGGTGATCGTCGCCCCAATGCAATACTCGCAGATCCTCTGGGCGACGGTCTACGGCGCGCTGCTGTTTGGTGAGTTCCCCGATACCTGGACCATCGCCGGCGCCGGGATCATCATTGTCAGCGGCGTCTATATCGTTCTGCGCGAAGGTGGCGGCACCGCGTCGGAAAACACCCCGGTCCTGCGCTCCCGCACACGGTTCGAGACCGGCACCGTCCCCCGCGCGAGCCTCTTTCTACGCCGCCGCAACGCGCCTCCACCTGCGTCCGATTGAGCCTTGCCAAACCCGCCCCCCTCCGCTATCCCGCCCGGCACGGTCGGAGTGTAGCTCAGCCTGGTAGAGCACTGTCTTCGGGAGGCAGGGGCCGGAGGTTCGAATCCTCTCACTCCGACCAAAATGCAAGAAAATCGATTTCTATTGCATTTCAGATTGTCACTCTCAAACGCGCAAATAACTGTTCTTTGGAACGGCCTCCGCACAACGAAACGAGTCGGCCAGTGCAAGCCACCCAAGGATCGCTTCCGTGGTTTCTTCTGGCTTTTCCTGCTGAATCCAGTGGCCGCAATCGAGGCTGACCACGTCCACATGGGGAACAAAGTCTGCGAGGTTCTCTGACGGCGGGATCAAGTCCTGCATCCCGTAGATCATCAGCGCAGGCTGCCGAACGATTGGATCGACATCCGCCAGAAGGTGCCAATTTCGGTCCATGTTCCGGTACCAGTTGATGCTCCCGGTGAAGCCGGTTTCTTCGAAAGAGGTCACGAAGACACCCAGCTCCTCATCACTCATTACAGGGTCACCCAGAGGCTTTTCAGCCTGCGCGAGGTTGATCATCATCATGCCTGGCTCGGGCGGCAGCACCGGCAGGTTCTTGCGGAAAAGGTTGCGTAGAAACGGTCTGGTGTTTTCGTCCAGGATTGCGTCAGCAACACCGGGCTTGCGGTTGAAATGGACAAAGTAATTCTCCGCGCCAAACACGGCTTCCATAAACGCGATCCACGGCATCGGCGTCCGCGCCTGATAAGGCAGCGCGAGGTTGATGATTTTCTTCACGCGGGTTGGATGCAGGAGTGCCAAGCTCCAAACGATGTTTGCGCCCCAGTCATGGCCAACGAAGACCGCGTCGTCGTAGCCGTAGTGATCCAGAAGCGCGGCAAGATCACCGGTCAGATGCGCGATGTCGTATTGGGTCACATCCTCGGGGCGCGAGGAGTTGCCGTAGCCACGCTGGTTGAGAACGATGACGTGGTACCCCGCCGCAGCAAGGGCCGGCATCTGGTGACGCCAGGAATAAGCGTGCTCGGGCCATCCATGACATAGCACAATCGGGTTTCCCCTGTTCTCCTGCCCGGCCTCATAAACCTCGAGTTCGATGCCGTTCAGCGCGATGAGGGTGGGTGAGGGGAAGTTGGTGATCGTGTGCATATCGAAATCTCCGGCTTGGTTGCGTTGACACCGTCCTAGCCTTAAAAGGTATCAAAATTTGATACCTTTCTTTGCTAGTGTAAGAGAATGAAAAGCCGATCCCGACAAGACGCCATCGTCCGAAGCCTTCGCCGCAGCGAAGCGACCACGATCGAAACCTTGAGTGACGAGGTTGGGGCATCACGCAGCACAATCCTGCGCGATCTCTCTGCTCTGCGTGACGAGGGCTATGTGATCATCGCCGAACAGGGCCGTGGCGGTGGTCTTTATCTCGATCCAAGCTCGGTGCAGACGACGGCCCGATTGTCGGTTCCAGAAGTCTTTGCCGTGATCATTGGCATATCAAGCATGCGCGCCGCAGGAACGCTCCCCTTCGCGGGCCTCGCCGATAGCGCGCTCGCCAAGATCGAGAAGGCTTTGCCACCCGACAAACTGCGAGACCTCCGTCGGCTACTGGACAGCCTCTACATCGGGCCACTGGCCCCGCAAGTCAATGTCTCCAATGTCGGCGAGATCGATGGTCATCTGCTCCCAGCTTTTGAGCGAGCGTTTCTCGAACGACTACACCTGACGTTCGACTACACCGACGCGAAGGGCGCCAAGTCCAAGCGCCACGTCGAACCGCAAGCCATGCTGATCTTACCCCCGCTTTGGTACCTGGTTGCATGGGACCCAAGCCGCGAGGACGTCCGGCATTTTCGAATGGACAGGATCAGCCGCCCCGAAATCGTCGAGGGTTCGGTCTTTCGACGACGGCGGATTGTATTCGACGCGGGCGTTCAGCCGGTTCGATATGCGTAGCGGACGTTTGAGCATCGCGCCGTAGAAGAAGACGCTGCAGCGGGTTTAGGAGCACTCTGTCGATGCCGCATGAAACGGGTCGAGTTTGAGGGGGTGCGGCGGTAGGGTATTGGGCAAATGGAGGGTTCGTCATGAATGTTCAGTTGCCGGAGCAGGGGTATCATTTCAACGTCATGCGGCGGGCGATCGAAGTGATTGATCGCTTGGGGCCGCAGGCGTCTTTGCCGGCACTTGCGGCTGAGATGGACATGAGCCCGGCGCATTTTCAGCGGCTTTTCACGCAATGGGCGGGGGTGTCTCCGAAGCGGTATCAGCAGTATCTTACGTTGGGTCATGCCAAGGCCCTGCTGGCGGATCGCTTCACCACGCTGGACACCGCCCATGCCACGGGGCTTTCGGGCAGTGGGCGGCTGCACGATCTCTTTCTGCGGTGGGAGGCGATGAGCCCGGGGGATTACGCGCGCGCCGGCGAGGGCCTCGAGATTTATTGGGGCTGGTTTGACAGCCCGTTCGGCCCGGCGCTGGTCATGGGCACCGACAAGGGGATTTGCGGCATCGGGTTTTCCTCGGAAATGACCGAGGATGAGGCGATGCAGGATCTCACCAGCCGCTGGCCCAAAGCCCGCTTTGTTGAGGCGCCCGAGCGCCTGCGCGACTGGGTGCAGGCGGCCTTTGGTGCCACCCAAGGCGAGGTGCCGCTTTACCTGATTGGGGCACCGTTTCAGATCAAGGTGTGGGAGGCGCTGATGCAGGTACCCAGCGGCCATGTCACCACCTATTCCGAAATCGCCCAGCATATCGGCACCCCCAAGGCGGTGCGTGCAGTGGGCACAGCAGTGGGGCGCAACCCAGTGTCTTACCTGATCCCCTGCCACCGTGCCTTGCGCAAGTCGGGTGGCCTGGGCGGCTATCATTGGGGCCTGCCGGTGAAACGGGCGATTCTGGCCTGGGAGGCGGCGCGCAAAGAAGCGTGACGCTTATGGGCGAAGGTTTGCCGATTTCCCCGTGACAGATGCTTTGGCGGCGCGCATGTTGTGGATATAACCCAATGAACCCGGTCGACCGGGTGTTTTAGAAATGAGGCTTATCATGATCCGGGCTCGTAAACCCCTTATCCTTTCCTTTGCCGCTGTCATTGCCTTGGGCGCCTGTACGACGGGTCCGATGTTCGATGAGAATGATCCGAACCGGCAGGCCAAGCAGGGCGCGCTGATCGGCGCCGGCCTTGGCGCGATCACCGGCCGTCTCGCCGGTGGCAGTGACCGGGGCGAGCGGAACCGCGCGACAGTGGCGGGTGCCCTGGTTGGGGCCGCGGCCGGGGCCGCGATCGGCAACCAGCTCGACAAGCAAGAGGCTGAGCTGCGCCAGTCGCTGGGCAACCGCGTGGTGATCCGCAATACCGGCGACCGGCTGATTGTGACGATGCCGCAGGACATCCTCTTTGCCACCGACAGCGCGACCCTGCGGCCCGATCTGCAGGCCGATATCCGCGCGGTGGGGCAGAGCCTGCTGGCCTATCCCAACACCACCGTGCAGGTGATCGGCCATACCGACAATGTGGGTGATGCGAACTACAACCAGAACCTGTCGACCCGCCGGGCCGAAAGCGTGGCATCGGTGCTGCGGGCCGAAGGGGTGCCGCCGTCGCGCATCGTGGCCTTTGGCCGGGGTGAGGCGCAGCCCGTTGCCTCGAACCTGACGCCGGAAGGCCGGTCGCAGAACCGTCGGGTGGAGATCGTCATTCTGCCGACGGCCTGATCCGGGCCAAAGTTTGCACCTTTCAGGCGCCGCGGCTTGCCGCGGCGCTTTTGCGTCTTATCGTCTGACGGGACCTCAATTTCGGAGTACCAGATGACTGACCTGACGCTTGTGGGTATCTGCGGATCGCTGCGCGCGAATTCGACCAACCGGCTGTTGATGCAAGAGGCCGCGCGCCGCTTTGCGCCGGCGACCTTTATCGATGCTGATATCCGGTTCCCGCTGTTTGACGAGGATATTCAGGACAGCGACGGTATTCCGGCCGAGGTGCAGCTGCTCTCTGACCAAATCAAGGCGGCGGATGCGGTGATCGTGGTCACGCCGGAATACAACAAGGGCATCTCGGGCGCGCTGAAGAACGCTTTGGATTGGATCAGCCGGACGGGCGGTGGCCCGTGGCGGGGCAAGCCCGTGGCGATAATGTCTGCCGCGGCGGGGCGTGCGGGGGGTGAGCGGGCGCAGAACATGGCGCGGCTCTGCCTCAACCCGTTCCGCCCGCATGTGCTGCCGGGACCGGAGGTGATGATCGCGCAGACCGGGGATCAGTGGGACGCAGATGGCCGTTTGACCAATGAATTCGGTGCCAAGCTGCTGCAAGAGCTGATGGATGACTTGCGCCGCGTGGCCGAGTCCAACCGTGCCTGAGCCGGTTCAGGCGCGGTTGGAAATCTCGAGCAGGTTGCCATCGGGATCGCGCAGGTAAATCGACAAGATCGGCCCGGTGGCGCCGGTTCTGGGCACCGGGCCTTCTTCGATTGCGATACCCTGTGCGGTCAGATGCACCTGCCAGGTCTGAAGCGGCGTATCGCTTAGGAAACACAGATCGGCGGTGCCGGGGGCGGGGTATTGCGCCTTGGGCTCAAACTCCTGGCCAGCCAGGTGCAGGTTGATCTTTTGCGCGCCGAATTGCAGCGCAAAGCGGGTGGAGCCGTCGGCCGGGGTGAATTGGCTGGCCGCCATGCCCAAGACATCCGTGTAAAAGCCCAACGTCGCCTCCAGATCACGCACCGTCAGCACAAGGTGATCAAGCGACTGGACGGACGGGGGCATGGTTGGGATACCTTTGGTGGCACAAGGGGGAGCTGCCATGCAGGATGCCGACACCAATCGCACCCGTCAAACCGATATGCTCGACCCGGCGCGGGCGCAGGCTTTGCTGGTTGCTCTGGGACTGAACGCTGATTTGGGGCCTCGGGACGCGCTGCCGCCGTTCTTTCACCAGCTCTATTTCTGGGATCCGCGCCCGCCCGGTGCTTTGGGGCGCGACGGGCACCCGAAGGTCGGCGGGCTGATCCCGGACCTTGGCCTGCCGCGCCGGATGTGGGCAGGCGGAGCTTTGCATTTCGAGGCGCCGCTGCGGGCGGGCGACCCGGCTGAAAAGCGCAGTTTCGTGGATGAGGTGCAGCGCAAGCAGGGGCGCAGCGGGCCGCTGGGCTTTGTCACGCTGCGGCATGAGATCTGGCAAGCAGGCCAGCTCTGCGTGACTGAACGCCAGGACCTCGTCTATCGCGAAGACCCGGACCCGTCAGCACCAGCGCCGAAGCCACCCACAGCACGTACCGATGAGGTGACACGCGAAGACCAAAGCTTCGACAGCACACTCTTGTTTCGCTATTCCGCGCTGACCTTCAACGGCCACCGCATTCACTATGATCTGGACTATGCCCGCGATGTCGAAGGCTATGGCGGGCTTGTGGTGCATGGCCCGCTTTTGGCGCAGCTGCTGATGCTGATGGCCGCGCGCGAAGGGCCATTACGCAGCTTTAGCTTTCGCGCGACGGCGCCGCTGATGCATTTTGAGACGGCCACTCTCTGCCGCAACGGCCCTGATATGTGGGTGCGGGGGCCGGACGGCCGGCAATGTATGATTGCGACGGTGGGCTAAATCAGCAGCCGGTGCCGTGCATCACCACCTTCACGGTACGCAGCAGCACGGCCAGATCGGTGCCAAAGGACAGCTTGCGCAGGTAATCGGTGTCAAACCCGGCGCGTTCGGCAAAGCTCGATTCATTGCGCACCGAGGTCTGCCAGAAGCCGGTGATGCCGGGGCGCAGGGCATAATAGGCGGTGCCGGGATAAAGCTTTTGCTGGTCCACCATCATCGGGCGCGGCCCCACCAGCGACATGTCCCCGCGCAGCACGTTCCAGAGCTGCGGCAGCTCATCCAGCGACGATTTGCGGATGATGCCGCCAATCCAGGTGATCCGTGGGTCTTTGCGCAGCTTTTGGGTATGGTCCCATTCGGCGCGCGCCGCAGCATGCTGGGCCAGATACGTCTCAAGCATCTTGTCGGCGTTGGGCACCATGCTGCGCAGCTTCCACATGTGAAAGACTCGGCCATTGCGGCCCACGCGTGGCTGCACATAGATCGGCGATTTGCCGTCCAGCATGATGATCGCGCTCAGCACCAAGAGGATCATCAGAACCGGCAGCGCGCAGATCAGGATCACCGCCACGTCGAACACGCGCTTGAGCTGGTCGATATAGACCGTGCTGCGCGGCGCTGCGAACAGCGCGTCATCGATGATCTTTTCAAACTCGGCCGACGGCAGCGGCTGGCGTAGATGCAGTGTCATTTTGACCTCCCCGAGGCAAGCATGACTGGAAGCGCGAAAGCTGGAGGGCCGGACGGCAGGCACATTTCGACTGTCATCGCCAAACGGGTTTGGCGACGCGATTTGGCGTCAATAACGTGTCACGCTATGCCCGAGCAGGTCTCAGCAGACTTACGGTTTACTCCCAAGTGGCAGCACCAACCCCCCAGTGCCAAGATGTACAAAATCGGTCCAAATTGTGTTCTTGTGGCTCGACAGCACATTTATGCCCCGTCTGATACTCATGCGTCAACAAATGGATTGACTAGCAACCCAGGATTGAAAAGCGCTAAATTCAGGTATCTTACGTGAACCTTTTTGTGACGCTACGGTAAGTGTGGCCGCTTGAGGACGTCTCTCTTTCTGCGGTTGCAGCATGATCTGCGCTTGCCTGTGCCCTAGCCAATTCAGACGCGGAATCACTGGACAGGGAGCGGAAACAATGCCCTGGATCGCTCGGTCCGGATTGTTTCCCCACCTGCGACAATCATGACCGGAATTGTGTCAGCCTCGCAGTGTGCGCGTCAAATTTCCCCTTGAAGCGGTCTGATTGCCCGAATTCAAACGCCCGCAAAGAAACAATCGAACTGCGGGTTATGGCGGGGTCCAAACCGATCACCGCGCGGTTCCGTCCCGCCGCCCCCCTCGTTTTGGCGCAAAATCCGGCGTGGCTCGGCCACCGATCACTTGCGGAAAACGACACGTAGAACGTGAACGCGCGCGCTCACGAATTGTTACAAGCGCCCTGACCGAGTGAAGGCCCCTGCCCGAATCACGACGCAGGCCTGCCGAATTTCCGCCACATTTGGCCAGAATCACGCCTTATTCCGGTCCGTCTGTCGGCGAATTGTGGCGCTTGCCGCCGCGCAGAGTTGAAAGGGCAGGCCATCCCCGATATGTGCTGCGCGATTTACGCTGCTGCGAAAGGCGCCGATGTGACCAACCACCTGCACGCCCGCGATTTGCCTGATGATCTGGACCTGGGGCCCATGGTCGCCATCGATTGCGAAACCATGGGGTTGCACCCGCATCGCGACCGGCTCTGTGTGGTGCAGCTCTCGGCAGGCGATGGCGATGCGCATCTGGTGCAGATCGAGAAAGGCCAAACCGAGGCGCCAAACCTGACGCGCCTTCTGCAGGACCCGGCGGTGCTGAAGCTTTTTCACTTTGGCCGCTTCGATATCGCGGCGATGTATCATGCCTTTGGCGCGCTGGCGGCCCCCGTCTATTGCACCAAGATCGCCAGCCGTTTGGTGCGCACCTATACCGACAAGCACGGGCTCAAGGTGCTGACATCCGAGCTTTTGGGTGTCGATATCTCGAAACAGCAGCAATCCAGCGATTGGGGTGCCGCAGCGCTGTCGGCGGCGCAGTTGGATTACGCCGCGTCGGACGTGCTCTATCTGCACCGTCTGCGCGACGCGTTAAACGCCATGCTGGACCGCGAAGACCGGATGGAACTGGCGCAGGCCTGCTTCGATTTCCTGCCGGTGCGGGCCAAGCTTGATCTGGCCGGTTGGCCCGACACCGACATCTTTGCGCATGCCTGACCGGAGCGGCGCATAACCATGGGACGCGCCGAGGGTCTTTATTCGCAGACAATCGCGTGGCTCAAGATTGTCTTGCCGATCGTTGCCCTGGGCCTGCTGTCGACCCTGTTTCTGTTGTCGCGTGACCGCGAACCGCTGGAGGACGTGCCCTTTGCTGTGGCGCTGTCCGAAGGGCAGACCGCAAGTGAACAGGTCGGCAGCCCGTATTACGCCGGCACGACAGACAATGGCGAAGTGCTGTCCCTGACCGCCGGCTCGGCTCGCCCCTTGGGGGACGAGGTCGAGGCCGACAATGTCGAGGCAAGGATCGTACTGACCGATGGCAGTCAGATCGGCATGACGTCGAACGCCGCCTTGCTCAGCAACCCGGACCAGACTGTGCGGCTGGACGGGGCCGTGCGGATCGAAAGCAGCACGGGCTATGTGATGGAAACCCAATCGCTGACTGCCGCGCTCGACCGGGTCGAGGCGGAAAGCGCCGGCCCGGTTTCGGCCCGCGGCCCGGCCGGGACGCTGACCGCCGGCAAAATGCGCATCACCCCGATCGGCGAAACTGACGATGTGCAAATCCTGTTCACCGAGGGTGTAAACCTGATATACGATCCCAAACAAAGTGAGCGCTGACGGATGTTTCGTCTTATTCCATTTGCATTTGCCTTTGCCCTGACCGCCGGTCTGGCACAGGCGCAAGGGGCCCAAGTGGCCTTTGGCACGATGCAGCAGGACACCTCCGCCCCGGTTGAGGTCAGCGCCAATTCCCTGTCGGTCAACCAATCGGACGGAACGGCGCTTTACTCCGGCAATGTGGTGATCGGCCAGGGCGATATGCGTCTCGCCGCCCCCCGCGTGCTGGTGGTCTACGCCGAAGAGGCGGGGCGCATTCAGCGGATGGAGGCAACCGGCGGTGTCACGCTGGTCAGCGGTGAAGAGGCGGCTGAGGCGGAACGCGCCGATTACAACATCGACTCCGGCACGGTGGTGATGTCGGGCAATGTGCTGCTGACCCAGGGGCCGAATGCCATCACCTCGGACCGGATGGTGGTGAACCTCGAAGACGGCACCGCGCAGATGACCGGCCGGGTGCGCACCATCCTGCAACAGCAGGGCGGCGACAACTGATGGCCTCGCCCGACCTGAAAGTCACATCCGGCAGCAGCGGGCTGCGGGTGTCGCATCTACGCAAAAGCTATGCCAAACGGGTGGTCATCCGCGACGTGTCGATGACGCTGGACCGTGGCGAGGTGGTGGCGCTGCTGGGCCCCAATGGCAGCGGCAAGACAACGTCCTTTTACGCGATTGCCGGGCTGGTCAATCCTGAAGGCGGGCAGGTGCTGATCGATGGGCGCGACGCGACTTTTCTGCCGATGTATCGCCGCGCGCGGCTGGGCATAGGCTATCTGCCGCAGGAAATGTCGATCTTTCGTGGCCTCAGCGTCGAGGACAATATCGGCGCCGTGCTCGACATTGCCGTCAAAGACCGGCACCGTCGGCGTGAGCGGCTCGAAGAGCTGTTGGGCGAGTTTTCCATCGAACACCTGCGCCGCGCGCCGGCGCTGGCGCTGTCAGGTGGCGAACGCCGCCGGGTTGAGATTGCGCGCTGTCTGGCGGCCGATCCGAAATACCTGCTGCTCGACGAGCCCTTTGCCGGGGTCGATCCGATCAGCGTCGGCGATATCCGCCACCTTGTGGCGGATCTCAAAAAGCGCGGCATCGGCGTGCTGATCACCGACCACAATGTGCGCGAAACGCTCGAGATCGTGGACCGCGCCTATATCCTGCATGACGGCATGGTCCTGATGTCCGGCACACCGGACGAAGTTGTGCGCAACGAGAACGTCCGCCGCGTCTATCTGGGTGACAATTTCCGCATCGGTTGACGCCGCAGGGTGACAGACTGTTCACCGATTCAAAGGTTAATATGCACCGGTTTCGATTGACAGACGCCCCGATTGCGACGTCAAATGGGTGTATGACGTTTTGCTTTGTTGCATGGCTGACATCACCTTCCCTTCCTCGCAGGGGCAAGTGGTACAGCGCCGAGGCAAAGCGTTACTCCTGACCTGGTGACCCTATGACCCAGTGCCGTTTCGGCTCTGGCGTTTGGGCCCGGGCATGAAAGAAAAGGAAGACTCACATGCGCTATCAGATCACCGGCAAGCAAATCGACATCGGTGCCGCCCTGCAGACCCACGTGCAGGACGAATTGGGAGCCGTCGTGCAGAAATATGCACAGCGCCCCACCGACGCGACGGTGATTTTTTCCAAGAGCGGGCATGAATTTGTGTGTGAGGCGACCGTCCATCTGTCGACCGGACTGACCGCGTCGGCCAAGGCGCATGCCAATGAAATCTATGCCGCTTTTGACGCCTGCGCCGAGAAAATGGACAAACAACTTCGGCGGTACAAGCGCCGTTTGAAAGACCACCACAAGGATCGCACAGAACCCGTTGAACTTATCGGCGCTTCCTCGTATATCCTCGCCTCGGATACAGACACGGAGGAGTCTGAGCCGGAATCGCTGCAACCGATGATCGTGGCCGAGATCGAGACGACAATCCCGTCTCTGACCGTGGGCGAAGCGGTGATGCAAATGGAGTTGGCCGGGGCGCCTGTGTTGGTGTTCCGAAATGAAAAGAAAGATGGTGTGAACGTCGTGTATCGCCGCGATGACGGCAATATCGGTTGGATCGATCCGTAAACCCTTCGGTTACCGTTTCGAGACATTCAGACTTTCGAGCCACTTAACGGGCAGAGCATGAAATTCGTAGACCTTCTGAAACCTGATGCCGTCAAGGTCATCAGTGCCGCGACAAGCAAGAAGCGCTTGATGCATGATCTCTCTGAACTGGCAGAGGCTGCGTATCAGCTACCCGCCAGCCGCACCATCGAGGCGTTGATGGAGCGTGAATCGCTGGGTCCAACCGGCGTCGGCCACGGTGTGGCGCTGCCGCATGCGCGGCTGGCCGGGCTTGAGGACGTTGTCGGGGTTTTCATCCGGCTCGAAAAACCGATCGACTTCGAAGCGGTCGATCGTCAGCCCGTCGATCTGGTCTTTGCTTTGCTGGCGCCCGAAGAGGCGGGGGTCGAGCATCTCAAGGCGCTGGCACTGGTGTCGCGCAGCCTGCGTCAGACCAGCGTGTGCGCCAAGCTGCGCGCCAACAACGACGCGACGACGCTTTACACGATTCTGACCGAGACTGAGGCTACAAAGGCGGCCTGAGTCCTTAGGTAGTGCTGGCAAGCCCCGGGGAAGATCCGGGGCTTTTTCACGTCAGCCCCAATCCTCGAACCCGAACATTGTGTAATCGCGGGTATAGGCGTCGCGCGCCAGTGTCTCGATCTGATCGTCGTAGATCTCGGCCAGCGCAAAGGGTGCCTGCACCGGCACGCGCTCAGGGTCCGGCGGTGCTGGGTGGCCGACCTGCATGGCCAAAGCCGGCAGATAGCTGATCATCTCATCCTCGCGCACAATCATGTCGGGCAGGGTAAACTCGGACATCCCCTGCAGCACCTGCGCCTGCGAGGTCCAATGTCCATCGATCCGGATGCTGGTTTGGTTGGACAGATTCGCTTTCAGAAACGCGAGGAACCCGGTGAAGGCCTCACGATGCGCGTTCAGATCGTAGTCCGGCCCGGGCTCCCCCTCGGGCAAGGGCAGGTTGTGAGCGCGGCGCAGGGTTTTGCGAATACCGGCAAAGCTGCCTTTGCCGGTCGACAACACCTTGGAACAGAACGCTTCATGCGCGCGGGCCACCGGGTGGCGGATCACCGTGAAACTGCGATGGCCGGGTCGGTCGCGTTTCCACTGCCGCAGCGAGTTCTGGCTGAAATTCGTCTCCAGATCGTTCGGGCCAACGCCATCCAGCGCACAAAGCCAGTTCTTGATCGCCGCCTCCGGCCCTGAGCGGATCGGCATATACAGCAGCGGGGTTTCTACCGCAGCCAGATAGGTCGGCACCACCGGGCCGCGGCGCGGTTCGAAATTCGGGGTGCGGGTCAGGTTGAACCGGTCCAGCCGCGAAAGCGCCGATTGCATCTGATCAAAATTCGCCACCTTTTCCGAGATATGCTCGGGGTTTTGCCGTTTCAGCGCGGTGTTCAGGCTGTCGAGCTGCTTGTCCACCCCCAGCCATTTCGCCAACCCATTCATCACGGCGACGTCCTGCAGATCCTCATAAGCCACGTAAAACGCCGTCTGCCCGGTGGTCTGCAGCGCGTTCATCAGATGCACCTGGAACTCCTGCAACGCGGCCAGGTGAGACTCGAATTCCTGCGGGTCGAATTGCGCCTTGGCATCCTTGCGCTTTTTGACGTTGGTCAGCTTCCACTGCCCGGTGGCCTGCGCGATTTTCCAGCTCACATAGCTGTCGACCGGGTTACGGGTCAGGATGATCTTGGCGATGCGCGGTTCGTCGAGGATCTGCGGCAACACTCGGCCATCGTGGTCGTGAAAGAACCGAAAGCCGCCAATCCCCCCAGGCGTGGCGCGCCTGATCTGACCCAGCAGGCGGTCTGGATTGGCGTCGCGTTCGGGCTGGGTGATCCCAAGGATGTCCTCGGAGGTGGGATAGCCGATGAAATGCGGATTGAACGCCTCGCCATGGCAGGTGATCCCGTCAAAGGCGTTCAGGTTGGCCTCAAGAAAGTTCGACCCGGTGCGCATCTCGGCAAAGACGACGAAACAGTCAAAGCGGTCGGACATTTGCGGGGCCTACTTCTTGACAAGATACGGTTTGCGCTTGCGGTTTCTGGCGGATCGCGGCACCGGATCGACCGGGAAATCGCCCATCAGGTAGGGGTGCATGCCCTGGTTCTTGAGGTTCTGCAGGAACTGCCCAAAGCCGGTCAGGTCTTCCATCCGCGGGGCTTCGGCAAGGCGGCGGCTGGATTTCTGGCCAATTTCGTCGATCACCACCTGCAGCGGCTCCATCGGAGCCTCGATAAACTCCGCCATGGTCCAGATGCGAATGCGCGCCTTGCTGTCGGGGGAGCGCAGTTCATCCAGCATCTTGCTTTCGAGCTTTTGCAGCCGCGCCGCCTCTTTCCGGATGTCGGCGAAATTGGCGTTCGATTTGAACAGCGGCACCGCCCAGGCGCCAGAGATGACACTGATCTGCGCGTTGGGATCGCGGGCGAAATACCAGTTGATCTTGGGGTTGTCGCGGGGGCCGTATTGAAAGCACTGCCGTTCACCACGGGTGTTCCAGAGCAGGTTGGTCAGAAACGCGCGCGGGTTGATGTCGCGCAGATTGGCATTGTCCGACAACGCGCCGTTGATCACCGGCTGTCCGCCGGCATATTCCGCCCGTTCGGGCGCATAAAGATGGCCATGCACCTGCGCGCCAGTGGCCCGCGCCAGCCAGCCCTCGAAATCCTGAAAGAGCTCACTAAAGCCTTGGAAGATCGAGTATTTCCCGGCCGTCATGCCGTTTTCCCAACCAAAGTTGGGATAGCGGCTTTGCATGAAAAGCCCCGGACGCCCGCGCGTTCGGCGATCCACCGCCTTGGCAAAAATCCGGTCGATCTTGCCCGGGTTCGGTTCCGTCCCATTGGACTGCACATTGGGGTTGTCGAGAAACGCCTGGTAGAGCCGTTCCGCATTCGGCCAGATCTTACGCGCGACAAAGCAATCCGACCGGCGCAGCAGTTGCAGGTGATCGTCGTAGAAGATGTGCGGCTTGCCCTGAAAGTCGAACTTCGACAGCGTCAGCGAGCGGCTTTCGATATTGGTGGAATAGAGCCGCGCCAGCGTCTGAAAATAGGATTCGTCCGGGATCCAGACGCGACGGAAATAGCGGTCATAGTTGCGCCGGGCAGGGTCCTGCAGGATGGCCGACAGGGTCTGCCGCGTCAGGCACCACCACTGGCTGCCCATATGCGGCACAACACCGTTGGGAATATGCCGTTTCAGTCCGAAAAACCGCTGAAAATCCACAAACTTGTCAAAGAGATACCGGTTGCGCCGCCACGAGAACGGGAAGTGCATGGTAAAGCGCTCTTCGTCGAGGCCGCCCACTGTCCAGGGCACATCCGCGGTGGTCGCACTTTCGATGAAATCGGTGCGGGGGCGTTCGGTCAGATAAGCCACTAGCTCATCAACCGGGCGCAACGGCATGCAGGAACCGGACGCCAGATACACGTGGCGCACATCGGGAAACTCGCTGAGCATCAGCTCGGACGCGTCCTGACTGGCAGCGACTAGTCCCCAGGTCCCCCACTCACAACGGTGGCGGCGCGAAAACTTCAGCTGCGGGACATCCGACAGCGCAAAGACAAAGGCATCATGCTTGTCCTGCGGCACGATCTTGTCGACATGGATCACCACCGGGCAGCCGGATTTGGCCCAATGTCGCGCCAGCTGTTCGGCGCGGCCCAGGGCGGTGTGTACCAGCATGACGATCCCGACGCTCATGCCCAGTTCCCCTTGGACATCAGGCCGAGGATCTCAAGTTGGCGCCAGTTGATGTATTTCTCGGACCACTTGCACCAGAGGTCCGGGTTTTCCTTTACGCCCGCGGCATAAGCCAGGTATTCGCGGCTGGCGCCGTAATGCTGTTTGCGGTTCAACTCTTCCTCGGCCTTGGTGGAAAAGGTGTCGAGGAATTTGGTGTGCATCAGCACGCCACTGGCCTTTTCGCCACCCCATTCGTCGTAAACCAGGTTCAGGCCGCGCGGCAGCAGGTTGTGGGTCGAGCTGACATAGGCATAGCGCCGGTCCCATTTCACCAGCGGCACCTTGTTCAGGGCCGGGGCCAGCGCCGGTTTGTCCTTGAAAAACACCCGCGCTCGTGGCCCGCCCTGGATCCACAGATTGCCGAATTTTGGGTTCCGCTCGATCGTGTAATTGCCGGAATCGAACCATGAGGCGATCTCAAGCGGGTCTTGCCCGGGGCTATAGGGCTGCGCGTCGATGCGGCCCTTGGGGTACATATCCAGCAGCATCGCGCTGAAGGATTTGATCGACGAGGCATCCAGCCAATCGGTCAGCGCGCGCAGCGGGCGCGTGTCGCAGAACGGGTAGAGGAACAGCTCATCCGGGTCGACGGTCAGCGCCCAATGGCCGTGGGCGTATTTCATAAGCAGCCAATTCATCCAGTCGATGCCAAAGCGCGCGCGCTTGTAGCTCGCCCGCGTGGTCCAGACCGACACGTCCGGTTGGCGTGCCAGGTAGTCCAGCGATCCGTCGGTGCTGTCATTGTCGACAAAGAAGAAGTGATTGACCCCCATGTCCCTGTAATACTTCAGGAAATAGGGCAGGCGAACGCCTTCGTTGCGCTGTGTCGAAAAGACGAAGAGGTCACCTTGCTTGATCTGGTCGGTGCGATTGGCAACAGGGCGCAGGTCGCGACGTTTGCGGAACGCACGAATGCGCCAGCGCCTGCGTTGCAGCCTCAGCCTGTAGGACCTGATAACGCCCAAATCCGTTGCCCTTGTAACGACCGGTTCTCCGGTCCCTTTGCGTCGTCGGCTATCAGATCAGGGTTAAGACGATCTTGAAATGCGCATCCCACGTGGGTGGGTGATACGGTTGCATTGCACTGCGATGTCCTGCCCGGTGATCTTCTGCCATCCGATTTATTGTTGTGCGCCAAAGATAACGATCTGTCGCCGTTGCGTAAATGGGAATATCTCCCAACACTTCGTGATAGATCGGCAGGTCGTTGCAGAGCACCGGCACTCCCAGCGCGGCAGCTTCGACCGGGGGCAGGCCGTAGCCTTCGACAAAGCTGGGAAAGAGCAGGCCGGCAGAGCCTTGCAGCAGCGCCGCGATCTGGCCGTCCGACAGGCCGGGGAGTTCGTGGACGCGATCCGGCTGGGCGTCAAGCCGTTGGAAAACCGCATCATTTTGCCAACCTCGGTTGCCGCAGATCAGCAGATGCGCCTCTGGTATGTCGGGCCAGAGATCCAGCAAAAGCCCGTGGTTCTTGCGTGGCTCGATCGTGCCGACGGTGACGAAATAGGGCTTGCCGGTCCACGGCCCTTGGGGCGGTTCTGCCACGTCGGGGATTGACACTCCCAGATGGGCGACCACACATTCGGGCTCAATACCGTGCGCGGTTGCGTGGCGCAGCACGTCCTGGCGGGTCTGTTCGGAGTTGCAGATGATCAGATCGGCCGAGCGGCAGGCACGTTCAAAAAATCCGGCAAAACGTGCCAACATATCCGCGCGCTGGTAGTCCGGGTGATCAAGCGGAATGAGGTCGTGGATAAAAACGGCGATCTTGGCGCCCGATAGGCTGCGCAAGGCGCGGATCACGCGAGTGGTCAGATTGGTGTGCCCGAGGTTGAGGTAGCGCAGCTCGTTGGGCAGGTGACGGCGCAGCATCGCCGTCAGCCGCAAAGGCAGGCAGCGTGCGATGCAGACCCGGCGCAGGTCAGCCTCGGCCCGGGCACGCATCGGATCCATTTTGCGGCGGAGGTGCGCCAGCCGGTCAGGCGGCCCCCAGTTCCCCGTGACAATCCGTTCGCGCACGGCAATACAGCCGGCGCGATCCAAAAGCACGTAACCCAGCGACGTCCGGACAAGACCAAAGAGCCCCCCCGACGCCTGCGTCAGACGATCGAGATAGGCAAACTCAACCCGGTCCACCCCGGTCAGAGGCTGCCCAGCCCGGCTGATCAGCCGGGTCAGATCCAGTAGGCGGGTCGGTTCATTTGTCATAATGCCCGTGGCGGTGCCAGCGCCAGGCATCGCTAATCATCTCTTGCAGGGTCGAGCGCTGCGGCCGCCAGCCCAGTTCACTTTCCGCACGGGTGGAGCCCGAGACAAGCTTGGTCGCATCCCCGGCACGGCGCGGCCCTTCGCTGAACGGCACCTCGCGGTTGGTCACCGCGCGCGAGGCGTCAATCACCTGCCGGACGGAAAACCCCTGCCCGGTGCCGAGGTTGAAGACGCGGCTGGGCTTGCCGTCCTGCAGCCAGCGCAGGCCCAGGACATGGGCGTCGACCAGGTCGCAGACATGCACGTAGTCGCGGATGCAGGTGCCGTCGGGCGTGTCATAATCGGTGCCGTGGATCGTCAGGCTGCCGCGCTTGCCATCAATCGCCTCGAGCATCACGGGGACCAGGTGGGTCTCGGGCCGGTGGTCTTCGCCAACTTCGGCCTCGGGGTCGGCGCCAGCGACATTGAAATAGCGAAAGATCACGTGGCGCAGGCCATACGCCGCCTCAAAATCGCGCAACACATCCTCGATCGCGCGTTTCGAGGCGCCATAGGCGTTCAGGGGCAGCTGCGGGGTGTTTTCGTCCAAAACGACATTGTCATGCTCGCCATAGGTCGCGCAGGTCGAGGAAAACACAAAGTCCAGGCACCCCGCGGCGCAGGCGGCCTCGATCAGTGTCAGCGAGCCTTCGACATTGTTGCGCCAGTAGAGGCCGGGTTTGACCATCGCCTCACCCACCTG
>JAAUYB010101372.1_pt1 | contig 23368 bp, 24 predicted proteins | sample 7278071 | NCBI WGS metagenome assembly JAAUYB01 (sample SAMN14350121, study PRJNA611818) | marine sediment metagenome | isolation source: surface marine sediment (1.8m) | place: French Polynesia: Moorea | collected 2018-08 | reverse complement strand
GGCGAATTCTTACACTTTTTGCGGTGCAGCCGCACTCGCGCAGCGAGACCGCTAAAAAGTCCTTGTCCTTTGTAAAACGGCTTTCAAAGCCGTTTTACAAAGGACAAAAGTAGGGCGAACGATTTTGGGGCAATTTTCCACATTTGCATCAGCCTAGTGCTATACCTAGAGAACTTGAATATTGATATCTTGATAAAATTCCTCTTGGGATAACTCTACTTTTGATTGGGAAGATAGAAGTAACAAAGCCCAAAATATGCCAACGCGATCGCTATTCCCTTCGGTTTCAGGGGCGGGTTGTACTTGATGCCATCGAGTCACCAAATCTTCTAAATTTAATTGTCGTTGTCTTTGAGTACATTCTGGCCACTGTTCTTGGAAAAATATTTCTAATTGTTGAGCCATTTCTGTTAAGTTTTCCTGGTGAGCGAGTTGCGTCACCATTTTCATGGCTTCTCGCTGTGAATGAGAGCGGGGAGTTTTTCGGCGACGACTGGAAGGGGTTGATGTTTCTAATTCTTCAGCGATTTCTTCAATGTGAGTAATTAGTTCTTGTAGAGTAACACGACGTTGACGAGGGGGTGGGGCAGCACTACGACGACGAAGATGTTTTTCTAAGTCTGATATATGAAACTGTCTCTGTACTTCGTCGGGAATTTCCTCAAGATCAGGAGAGTCCTCCTGTGCCGTATCCTCATACTGGAGTTTTTCTAAACTATCCGCTTTAAAACGAACTAACATAGATGCCCAGAGAAAGGCTTGACCTGATTTTGGTAAGGTAGCTTGTTCATAAATATTATCGGAATATTGGCTAATTCCTAAATCATTTAAAAAACGATCAATCACTTCAATAACTTGAACATCCCAAGGGTCAATTTCTCCTTGTTGAGCTAAATCAATCAATGTTTCGATCACATCTGTGGCGGGTGAAGTTGTCATTAGCATTAATGCTTAATTATTTTTTTGACTGTTTTTATTATAAATTGACAAAATGACCTAAAATTGGTCAGCTTGATAGGTATAAAATTGCTGAAATGCCCCAATGGTTTCAAACTCATAATTGGGAACTGGAGAGGGCAACAACAATTCAGTTTCATAAATGCTGAATAATAAATAGTTTTGACGAATAGTTTTATTAGAGATTACTTTCTGAATATGGGGTTTCCCCGTATCTACCAAGGTTTTACAATGACTAGCGAGAAAACTGCCTAAGCTCCCAGAAATTTGTGAGCAGGCCTCTTGTTTTAAATATAAGGTCAAGGTGTCTGTTGCATAGCTCTCGTAGCGGTGTTGCCCTGGGTTGGTCAACACCATGCTTGTTCCTAGAGCGATGACACCCACTCCTGCAATTACTTTTGCTATTTGTAAGGGTTGCATTTTATTTGCTGGCCACTAATAGGTTTGAAACTACTTTAAATCATTTTTTCCGTTCGATTATAACTTTCTCATCTCAACAGAGTTAAATTTCTTGTTCTTGCTGACTTCTTCAATGTCAAAGAAAAAAAGTACACTAGAGAAACAGCAAGCAGATAAATAGTTATGGCCCGTAAACCTCCTCCCCGTTATTCCGACTCTCGTTCTAACCCCTCCCGTTATCCCTCCTCACAATCATCAGGTTCTAACCTCAATTATGGAACGATCGCCTTATTTGGGGGGATTTTTGTCTTGGGTATTGGAGTGGGTATTGGGGTGAGTTCTAATGCTAGTTTTGACCCCCAAAATGTTGCCTCCAGGGAAGTGATTGATAGAAGCGCGCCTGATGCCGAACTCTGTGTACAATATGGGGCTAGTGCGATCGTTACTGATATGCGGGTTTTTATCACCTTAAATCCTTTTAGTGTTTATGTGACTCAACCACAAATGCAGCCTGGTTGTGTTCTGCGTCGCTCTAATATGAATCTACTTGAACAAAAGCGACTGATAACCTCAGAACAGGCTAGAGATTGTCGAAATCGTATGAATACCTTTGGCTTTGTCGGCTCTCTTGATAGTAAACCGAGCATTGATTGTATTTACCCTAATGATGCGGCTGGAAACCTCTTTCTTAACCCTCCAGGTTCCGTTAACCCCCGTTCAGAAGGAGAAAATTTCTAAAGAATATTGACCCCTGAATATAGCCCTTTTAGGCTATTTCAAAGGATTGTATTATTTATCCAACGTCTTATTTTTGAGCCTGTGACTCTTCCTCAACTTCGCTAATTTGCGTTTGCTAATGGTTAACGCTCCCACACCCAAGGCAACCAAACCCATTAAAGATGAAGGTTCGGGAACGGAATTTGGCTGTTGTTGCTGTTGCTGCTGTTGCTGCACTTCATAAGCACCAATATCTACTGTGCCGTTGACAATACGATCAAAGAATGGCCCTCGTTGATCGAACAGTAATCCAACTGCATTCGCGTTATCCCCGGCATCAATGGCAATACTGTTGGAGAGTAAGGCTTGGGTTTCAGTTGAACCGCCATTATTTTGTAGAGGTTGCAAGCCTGGATCGCCTGATAAAAATGGATTGCAACTGCCGTCTTCAATCAGATTGTTGGCTTTAGTGCCGATCCTATTATTATTCAGAACACAATCAAGGCCAATACTGTTGGCAATGATGGTATTAGTGAGGTTTGTCGTCCCGCCATTAAATAAGCCTCCCCCGAGTGCATCAGCGGAATTATGAGAAAGAGTAGAATTGGTAATCGTTGCTGTACCATTACTACTAAAAATACCTCCACCATCAGCACTAATACCAGCAGTACTGTTATAAGAAATAGTCGAGTTAACAACCGTTAAATTGCCATTTCTACTGTAAATTCCGCCACCATCGGTTCTATTTTTGCCAAACGCAGAATTACCAGAGACAGTCGAATTGATAACTTCTAGATCGCCATTGCGACTAAAAATACCGCCCCCATCACCAGAGCCAAAATCTCTCGTCATCTCTGTCGAATTATCGGCAATGGTTGAGTTGATGACTGTTGTGTTGCCATAGCGGTTATAAATACCGCCACCGCTACCTAAAGCAGTTCCTATAACAGTATTGCCAGAGATAGTGGAATTGGTCACCATCACGTCACTATGCAAAGCGTAAACCCCACCACCATCAGTCAGACCACCAGTAACTTGATTATCCGAAATAGTGCTATTTTCAATCTCAAGCCGACCATTGCGGATGGACACACCACCACCGTCAGGATCGTCACCATAAGTGTGAGATTGGTTGGCGAATTGTCCGTCGGCTAATTGTCCAATAACTTTATTGTTAAAAATATGCGTGTTGATGATAGTTAAATTACTATCCTGACTGTCGATTCCGCCACCATCAGCAGAAAATATGTCGTATTGGCCCTCGATACCGGTTGAGGTATTGCCGGAGATGATGCTGTTTTGAATGGTCAGATTCTCTGACGTGAAAATTCCTCCCCCACCACCTATTGGATTACCTCCGGTAATGGTTACGCCGTCGATGAACACATCAATGAGACTGTTAGTACCATCATCGATGTTGAACACCCGGAAACCGTTCATCTGGGCATCTACTGTCAGCAAGTTTGCTCCCAGTCCATTGATGGTAAGGGAATCGGTGATTAATAATTCTCCACTGGTTAGTCCAATGGTTCCGCTGCTGAGGTTAAAGTTGATGGTGTCAGCACCAGCACTGCCATTCGCCATGTTAATGGCATCACGCAGACTACCAGCACCCGCATCCATGAGGTTGGTGACATTAAAAACCGCCATAGTGATCTAAATTCTTCTCTTTTATAGGTTTATATTTTAGATTTATAGTTGTAGAATATACTCGGAAGATAGCAAGGATTTTCAGAAACGTCAATATTTTTAATATAGTTTTTAGTTTGCAGATAGACGTCGTTCATAGGTCATGAAATTAGAGACAGCATTCTATCAATTACCCGTTAGCTTTGATGCTGAGAAACTAGCAGAGGAAATCGCTCAATTTAATGAATCCAATTGGCAACCTCATCCGCAAGGATTTCCCGGAAATTTTTCCCTTTCCTTAATTTCAGTGGGCGGAAACCCTAATAATGACAGTGTGATAGGAGCAATGTCTCCCACCCCTTTTCTGCAACAGTGCCCCTATTTACAACAAATTCTAGCCACCTTTAAAACCGTATTCGGTAGAACTCGCTTAATGAAAATTGGCGGCAATGCTGAAGTTTCCGAACATGTTGATACTAATTATTATTGGCTGCAAAGAGTTCGGGTTCATTTTCCGATTATTACTTTCCCAGAAGTGAACTTTATTTGTGGTGATAATTCAGTCAACATGGCGGCCGGGGAAGTTTGGATCTTTAATACTTGGAGACGGCATAATGTTGTCAACCCCACCGAGAAAGACCGTATTCACTTAGTAGCTGATACGGTAGGTTCTCCTTTTCTTTGGGACTTAATTTCTCTGGCAGAACAGCCCTTTAATCCTGACCAACAAGGAACAGATGAAAGGTTAGACATTGCCTATAATCCTCAACAGTCGGTGAAAGTACAAACAGAAAAAGTGAATTTCCCAGTGGTTATGTCTCCCTGGGAACAGAAATGTTTAATTTCTGCTTTATTTGAAGACTTTTCTCAAGTTAATGATCATCCGCCTGAGTTGGTTCAACAATTAGAAATCATCTTGGCAAGATTTTGTCGCCATTGGCAGTCTTTGTGGTCAGAGTATGGTACAGAAAAGGCTGGATGGGAAAGTTATCGCCAAGTTTTGCAGCAGTTAGACCAGGCGATCGCCCCTTTAGAACAGCAATTAATACTGCCTAATCAAATTGATACAGTGGAATATCTGAGACAAGCCATTATTCGCGCTTCTCTGCATCCCGAACTTGCTGCCGTCCCTTCTCCCATAGGAACCGTTCCCCTCAGTAACGCAGTTTCTAATCTTGCCACAACTTCGGCTATTTCTGCTCCTCCATTGCTGACCATCCCCTCAACGATTGACGCTACTGTTGATAAAATCCAACAATTATCCTCCCCTCTCGTTTCTGACCCCGCCTCTACACCATCATCAAAAAGCTCTAACCCAGCAGCAGCAGTGAACACAGAGTCAGCCCAAGAAAATTACTCTGATTCCCCTTTACGCAGTATTCATACCACTAACTTTCCGCAAATTCTCCAGGAATTGGGGGCTTCGCTTATTGTTTCCACCTACCAAGCCAGAAAGTTAATTCTGGTTCGCGCCGATGGCGATGTCATAAATACCCATTTTCGTCTTTATCAAAAGCCGATGGGCATTGCTACCAGCTACGACAAAATAGCGGTGGGGACAGGGAGTCAAATTTGGGAGCTACATAATGTTCCTGCCGTTTGCAAAAAGCTTGACCCGCCGAATAAGCATGATGCTTGTTATCTACCGCGCAAGATCCACATGACGGGAGATATTGATATCCACGAAATGAACTGGGGCAATGACGAACTCTGGTTTATCAATACCCGTTTCTGCTGTTTGTGTAATCTCGATCAACAGAGTAGTTTCGTCCCGCGCTGGCGACCGAAGTTTATTAGTGCTTTAGCACCTGAAGATCGCTGTCACCTCAATGGTTTAGGCATGGTGAATGGTAAACCGAAATATGTCACTGCGCTGGGGACAACGGATACGGCTGGTGGCTGGCGAGAGAACAAGGCGAATGGTGGGATTTTGTTGGATATCGAGACGGGAGAAGAGATTAGTTCGGGTTTATCGATGCCCCATTCTCCCCGTTGGTACCGTGATCGCCTTTGGGTACTGGAATCGGGTAATGGCAGCCTAGGGACAGTTGATCTCGAATCAGGAAAATTAGAAACCATTGTGCAACTGCCAGGATTTACACGAGGATTGGATTTTTGGGGGCCGTTGGCATTTATTGGTCTATCACAAGTACGAGAGACGGCTGTTTTTAGCGGCATTCCCCTAACAGAAAGGTTAGATGAGCGTACCTGTGGGGTCTGGGTGGTCAATATTGAAACCGGGCAAACCGTTGCCTTTTTGAAGTTTGAGGCGGCGGTGCAAGAGATATTTGCCGTACAAGTCCTGCCGGGAATTCGTTTTCCTGAAATTCTCGATATTGGGGATGACTTAATGAATAGTTCCTACAGTCTGCCGGATGAGGCTTTAACTAATGTCCCTCAAGGATTGAAGTCTGTCGTCCAAGTGCCAGTGGGACAGAAGAAAACCTCGAAAACGAAAAAACCGAACAAGCGTGGTTTTGCTTGATAGAGAAGGAGGCGGAAGCAAGGGGCGGTTATTCCTGTAAAATGATGAAAAATAGTTTAATAAAAACAGCATGACTATTCATCAAAAACGAGCGATTACTATTGCTGTGGTGGGGGATGTTCACGATCAATGGGAAGAGGCTGATAATTATGTTTTAGAAAGGTTGAATATTGATCTGGTTTTATTTGTGGGAGATTTTGGCAATGAATCAGTTCCCGTGGTGCGCTCTCTAACTGATTTATCTATCCCGAAAGCAGTCATCATGGGAAATCATGATGCTTGGTATACCGCTTCTGCTTGGGGACGGAAAAAATGTCCTTATGATCGAAAAAAAGAAGATTGGTTACAAGCTCAATTAGATTTATTGGGGGATATTCATGTTGGTTACAGCAAGTTAGATTTTCCCGAATTTAATTTATCCGTTGTCGGCAGTCGTCCCTATAGTTGGGGGGGGCCTGACTGGAAAAATAAGGAATTTTTGCGTGATCGCTACAACATAATTAACTTTACTGAATCGACAGAAAAAATTGTTGCTGCTATGGAACAAAGCAGTGAAAGAAATGTGATTTTCTTGGGCCATAATGGGCCTGCTGGATTAGGAAAAAATCCTGAAGATATTTGTGGAAAAGACTGGCAACCTTTAGGGGGAGATCACGGTGATCCTGACTTTACTAAGGCTATTGAAAAGACTTATCTTTTTGGTAAAAATATTCCTTTAGTGACCTTTGGTCATATGCACCATCGTTTACGTCATACCCGTTCCCAACTACGCACTAGAATCGCAAAAAATGCTCAAGGAACAGTTTACTTGAATGCCGCTAGTGTCCCCCGTATAATTGAGAAAGATGGGGAGAAGTTACGCAATTTTTCTTTAGTTTCTCTTGAAAATAATCAGGTAACTAAAATTTCTTTAGTTTGGGTTAATAATGAGGCGGCGATCGCTTCTCAAGAATGTCTTTATTCTCAACCTATTTTGTCTGGTATTATTTAACATAATATGAGGTTAATTTCCCCGTTTTCTTCTCAACCTATTGCTCCCTTATTAATTTATTTTCCTGGAATGGATGGAACGGGAAACTTGTTTCATCGACAAGGGGTAAGTTTAAGTAGCTATTTTAATATTCGCTGTTTATCTATTCCCTCTCATGATCAAAGTGATTGGGAAAATTTAGTTAATAAAACTGTTGCTTTAATTGAAAAAGAATTGTTGTCTCATTCCCATTCTTCTGTGTATTTATGTGGAGAATCTTTCGGTGGTTGTTTAGCCATTAAAGTTGCATTAGCAGCCCCTGAGTTGATGGAGAAAATGATTTTAGTTAACCCGGCCTCTTCTTTTAATAAACGTCCTTTATTGAAGTGGGGAGTAGAATTAAATCAATGGCTTCCTAACTTTGTCTATCAAAGTTCAACTGTGGTACTTTTATCGTTTTTAGGCTCATTAAATCGCATGAAAATAGGGGATACTCAAGCCTTATTAAAAGCCATGCAATCTCTACCTCAAGAAGTAGTCAGTTGGCGACTTTCTTTATTGAGAGATTTTGACGTTAGTGGCCAAGAATTGAATGACTTAAAACAACCAGTGTTAATGTTAGTTAGTGAGCAGGATAAATTGTTACCTTCTGTGGAAGAAGGAAAACAATTAGTTAATTATTTTCCCAACAGCAGTCTCACTATTTTACCGAAAAGTGGTCATGCTTGTCTATTAGAGAAAGATGTTAATTTATTAGAGGTTTTACAAAAACATAATTTTCTATACTTCTCTAATTAAGAAAAAAAAAAGACCTTGAAAAAGAGTTATTAGCTTACATTTCTTTAGTCTCTAAAAGTTGACTCAAAACACTAGACACAATAGAGAGAATAATGGAACCAAATAAAGCATCCCAAAATGTTCTGATATCAAATCCAGGGGTAAAATAAGACACTAGAGAAAAAGAAATAGCATTGACAACAAACAAGAATAAACCAAGGGTAAGAACGGTTAAAGGTAAGGTAAAGATTAGCAAAATTGGTTTGACGATAGCATTAATTAAACCCATGACTAAAGCGGCGATCGCAGCAACAACAAAACCTTTGATAATAATACCTGGAATTAGATAAGCAGTAATCAGTAAAGATAGGGCAGTAATAATCCAAGTTAGTAAAAACTGTGACATAATCCTTGAGAATGTGTAGTAATATATTCATTTCCATTGTAACGAATGGGACTCAAACACATAATGAAATACTTCTTCAACTAATAGGGTAGTTCCTTAGAAAACCATTGAGAAGACAGATGGATGATCGCCAATCAGATCTATTTCCACTACAGGGGAATCACGACCCCGTTTATTTATGTTAAGCTTTTTTTGGTGATTGCTCCAACCAATCTCCCTTACTCAAACTGTCTGCTAATTTGATCCTAAGTATGTCACAGATTAACTATCTAGATATTCTGCAAAATGGTTTAACTCCAAGCAACTTAGCACCCAAAAATATTGTCATTATCGGTGCAGGAATAGCGGGGTTAATGACTGGTTTGTTGCTGAAAGAAGCTGGGCATAATGTCACTATATTGGAAGCCCATAAACGCTTGGGTGGACGCATTCTTACTTACCGAGGTTTTGCGGGGAAAATGTATGGTGAATTTGGTGCTATGCGCTTTCCGCACCAACATCCCCTCGCACAATATCTGATTAACGAAAAATTTAAACTTCCGACTAAACCGTTCCCTATCTACGATGAAAACACTTTCATCCACCTACAGGGTAAGTCAGTTCGGCGCAGTGACTTTCATCCCCATCAATTTGATTTTAATTTACCAAATCATGAAGCTAATCAAACTCCAGAACAACTATTAAAAAATGGTGTTCAACCTTTAATTGATATTGTAGAAGGAGAAGATAAGGAATCAGCATGGCAACACCTAGTAAAAGATTTCGATCAATACTCCCTAATTGGCTACCTGAAATTTCGAGGTTTGAGTGATGCTGCACTCTCTTTATTAGGTTCAGTTCTTAACTTAGAATCCCGGTATCATTTTTCATTAGTAGAATGGTTTACCCATTACTATGAGGATGTTTTTGGTGACTTAGTTTATATTACTGATGGTGCTGATTCCTTAACCAAAGCTTTTGAACCTTACTTGATAAATAATATCCGCATGGGGAGTCAAGTTTGTGGGATTGAACAGACGGATGATCAAGTAGTTATTCATTTTCAAACATCCCCAGGTTTTGCTGGGAGCATCAAAGCCGATGAATGTATTATTACTATTCCTTTTAATATGCTGCGACATTTAGAAATTAGTGGTTTAGATCCAGCTAAGTGGTCTGCTATTCGTAATTCTTACTACGGTAGTGCACATAAAATTTTTATGCAATTTAGTGATCGTTGGTGGGAAAACAAGTATGCCATCACCCATGGAGTCACCATCACCGATCTGGCAATTCGCCAAATAGTTTATACTCCCGCAGGACAAGATTATCACTTTCAAAAAGGAGTAATCATTGCTTCCTATGGATGGGAGCAAGACAGTATGGTTTATAGTCCCTTATCGGAAGAACAGCGAGTAACTCAAGCCCTAGAAGATTTGGTGAAGATTCATCCTGAAGCCAAAGATACCTTTGAGTTTGGGGTTTCTTATGATTGGTCACTTGATGCTTTTGCTGGAGGAATTGGTCCTTTATTTCGTCCCTACGAAATGAGTAGCAAATTTTATGTAGATTTGATTCGCCCTGTTAATCGGATTTGGTTTGCTAATGATGCTTGTGATCGCAGCCATCGCCGTTGGATTGAAGGTTCTCTCAGAGCCGCTATTAAGAATGCTTACGCTCTGCATATTGGCATGAAGAACGAACTACCTGGTAAAGATTAAGGAGGATGTGGTGAAACAATTTTGCATTTATTGTTGTTTACTTATATGTATTAGTTTTTGGGGCTGTCAATCCCAGTCCACCTCAAATGTACTTAAACCCACTACTGAACCCACTGTAAGTCAAGAAACTATGAATAATAACACCGAAGCTCCTAAAACAGTAATTGATGCTGTGCTTAATAATATAACTGGAGAAACCGGAATCAATATTGACACTTTACAAATTCAACAAACAGAGGCTAAAACTTGGTCTGATGGTTGTTTAGGATTGGCAAAACCTGATGAATTCTGTACCCAAGCTTTAGTCGAAGGATGGCGTATTGTAGTAACAGATGGTCAAACAACTTGGGCTTATCGTACTGATGGAAGGGGACAAAATATTCGCAGAGAATCTTAAAACAGTTGTTTGATTCTGTTAGTAAATTGTTATTTTTAATAGTTTTACATGACAGGTTCGGTAGAACCGCAAAAACTAAACTCCCATACCAATCTTTAGAAAAAGGGATAGTAAATTATTAGGAATTTCTGAAATTATCCCCCGAAACAAGAGGCAACTGATATGGTTAAAGAGATAGCATGATCATGGTTGATTAAACTTAAGTTATCTGCTTAAATTTTGGAATTTTTACCTCTGTCTTAAGGAGTAATTATGGGAACATTATTAGAACAATTGCGAGAATTTACCATTGTTGTTGCTGATACGGGGGATATTCAAGCCATTGAAACTTTTACACCCCGTGATGCTACTACAAATCCCTCTTTAATCACCGCAGCGGCCCAAATGCCACAATATCAGTCTATTGTGGATGATACCCTCAAAACCGCGAGAAAAGAGTTAGGAAAGGACGTAGATGAGTCTGATGTGGTAACTCTAGCGTTTGATCGCTTGGCCGTTGCCTTTGGGCTAAAAATCCTCGAAATTATTCCAGGCCGAGTTTCTACCGAAGTAGATGCTCGTTTATCTTATGATACAGAAGCGACCCTGGAAAAAGCTCGTTATTTGATTTCTGAGTATGAAAAAGCTGGCGTTTCCCGCGAGCGCATTTTGATTAAAATTGCCTCTACTTGGGAAGGGATCAAAGCAGCAGAAGTTTTAGAAAAAGAGGGCATTCATTGTAACTTAACTTTGCTATTTGGAATGCACCAAGCGATCGCTTGTGCAGAGGCAAAAGTGACTTTAATTTCTCCTTTTGTTGGTCGTATTTTGGACTGGTATAAAAAAGAAACCGGAAAGGAATATGCTCCTACCGAAGATCCTGGTGTAATGTCTGTTACCGACATCTACAATTATTACAAAAAGTTCGGTTATAAAACCGAAGTTATGGGGGCAAGTTTCCGTAACATCGGCGAAATTTGTGAGTTAGCTGGCTGTGATTTATTAACCATTTCTCCTAAGTTATTAGAGCAGTTAAACTCCACAGAGGAAGTCTTACCCCGTAAGCTCGATCCTAATGCAGTAGCTAACCTGGATATTGCCAAAATTTCCTTGGATAAAGCCGCTTTTGATAAGATGCACCAGGAAAATAAAATGGCTTATGAAAAGCTAGATGAGGGCATTAAAGGCTTTACTAAAGCCTTGGAAACTCTCGAAGAATTGCTCCTTGAAAGATTACACCGTATTGAAGGAGAAGAGACAATTTGTAATGCTGCGGCTGATCTTTTTCGCGTCTATGATTTAGATGGAGATGGTTTTATTACCCGGGAAGAATGGGCGGGTACTGATGTTGTTTTTGATGCCATTGATGTTAACAACGATGGTAAAATTACTGCTGAAGAAATGGCCGCAGGATTAGGCACTGCTATTTGCTTAGTTGCAGTTTAATTTATTTCGGTGAACTTTGATTAGTAGGAGGTGCGCTGCTGTAATAGTAACGCACCTTTTCCCAAAAATAAGCATCAATTGTTATCTTAAATATTATGACTCAAGAGATGAATAAAAATTTAGCAATTACTCGAATTTTAGATGCTAATTTAGATCGGGCAAGAGAAGGATTAAGGGTTATAGAAGAATGGTGTCGCTTTGGATTAGAAAATAGTAATTGGGCAGAAAATTGTAAGCAAATGCGTCAAGAAATTGCCCATTGGCATACTTCAGAATTACGCATGGCCAGAGATACTCCCAATGATCCAGGCACAGAATTATCTCATCCTCAAGAAGAAATAAGGAATAACATTGAGCAACTTTTACAAGCTAATTTGTGTAGAATTCAAGAAGCATTAAGAGTATTAGAAGAATATGGCAAGCTTTATGATCCTCAGATGGGTAGTTGTTTCAAAAAAATACGCTATCAAGTTTATACTTTAGAAAGTGATTTATTAGAATATCATCCTTATCAAAAATTAAGAAAATCTTCTTTATATTTGGTAGCTTCTTGTACAGAAAATTTATTTAAAATTGTCGAATCTGCTTTACAAGGTGGTTTGAAATTAGTACAATATAGAAATAAAGATATAGATGATCTAATTCGTCTAGAAATGGCTGAGAAACTTTGTGAATTATGCCATAAATATGATGCCTTATTTATCGTCAATGATCGGGCTGATATCGCTTTAGCCGTCAATGCTGATGGGGTTCATTTAGGACAACAAGATATTCCCATTGCCTTAGCAAGAAGAATATTAGGACCTAATAGAATTATCGGACGTTCAACAACAAATCCCCAAGAAATGGCAAAAGCAATGGAAGAAGGTGCAGACTATATTGGGGTTGGCCCTGTTTATGCAACCCCGACTAAACCTGATAAAAAACCCGCAGGATTAGACTATGTGAAATATGCAGCTAAAAACTCTCCTATTCCTTGGTTTGCTATTGGGGGAATTGACAGTATTAATGTTAATGAAGTGATGGCATCTGGGGCAACCAAAGTGGCTGTAGTTCGTGCTATTATGGAAGCAGAAGATCCTAAGAAGATTACAGAAGAATTATTAAAAAAATTAGCCGTAAAATAATCTATGAATACGACAGAAACAATTACCTTACAGGTTAATGGTAAGCCAGAAAACTGTTCATCTGACATTAACCTACCCCAATTTTTAGACCAAATGGGATTGAATCCTCGTTTGGTTGCTGTTGAATATAATGGTGAAATTTTGCATCGACAATATTGGGAAAATACCTTATTAAAGACAGGCGATCGCTTAGAAATTGTTACTATTGTTGGAGGAGGATAGAATTAAGTAGGAATTAATAGTAACTTAATTAACTAAACATGGCTAATCAAACATTAGGATTAGATTCCAATTTATATCAATATTTTCAACAGGTTTCTGTCAGAGAAGCAGAAGTCTTAGAACAGCTAAGAAAAGAAACAGAAAAGCATCCTATGGCTAGAATGCAAATTGCTCCCGAACAAGGTCAATTTATGGCTTTATTGGTGCAATTAATGGGGGCAAAAAAAACTTTAGATATTGGTGTATTTACAGGATATAGTGCTTTAGTAGTTGCCTTAGCTTTGCCCACAGATGGTCAAGTTATTGCCTGTGATATTGATGAAGAAACGACGAAAATAGCCCAACAGTTTTGGGAAAAAGCGGCAGTAAATCATAAAATTGAGTTACGTCTTGCTCCTGCTTTAGAAACCTTAGATCAGTTAATAGCAGAAGAGCAAAGTAATAGCTTTGACTTTGCTTTTATTGATGCTGACAAAAGTAATTATGATAACTATTATGAAAAAGCTTTATGGTTAATTAAACCAGGAGGATTAATTGCCATTGATAATGTCTTATGGGGAGGTAAGGTTGCTGACCCCAATATACAAGATAATCGTAGTCAGAAAATTAGAGTTTTTAATGAAAAACTCCATAAAGATCCTAGAATTTCCCTTAGTTTAGTACCGATTGCAGATGGGCTAACTTTAGCTTTAAAGAAATAAAAATAACCTAGTATTTAAAATTGGAGAAAAAATTTATGGCTAAGAGAATAGTTGTTTTTAATCATAAAGGTGGAGTCAGTAAAACTACTTCTATCTATAATATTGGATGGATGTTATCCAAAGAGAATAATGTTTTAGTGGTAGATGCTGATCCGCAATGTAATTTGTCAAGTTTAATGCTTGGGGATAAATTCGATCAATATTATTTTGAGGATGAAACCAAAGAACACAATATTAAAGATGGAGTTCAGGTTGCTTTTAGTGGAAAACCCTATCCTATTGAAGCTGTCAATTGTTTTTCACCTACTAGATCCCCATCTCTCTATCTGCTTGCAGGACAGGCTAATTTATCAGAATATGATGCTGCTTTAACATTTGCTCAGACAACTAATAATGCTATAGCAACGTTACAGAATTTACCAGGTGCTTTTTCTGAGTTAATAAAACTGACGGAGGAAAAATATAAGGTTTAGTGACTTAAAATAATAGAGACGCAACTATAATAATTACGTCTTCTATAAGCTAATTTTTGTTATTCCAAAAAGGAAACCACTTTAGTAGCCAAGTGAGTCATCTAGAGGGTGCATTGATTTCCCCTAAATAAACTAATAAATCGACCATTGATGCAATCTGATCAACCCCACCAATGGCGCGAGGTTCGTCACGGGGTTCACCAACTGCCTGAATATCGAACCCTGATGCTACCATCGATCCTAAGATAGTTTCAGCCACAATATAACCGCCCACTTCTCCCAGTTGGGGTTGGTCGGGGTTAAGAACCTGTGCTTCTCGGAGAATGTAGTACCACAATGGGGTTAACACTTCTAAACTAGGTTCAATTTGTAGCACATCTTCAGGAATACCCAATTGATCGGCGGGAACTACCGTAATCGGTCCATAAACAGATCGTAAAGACACAGCCACTTCTTGGCCACTAGGCAAGCCAAAATCAATACCGCGTAAAATATTCCGCTCAGCCAAAGAAATCGGGGGTTCAGTCACCGCAGGACGGGGTAAACGAAATATAGACTTAGGTAAGAAGGTATCTAAGGGCAAGCCATCACGTCCAGTCGTCCCAAAAAAGAGATTCCAGTCAATCTCATTAACGTCTGTAATAGGTTCTGCCCCTCGTAAATCTCCATCCAAGTCTTTGTCCTTCCTGGGGATAGTTACAAAAAGACGAAGAGAACTGCCTCGCCGGATTACATAACGATCGAGCAGTTGACTATGGCCTAGACGAAAAGCAGCATGGGCAAACTCAACAGGCATAGCGAGAACGGGTTCTTCTGACTCTAGGGCTTGGTTAACCCGACGATTCATTTGTTGATAGAAACTCGTCCCGTTTCTGAGACTATTGACAACATTATTAATAATTTCTGGCTTGATAATACGGGGGAGATAGTCGCACAGAACAATTCGCCGATAGATTTGTTGAACCTTCTGTTTCGTATCCAAAAACCCTTCACTGCCAAGGGGATGATTACCGACTTTCCCCTCGTGAATTTTGTTATGCAGACGCATAAATAGAATATGCAGCTGCACAATAATTTTGTTTTCATCATTGCGAGGATCAGCAATTAAGCGACCATCAGCAAAATCTATATTGCGACGAATATCACGAGGACCTTGACTATTGCGACGCAGTTCTGACCCTAAAAGAAAAAACCCGCCATTATCGAATAGGGCTGGATTATCGTTTCCTAATACTCCATAAACTGAGTCAAGATCCAATTTTCCGGTTCTGCCGTTGGCGGTGGTGGGATTTTCTTCGGGGGCCACCACTTGTCTTACCCCAATGGTCGGGTTTCTTTCTACAATGCGAAGGGCTTCATCCACCACACGGAATTCAGTGGAATCATGGTCAATAAATTGACCTAAGAAGGTAAATCCAGCTTTAATTCCTGGTTTGGTGGCATCACCTCTCTGTTCTTGCATAGGGCCTAAAGCCCCAGCTAACAAAGAAATTCCATGAGCATTATACTCATGTTCTTCTTTGGGAAATAAACGAGAGAAGGGGGATTCATTCGCCTGTCCTTCGGGGCTTTTGGCACAAGAGCCAACAGTTCCATGTCCCATAGTTCCGATAATCCTCAGAAAATACTAGGTGCATTAATTGATTATGTTTTTTAATCTACTTCAAATGAGATAGGAAACTAAAAAGAGTTAGGAAAATTGTTAAAAATCTATACAATTTTTAGGGGTTGTTTTACTCAGATCTTGCACCTAGCTTGAAAACCCCGATTTGTGACCAAATAGTAAGGAAGTCATGGTTGGTTTGCTGTCTTTAAAAATCGGGGTTTTGTGATTTTTTAATCGTGGTGCAAGATCTCAGTTTTATAGGCTCTTCTCACTACAGGAAAGGTGGCGTGAGAATATGTTATCATGAGTAAGAATCAAGCAAGAATCCTACCCGGTTCCCTCGTGGAAGTGTCAAAAATACTATATAGTACCCATGGGGTTAACTGAACTCTCAATATTGCCCACAATAGCAAAATCAAGGGGGCGAATATGGCTAATAGTCGTCGGGTTTCTCGCGTTTCCTCGTTAATTAAACGCGAAGTCTCTCAAATGCTTCTCTTTGATATCAAAGATGACCGTGTAGGGGCTGGTATGGTCAGTGTAACCGATGTGAACCTATCTGGGGATCTACAACACGCTACAATTTTTGTCAGTATCTATGGGACAGAAGAAGCCAAACTTGAAACAATGCAGGGGTTGAAATCATCGGAAGGTTATGTCAGAAAAGAATTAGCACAACGCATTCGCTTAAGACGCGCTCCTGAAGTGACATTTTCGGAAGATCATGGTATTGAAAGGGGCAATAAGATGTTAAACCTACTTAACCGGATTAGGGAAACTACTCCCCCAGATGATGAGTCTTATAATGCAGAAGATCAATAAATTAATTAATCTCTGTGACTGCTTTATCACCTGATTGGACCCTATTTACTTTACAACAAAAGATCGGACAAATGATAGTTGTTCGTGCTTCTGGTTATTTATTTGATCACCAAATTCGTTACCCTGTCTGGGAAGCTTCTAACTATAAATTATCTCATTGGTTAGAAACATTAAACTTAGGCGGGGTGATTTTATTGGGGGGAAGTGCGGTGGAATTATTATTAAGAACTCAACAGTTACAAAACTGGTCAAATACGCCGTTATTCATCGCCGCAGATATTGAAGAAGGTGTGGGACAAAGGTTTTCTGGAGCGACTTGGTTTCCTCCTCCTATGGCCTTAGGAGAAATTGCTAAACATGATTTAAAATTGGCGGTTAATTATGCCTATAAAATGGGAGAAGTGACGGCCAAAGAAGCCTTAGCAATGGGGATTAATTGGATATTAAGTCCCATTGTTGATGTTAATAATAACCCTGATAATCCTGTTATTAACATTCGTTCTTTTGGGGATACTCCTGAAGTCGTTAGTCAGTTAGCAACAGCTTTTATTGAAGGAGCAAAAAATTATCCTGCTTTAACCACTGCTAAGCATTTTCCTGGCCATGGTGATACTAGCCATGATTCTCATCTCGATTTACCTGTAATTAATCATAACAATGAGCGATTAGAAAGCTTAGAGTTAGTGCCATTTCAAGCAGCTATTGACGCAAAAGTTGATAGTATTATGACGGCTCATTTGTTAATTAATGCTTGGGATAATCAAAATCCGGCAACCTTATCTAAGGATATTTTAACAGGAAAATTACGGCAAAAATTGGGCTTTAATGGTTTAATTATTACTGATGCTTTAATCATGGGTGGTGTGGCTAAATATGCTTCTCCTGAAGAAATCGCAGTCAAAGCAGTGGAAGCAGGGGCTGATATTTTATTAATGCCAGATGATCCAGAAATAGCTATTAATGCTGTTTCTGATGCTGTAGAATCGGGAAGATTAGGTATGGATAGAATAGATGAATCTCTGAATAAAATTTGGCAAGCTAAACAAAAAATATTTAATAATCAAAAAGGCAATATATCTATTCATCAATTATCCCAGAATGAAGATAGACAAACAGTACAAAATATAATTAAACATTCTCTAAAAACCAGTAAGAATTTACCTTTAAAAGTCAAATCAGAAACAGAAAAACGTAATTTAATTTTCGTTGATGATATCTTAAATGCTGACTTTTTAGATCGACAAATGCCAGCCTTTACCATTCCTAAATTATTAGGGTATGATTTGCAGTTAGTTGATCAAAATACTTTACATAATGTGTTAGAAGATGACAGAGAAACCTTATTACAAATTTTTGTACGAGGTAATCCTTTTCGGGGTAATGCAGGATTCAGTAAAAATTTAAAAGAATCTTACCATGAATTGTTTCATAATTCAACTATTCAAGGCTTAATTATTTATGGAACTCCTTATATTGTAGACTGGTTTACAACAGAAATAACTCAAGAATTACCTTGGGTATTTTCATACGGACAAATGGCAGAAAGCCAGACGATCGCTTGTCAAAAATTGTTTGATTTATCTGCATCAGAATTAACAGGAATGTCTAAAGTTTTAAGAGATGTTTTTATTTAAAATCATTTATTTATAATCATTGTATGAAGTATTAAGATTAATTGCAGGTAATTTGAATAAGTTTGTAAAGGAGTAGAACAGTTTACCAAGCGTCACAAACATAGTACTGATTTTAAACAAACCCTGGCAATATCTAAAGTATAATTATCGGTAAAATCATGAAAAATACTTATAGTTATTACGGGTATTTTGGCTTTAGTGCGGGGTCTGGCATTTTAGTATTATTAGCTTTTTTTGTGCTACAATGGCTACAAATTCCTGCTGGTAACTTAGTTGATTGGATTATTGGCGTAGCAAGTTTTTGGTGGTTATTAGCCATTGTCACTGTGCCTTGGAATGTTTACTTCGATGCCAAAGAAGTTGCCTCAGAAGCTGCTATTTCTCAAGATAAAGGAATTCCAGTTGACAGTAAACAATTGACCTATGTTAAAACCGTCAGTCGAGGTGCATTATTAATAGCGATCGCCCTCCATTTATTCTCTGCATTAGGACTTTATGAATTAGCTAACATGGGAATTAGTTCCGTGGGATATATTAGTTCTTTTGCTACTTTATTATTAACAGTTTTACGGCCAGCAGTAAGAGGATACCAATATTTAGCTTATCGTTTATCAAGTATTAGACAGCAAATTAAATATCCACGGGAGGACATTTTAGAATTAAGAAATCGTTTTAATCGACTAGAAAAACAGGTTCATACCCTTAATGAAAAATTAAACCTCAATCACCCTAACTCTTGGATTAATCAACAGCAAAGAAATTGGGAGGCAAACCATAAAGAAGTAGCAATGATAACGGCTAAATTAGATAAATTTGAAGCCAAAAATTCCCTTGAACATGAAGAAATTTCAAGGGAAGCAAAAAAGGGAATTTCTCAATTAACGGAAGATAGTAACTTTCTCCATCAAGTTAGAGAAATTATCCGTTTCATTAAAACGGCATGAACTAATGAATTGGTGAGAATATCTACCATATTTTTGATAGAGTTTTTGACATAAACAGTTAAGAAATAATGGTTTATTCTTAATGGGGTGTAAACAATATTCTTCAACTGTTGCCAAACTCAATGATTCTCGCAAATTAATATCAGAAGTCTCCTGAGCAATTCTCTCAAATCGTCTTTGCAAGTAGGGGTCATTTTTAACCAATTCTTGCACTACTTGCTGTATTAAGTTGATAATTACTTTGTGGGATTCTTGGCCATTTTTAATCAACAAAACTGAGCAATATTGGGCAGTAACTGCGCTTAAACGGCTGATTAAAGAACGATAGCCTTCAGTATAATTCATCTCTAAATATCGTTCTTTCAAAAGACGATAACGATACTCTAATCTTGAGTTAATGGGGGTTAACTCTTCTCCTGTTAATTGTCGATTCCTTTGTAAACCATGATTATTATCTAGTAACCAGCGAACAATACTATGACGTTGCTTGCGATTATATTGAGGTAATTCTTGAAGCAAACGTTGGCGCCACCCTGACTGTAATAGTTGATTATTGTTTTTCATCGGTTTAACCCCCTTGGTTCAATATATGTGCATAATTCGGGTTGCGGCTAAGCAGCGAGATTGTGCCGTATGAACCCCGCTAGGTAACTAAACATTATTGTGCCTCTATAACTCAGCCAATACAACCGAAGTTTTGGCACTTAGACAAGAACTTAAGAATCTTTAATGCTGCATTAAGCAAACGCTTGACCAATAAAGGGTTTGAGGCGTAAGCTGAACTATCTCGTTAAGTTTAGCTATGTCTTAAGATCGGATCATAGGATGCTTAACTTCGGAAATAACAAAACCATCAATTATCAATTCTTGAAAATTACCTTTTTTTCTACTTAATCAAGGAACGTTAAATTAAATTATGGGACTGACATCTTAGAGATTGGTGTTTTAAGATCAAATTAAGGATGAATCAAACACCAATCATCGGTGTCACGCAAAGGTGGGTCTATTATGTTGAACTTAAACTATGGTAAATCAGGAATGGCTAGTGCGATCGCTCTCTTAATGGGAATGACGGCAATGGCTCCATTTTACTCGTTAAAACCCGCAACAGCCCAATTATTGCCCCAACCGTCTCCAACTTCTTTTCCTGCTAATACCAGGGTCACTATTCCCGCAGGAACCCGCATTCCTATGGAGTTTGAACAGGGAGAAAGAATTTTAGTCAGTCCAGAGGAAACTCTGTCTATTACCCTGAAAACCGCAGCAACCATCCGTGATAGTAATAGAAACGTTTTGATTCCCGCAGGTAGTGAAGTTATTGGGGAAATACGTCCCGCTAACGGGGGATCGCAATTTGTAGCCAGTGAAATCATTATTAATGGTCAAAACTATCCTTTCAATGCTACTTCTAGGGTAGTCACTCGCACTGAAACTATACACGAAGGAGCGAGTATTGAAGAAATTTTGGGGGGTACGGTTGCCGGAGCAGGAGCCGCTGCTATCATTGCAGGAGTAACAGGCGATCGTCGTATTGATGCCCTAGAAGTCTTAGCAGGTGCGGCAGTAGGAACCTTGGCTGGATGGGGTTTACCCGAAGCAGGGATCATCGGTGGTGGCGAAGCAACGGTTATTGCCATTGATCCTAACCAAGATTTTACCCTCACCTTACAATCTAATTTCTCTGTTGCGTCTAATCGTAATTATCAGAACAATGGTTATCGTCTCAGTTTCTTTTAGTTTCTGGGTTTAATGGGATTAAACCCCTACAACCTTATGCTATTACTGTTGAACCAGAATAAAAGTGGCCACAGCGATCAAGAAATAACCAAACCCTTTTTGTAACTGTTGCGCTTGAATATATTGGGATAAATACGCCCCTAAAAAGGTTCCCACCGCAGCGACACAGGTAAAAGTTGCCATTAAACCCCAGTCTAGGGAAACTGTCCCCAAATACCCCAGAAAACCGGCCAGAGAATTGAGGGTAATGATTAATAAAGATGTCCCAATGGCTTCTTTGATGGGGGTATTGCCTAACAACACCAACGCAGGAACAATGGCAAACCCTCCACCAACCCCGACTAAACCCGTTAAAATGCCTATACCTAACCCTTCAGGAATTAGCCACAACCAACAATATTGATAGATGGGGGGAGGATACAATTCATTGTCCTCTTTTTTGTTTGGGGATGGCAAGGAACCTTTCCGAATCATTAAAACAGCAGCCACTAACATTATCACTGCAAACAACAATAGTTGCCGGGTTTCGGTGACAAAAGGTAAATTAGCTATTTTCGCCCCAAAAAATGCCCCAAACATGGTTGCTGATCCAAAAATAAGGGCTTTTCTGAGGTTAACATTTTCTTTTCGCCAATGGGGGATCGTTCCTACCAAGCTCACCGTTCCCACTATTACTAAACTCATGGCGATCGCCGGTTTGGGAGAAATGCCCATCACATAGACTAAAATAGGAAGGGCTAAAACTGAGCCTCCGCCTCCTAATAATCCTAAACTTAGTCCAATACAACCTGCTAATAAATGACCGATAATTTGTATCCACATGAGTGTTTATTGCTTATTTATCTTGTTATAAGGAAGTTTCATCAATAGGTTAGCCATCATACAAGTTCCTGAGATTCCTGCAAATATTAATCCTGCCCCAACAAAACTACTCAAAATTAAAAACCAAGGGGAAACAAATGCCCCTAATATTGTGCCTATAAAGACTAAACTTCCTGCTACAATCTGCACTTGTCGCATAATAGGAATGGGGGCATTTTTGTTAATTTTAGTGGCATATCCTTGTTGTTTCCATTCATTAAGTCCTCCCTGTAAATGGGTGATTTCACTGTAACCTGCTTCTAACAATTTTTGGGCTGCTTGATAGGAACGGTTACTACTTTGACAATAAAGAATGAAGGGTTTATTTTCCAGATATTGTTCTAGTTTACTGGCAGAAAATTGAGATAAAGGAAATAATTTTGCTCCGGTAATTCTTTCTCTAGCATATTCAACAGCTTCTCGAACATCAATTAAGGTAACTGTTTGATTATCTAGCAATTCTTTTAGGGTAGCAGAATCAATTGTGTTAATTTTTTGAATTTGATTGATGGTTTTATTCATAGTTTTATCCTTGATTAATTTGTGTTTTTTTTTCTAACTTTTTTAGTTACATTTGATTTTCAATTTCCTATTTAATGATAATATCTTTCCATTCTTCTAAGATGAAATAGGGAATTTTTATGGTGCTAACTTTACCCTCTTTTAAGGGTAATTCTAATAACCAAAAATTGTTACTCTCTAATTGCTCTATAATAGGAATAAAGTCGTATTGTCCCATGTTAGTAGTTAATGCGTCTTCATCACTAGCAAAAATATCAGGTGCTTTGAGACTTAAATCTTCTCTAATTTTAATCGTTAATGGTTGGGGATGAGAAAATTCAAATAAGTCAGGAAATCCTACTAAACGGAGATTAATTTGAGGCTTTTTTTGGTTGTCAACTTGCTTAAAAAAGACAACTTGCCAAGGATTATTAGAAGTATCACGCCAGGTTTGTGTCGATTTATAGAGTATGGTATCAGGAGGGATTTTGCTTTCTCGAATAACAGCAGCAGCAGGCATTGTTACTCCAAAAAACAATCCCAAACATAAGATAAATATTAGTAGCTTTTTCATGAAGTTTTCTCCTTTATTTGTTATCAAATATCTTGATTATTGACAGTTTATTGACTATGATTGATTCCCTATTTAGGCAAAAATTTAATTAGAAATTTTCCCACAACTTTGATTCGCGGGAACCGCTTCCATCATCTTTTTGGGGTTGGGTAAATTAAGATTATTCATGAAGGTGATAAAGTTGCTTCGATCTCTTCCTAGAAAACGGGGGTTATATTGTTTTTCTTCCCCAATAGTAGACACTGTATGACCTCTATAGTCATGACCAGGATAAACTAAGGTTTCATCAGCTAAAGTGAACAGT
>JAAUYB010108596.1_pt1 | contig 23418 bp, 31 predicted proteins | sample 7278071 | NCBI WGS metagenome assembly JAAUYB01 (sample SAMN14350121, study PRJNA611818) | marine sediment metagenome | isolation source: surface marine sediment (1.8m) | place: French Polynesia: Moorea | collected 2018-08 | reverse complement strand
CGTTCGCTCCGTCGAGTTCTGAACCAGAGGGTACTTCTTGAGGATCTCCTCGAACACATCGTCTACGCGCTTGACGTCCCCTGCCGCGTCCGTGGCTTCGATCCCAAGAACTTCAAGCCCGCGCCGCGCGTCCTCACCCGCTCCGGTCTTGATCAGGAAGAGGTTCTTCTGGAGGATCTGTAGCGAGCGGTTCAACTCACCCGATCCGCCCTTCGTCGCAAGCTCGGCCGCGAACACGTATTTCTGGTACGCCTCGGATGAGATATCGAGGGCGCGGGCCTCTTTCGCGATGTTGTTCGCGTTCGTCTCAAGTTGCTTGTCGAACGTTCGAAACATGGCCACCGCGGCGCCGACGCTTACGGTCAACCCGAGAGTGCCAGCGAATTTCTTGGCCAGGCCCCCAACGCTCTTGTTGAGCTTCTTGGTCTTCTTGTCTACCCGCTCGATGTCGTCGGAGGCTTTGTCCTCGCCCTCGAGAATGATCTTGATTTTTTCGATCTGAGCGCGTGTGACCATGTCAGCGCTCCAGGAGCGCCGCCAGGACCGCGGCGAACCAGTCCGGCTTGCCGCGCCCCCCGGCGCCCCGCCGGATCGCGTGCGAGCGCTCCATGTCCTCGATCATCTCGAACAGCACGTCAACCTCCAGCCGCGCCGGCTCGGGTAAGTGGGGGAACAGCACGGCGGCTAGGCTCTCCCTCGCCCGCTTCGCCCCCCGGAACATCGGCCCCCTCGCGAAACTCCGCGGCCCCTTCGGCCGCCTCCCTCGCTTCCGGTTCCGTGATCCCGAGGCTCTTGTAGAGGACGGCGCGGGCCATCTTTTCGATCTGACTTTGGCGGAGGTGGGCCGTGGTAATCGTTCCTTCGGGTAGCGGGTCGGGCACCTCGCCGCGGTGATCGATCACCCTGGGCGACACGCCGCCCGCGCACACGAGCTCGATGTCCACGTCGGCCGACTCATCCTCCACCCGTTTGCGCGACTCCTTCTGCGCTTCGACGAAGTCCTCGAAGCGCTCTTCTCGGGCATTCCCCTCATCGTCCACCATGTAGCTGAGGAGCCCGAGGTTGAACAGAACCCACCGACTGGGCGGAATGTCCGCCTTCGACACGGCGCGGTACTCCCAGAGGAGACCGTCGCCGAGGTCCAGGGTGTCGGTGGCCTGCTCGATGAAGGCAGAGGCGGGAGAGGGGGTCGCCATGCTAGTACGCCCCCGTATCCACAGCGTTCAGCCGCCCCATCGCGAGCGGGCAGTTGGACGCCGCAACCTGGTTGCCGGTGCCCGAGCCGAGGAGGTCGATGTCGTCGATCGCCACGGTCGCATCCAGCGCCTTGAGCCGGATCGTCGCCGGGAGCTTGCCCTTGGCATCACCACGGAGCGGTTCGCCCTGCACCTGGCATCGCTTCGCGTAGAAGCACGTCGCCCGGCGGTCGTTCCCGCTCTCGCCGTTGTCGATCCGGTAGAACCAGGAGCCGATCTGCGTGCGGTCCTTGAGCGCCTCGAGGATGCCCCGGCTCCCGACGCTCTGCGAGATGTCGTAGACGTCATCCGTCCACCGCATCTCGAGCACGATCTCGACGGTGAAGTCACCCGGCGCGGGCTCGCCGCGGTTCAGGGGGCCGAGGAAGAACTCGCCCCCGTCGTAGTTCCGGTTGATCGTGACCGTGGTGTTGCGAACTTGGTTCAGGAGGTCGGTGCCGAACACCTCGTGCTCGACCACCTGCTTGCCCTTCATCTTCGTCCGGGTCGCGATGGAGTTCGCGCTCGTGTCCTCGGTCTCGGTCGGCTCGGCCGAGAGCCCGTCAACCGTGAACTCGAGCGACTGACCGGCCGCGTGGCTGAACGCGACCACGTTCGGCACGTAGTCGATGTACTGCTCGCGGATGTCGCCGACCCACGTCCGGTACGTGAGCGGAGAGCCCCCGTCGAGGTTCACTTTGTAGTACTTCTCGTAGATCGTCCCGTTCGCGATCTGCTCGGTGGTCCCGAACAGCGAATGGAAGATCCGATCGCCCTTGTTGTGGTCGCCGTAGAAGGCGATCTGCCCGCCGCCCGCCTCGTTCTCCAGGTCCGTCTCGGGGTCTCCGACCTGCGAAACGGAGCGGTCGTCCTCCTCGTCGTAGGTGAACGTGTGTCCGCCCCCGCCCTCGAGGATGGGGTGCTCGGTTCCGAACGTCGTCGCCGCGGTGCCGAACGCGCTTTGGACGCCGAACTGCATCCGGCTCTTCTGTGCGTTGTGTGTCGCCATGCCCGTCTCCTATGCGTCCGAGGTCTTGGAGTCGAAACTGATCGACACCTGCACTCGACAGATTTCCTCGGTGGCCTGGTTGTTGGCCACGTCCCATTCGCTTGCGCCCCACTCTTTCTCGATGGGCTGCGCAAGATCCGCGTTGCACCCGAGCCCGCTGTCCACCTTGATCGCCCGCTCGATGTCCTTCGCGAGCCGCTCCCGGTTGCGGTAGGGGTCGTCCCCCTCGCCCATGACCCCGCCGACGATCTCCACGTCGAGCGTGGCCTCGGTCGGGGCGTCGGGGCCGTTCGCCGTCGGCTCCTCAGAGAGCGCCGTCGGCAACTGCCGGAGCCAAATGACCGGCTCCGAGTGGGTTATGAGCGTCGTGTCGATCACGGACGAGACCTGGATACGGTCGTGGGGGATCTCGTAGAAGCGCGTGGGCTCCGGATCGCCGGCCTCGACGGGGGCGAAGTAGGTGCGGAGGTTCGACAGTATCGCCGATCGGATGAGCGTCTCCTCGGGCGTGGGCGGGAAGGGCATTACAGCTTCGCCTTTCTCCGCGCGTCCTTCACGGCGCGCTGGACATCCCGCCGGAGGCGCTTCCGCGCTCGCCGCGCCACAGGCCGCCAAACGGGCCGCGCCGGCACGGTCACGGACCCCACAAGGAAGCCCCCAACCCGCACGCGCTTCTCCCCCGCGCGACGCCAGTAGATGACGCCGTCCTGAACCCAGGAGTAGAAGGGGCCGCCCGCCGACCGCTGGATAGCGGAGTCGACGTGCGACCCCCGAGCCCGACCTGCACGCGTCCGAACGTCTTTCGCCGGGATCGCCAGGAAGCGCCCGGTGGATTGCTTCGTCTTGACCGTTCCGTCGGGGCTCACGCTCACGACGTAGGTGCGCCCGGTCCGCTTCGGGCGGATCGTCTCCCCGAACTCGATCATCTTCGCCGAGCGGTGGTTCGTGGCCACCGTGCCCCGGCGCTTCATGGCCTGGCCCGCGATGCGCGAGGTGACCGTCTTGCGGATCTCCTTTCGGAGCACCTCGCCACGCGAGAGCCCGCGCTTGACCGCGCGCTCCGTCCAGAGCGTCTGCCGCGTGACCGCGCGGGCGTAGCGGCTCCCGATCTCCTTCGGAAGCACGCGGAGGCCGCGCCGAACAGCTCGAGAGTCCACGCGGGCAGTGAGGGCGACCATCTAGAGCCCCCCAATGCGGTAGCCGGAGATCCGCTTTTTGATGAATGGGGTGAAAAGGCTCTCGTAGAACCCGATCGTCTCCCCGGTCTCCGGGATCGTCCGCGTGCTGAACGCCGAGCCCTTTCGCTTCTCGAACTGCCAGAGCCCGGAGACGAGGTGCGCGGTGGCGAGGCGAAGCCTCTTCGGAAGGAGCTCGGTATCCGTGGCCATGCCGCCGACGTAGGTCAGGCGCACGTACTCGCGGCCCCGGGGGAAGGCGTAGCCCCCCTCGAGCATGACCTCCCCAACGGAGTCGAGCCCCGCCGTGGCCTGGTCAGTCTTGATCGTGTAGTCGTCCGTGACCTCGGTCCAGTTGGACCCGTCGTAGAACTCCAGTTTCGAAACCGACCACGCGGGCGGGTTCTTCACGTAGATCCGGAAGCGTCCAACCTCTGTGGCGAGTTCGTCCGTGAACGTCTGCTTTTCGACAAGGCGGTTCATCCCGAACTCTGCGTCCGTCTCCATGATCTCCGACGCCTCTTCGATGAGGTCGTTCACGCGGGCGGGGTCGATCCCGAACCGCGCCACGTCGGACACTGTGCAGAGATGGAACTGAGCCACCTACCCCTCCAACGCCTGTCGGATCACCTTGCGGAGTCGCTTCTCGCCCCACCGGACGTTGAAGTCGACGTCGAGCGATCGCCCGATTTCGATGAGTCGCGTCTTGTCGGCGGCTTCGAGCTCGGCCGCGAAGTCCGGCGTCGCCACCTCCTCATCCACCACAGCGCTTCCGCTTCCGCCTCCGTCTCCGTCGGCGTCGGCGTCTCTCTCGTCTCCACCGGCCTCGCCGGCCGGGTCATCGGCGGGCGCATCGTCGCCCTCCCTTCGGAAGCCCTCGGCCTCGAGACCGGCTACCGCCTTCTCGTCGACCAGGACCACCGTTCCTTTCTTGCACGTCTTGACGCCCTTGAGCGTCTGGACGCCGTAGGAGTCGGCGTCTCCGTGGTAGACCATCCGAACGCCCACGGCGTTCTCCTTTCGAAACTCGCCACGGCCGCAACCCGTCGGCCTCTCCCCAAGCCTTCAAGCGCGACCGTGGCGAACGGGTTACGGAGCGGCGGCGGCGGAGATCCACTTCACGTCGAGCGTGTTCCCCGACGTGTCCACGGATACCTGGATGTTCCCCGAGGACGTGATCGAGACCGCGCCCCGACGATCCGTGTTCGTGTCCGTCTCCACGCACTCGGTGATCGTGTCGCCGGGCTCGATGTCGGTACCGTCGGCGTCCGCGCACGCGATGTTCGTGTCCGCGGTCGTGCCCGAAAGCCCGTAGGCGTTCTTCTGTTTCCCGGGCGCCCAGAACGAGAAGGTGGCCATTGCTCTTGTCTCCTTCGAAGGGGCGGGCCGAAGCCCACCCCGGTTACTCGGTTACAACGCCGCTAGGCGTTGATGTTTCGCCAGATGTGGACCGGCGCGTAGCTCGCCCCGAGCGCCCCGCGCATCGCGAGGAAGTCGTAGCGGAACGTCGACTGGATGTAGTCCTTGAGCATGACCAGGCCCTGCTCGCTGGAGAACACCTGCCGGATGCCCTGGCGGGTGGCGAAGGAGAACTCCTTCGGCACGCATCGCCCGAGCTGCGTGTTGTCGGTGGTCGACCCGTCGTAGACGCCGCTCGTGTTGAGCTCGCCGCACAGGTGCTCGGACGTGATGAACGGGGAGTTCATGAACGAGGCGTTCACGCCCTCACCGCCACGCTCCCCGAGCGTGCCGGTACGGATGAACGGGTTGGGGCCGTAGAAGTCCCACCCCGCGTGGACCTTCGTCGAGTCCGAGGACGAAACCTCGAGCTTGACGAGGTGCTTCCACACGTTCATCGGACCGAACCAGAAGACCTCGTCGGGCGGGTACTGCCCGAAGATGCCCTGGTTCCCCATCGAGTCGACGATGTCCTCCCAGTAGAGGGTGCCGCCGGACACGTTGGTGGCCGTCGCCGAGGAGCCCGAGTTGAGCGCCAGGCGTCGGAGTCCGTCGATCTGCGTCCGCATGTCGAGCCGTCCGGTCACCGCATAGTCCGAGGACGATCCGTCCACGTACTCGAAGTGATCCGTGTGAGAGCTGACAGCGTGGCCGTTCCAAATGGCGTCCGAGACGCCCTGCCGGATCGACTCGGCCTGCGAGGCCATGAGGGTCGGCACCTCGACGATGACCTGGTCCTCCATCCACTCGGTGTCGATGAAGGCCGCGCCAACCGCCGTTTTCGCGTCGAACTCCAGTGAGGCGAACGTGTCGTTCGCACGCTGGACCGCCTCGGAAATGTCCGCCGCGTTGTCCGGAGCCGCAAACGCCTTCCCGCGCGAAACGCGCCGGTAGGTCGTGTACTTCTTCGAGGTCATGGGGACCTGATCGAAGAGGCCCATGATGCCGGGCTTCTGCTCGAGCATCTCGTCGAGCTCGGTGGACGTGAGAGTGGGAAGCAGCACGTCGCCCGACGCCGAGTCGGCGCCGTACCCGCGCTCCAGATTCCCCGCCGCCTCGTTCAGCTTCCGGTAGGTCTCCGTCTTCGTCGGGTCCTCACCGCGAAGCTGGGCCCAGCGACGGACGTACAGCATCCGGTTGTTGAGCTTGCGGACGTGGTCCACCTCGGGGACGTCCCGAGCCTCGGACTCGGGGATCATGCAGACGCGCTCGAGGAACGGGAGCTTGTTCCGCTCGCCGTAGATCCGCTGCGGCGCGTCCTCGATGACCTGCCGCGCCTTCCGGCTGAGCTCGTGGCCCTTGCCGCTCTTCTGGGTGATCGCGGCCACTCCGTCCTTGATGCTGTCGAGGTCCTTACGGATCTCGCCCTGCGCCTCTTCGACCGTCTTACCGGCCTCGACGGCACGCTCGAGCGTGTCCTGGATGTCCTCGAAGGCCCGATCGGCGGCGCCGTCGACCGGTTCCCCCTTGTCGTTCACGAACGTCTTCGGGTCGGCCTTGCGGACTTCGATGTCTTCGAAGGTCGCGACCCCGCCGCCCTCTTTGTTGGGCTTGCTCATGTCACTCACTCCCCTTGTGGAAGTACCTGGAAAAGCCCGTCGAAACGCGGGCGGGTTTGGAGCTCTCGCGAGCCCCGAAGAAACGACCGAACCCCGGGGAGATGGGTCGATCGTCGGTCTCTCTGGTTTCGTCCTCTCGCCCATCGCGGGCGATCTCGCGGAGGCGCGCGGCGAGCGGGGTATCGGCCCCCTGCTCGCGGGCGATCTTCGGCGCGTAGTGGTCGGCGAGGCCGCGAAGCGCGGCGCGTTCGCCCACCGTCAACGCGTTCACGTTCGAGCCGATGTCCACCGCGGAGAGCTCCCAGAGCTCCCAGCGGCGGACGACGGTTCCCGGCTCGAGATAGGGGTGGCGGGAGCCGCGGACCCGCGACTCCTCTTTGCCGTCGGGGAAGGTGTACTCGAGGGCCTCCGCGCCGATGGAGAAGGCGCGCATCAATCCCTCCTCGTACATGGCCGAGATGGAGTAGACGAGGTCTCGAACCTGGCCCTCCAAGCCCTCGACCGTGTTCCCCAGGCGGATCTCGAAGAACACGCCATCATCGCGGGCGTCTACCGCAGTGGCGGCGCCGAGGGCGATGTCCCAGAGCTGGCCGTAGCCGTGCTGATACTTCACGATCGGGTTCGCGCGGAACGGGCCGAGCTCCGCGCCGAGCGGCATGAACACGGTCCCGTGGCGGTCGCGCTCGTCGTCGGAGCCCTTCGCCGTCAGGCGCTCGATCGGGGCCCCGCCGTTCGCCCGATAGCAAGCGTCGGCGTCGGACCCACAGTCCGACGCGCGCACGATCAGCCGGCGCTTCGCCTTGTCCACGTCCACCGTCGTGGCGGGCGTCCAGACTTTCGTTTCGTCGCTACGCACGATCGACGAGAACGGGCTCGCCGACTCCGTCGCCGTTCCGGGCGTGGAGATCGTCGTGGCCTCTTCCATCGTCGGTTCCTCTCTCTTCGGTCTCTTCGGCTTCAAGCGCCTGGAGAGCGGCGCGCGTATCGTCCTGGGCTTGCTGAAGGAGCTCGCGGAGGCTCGGCTCGTAGCGGCCCGCCCAGGCGAGGATCGAATCGGGGGTTCGGTTCCGGAGTTCGGCGGGGTCAGCCTTCCGCTCCTCGTCGCTCACGGGCCCCGGTGCCACAGAGCACGCGCACCCGGCGGCCTCGCCGATCGGGAGCATGGGGTCGCCGGGGTAGCGAGCCGGGTAGCCGTGGACGTCGAAGAACCCGTCGACGTCGACCCCGCCGGCCACGTCGGCGTGGCGCTCCGTGTTCGGAAGCCAGTCCTTCGTCGCGAGGATGCCCTCTTCCTTGGCCTTGGCGTAGACGGACACGGCCGAGGAGTTGTAGGCGGGCGTCGTCTGCGTGATGGCCACCGTGAGGGCGTTGTTCTTCCGACCTCCGAAGACCCGATCGACGCGCTCGAGGGCGTCGGTCACGGTCTCACCCTCGCTCACCGCGATCTCGAGCTCGCTCCGGAGCATGGACAGCGTCGTGTCCGCCCACTGGTCGGCGAACGTCGTCGGGTACTGGCGAAGCCACTTCACGACCCGGGGATCGGTGTCGACGAAGGCGTCCGCGAGCTCGATGCCAAGCTCGGACGCGACTTCGTCGAGGCGCGCCTCGAACAGCGCGCGGTGATACGTCTCGGCGATCTCTCGCGCCTTGGCGCGGAACTCCTCGCCCCAATAGAGAACCCCCTCGATGAACCCTTGCTCGGCCCGCACGATGCGCGGCTTCGAAGACCGCCGGAGGCCGAAGAGGCGCCCAAACCCGCGGGCGGAGGAACCGCGGTCCTCGGCGTTGTCCTCTTCGGCCTCGTCGGGTTCCCCGTCGCCGGACACACCAGCCGGCTCCGGGGGCGCTGCGGGCGTGGAGCGTTCCAAGTTGTAGGTGTTCGGGACCGCCCCCATCGGGACGGTGCGGACGTAGTCGGCTTCCTCGTTGGACTGAAGGACATGGGCGACGGTGGGCGCGAGCTCGGCGAGGGCGTCGCGGAACTCGCCCATCGAGAGCCCCTGCGCCTTCCCGGCGCCGGGGGCGGCGAGGGCGAAGAGGCGGTCGATCATCGCGCCGGCCCGCTCCATCGCCACGGGCTCGCGCGAGAGGTCCAAAACGAACTCGAGGTCGTCGCCGTAGGTGGGCCGCACGAACTGGTAGTTGATGATGTCCCAGAACATGCGCGCGAGCGGCTCGACGTTGAAGTCGACGAGGCCCTTCCGGGCCTCCAGGAGGTTGTTGTACGTGGAGGAGGAGTCGTTCCCGAGGAGGCGCGCGTCCACGCGCCCGCCCGCGGCGATGTCCAGGAGGGATTGCTTGACGAACTCCTGCCACTGCATGTCGCGCGGGGAGCGGCCGATGTCCTTGAGATCGAAGTCGCCCATGAACATGATCTGACCGGCGTTCTTCGAATCGGCACCGCCGTAGCGGTCCTGGAACTCCCGAGCAGCCCGCTCAAGGGCCTCCTGAGTCTTGGGCTCTTTCGAGTGGGCGTACAGGTCGGAGGAGGCGCCGTCGTTCTCCATGAGATTGCGCGTCCATTTCGCCGCAAGGCGGCGCCCCTCCAACGTGTCGAGCATGGGCTGGCCGTACCCCTGCCCGACGGTGTCCGAGTTCGGGTTGAAGCGTCGGCCGATGATGAGTTCGTCGAGCTCCAGGTCTTCGGGCTTGAACCCGGGCCGGAGATACCGATAGCCCCCCACCTCGCCGCCCTTGAGCCGCGGCGTCAGGTGATACGGGTTCAGAACGTGGAGCTCGACCGGCCGGGGCATCTCGCGCGGCGACTTCCGGATGTAGAACGTCCCGAGCATGGCGAACCAGCAGAACGCTTCGCACTGCACCTGATTCGCCGTCTGAGCCGTCGGCCCTACGTTCCGGTTCGGGCGCCGGTTCAGGATCTCGTTTGCGGGGTGGCGCTCGTCCACCAGGCGGAGTTCGCCGGTCCGGCGGCGCCGGTGGAGGCGGGCGGGCCAGGAGGCCATGACCTCGGCGGCCACGGTGATGGTGGAGGAGAACCAGGGGTCGCGCCCGTAGAACCAGGCCAGGCTCTTCGCCTCGCCGCTCTGGTCCGTTCCGCTCATGGCGCGGTACATGGACTGGTGCCAGTACGGCACCACCCCGGCTCGCTGGAGCGTCGACATGGCGAGACCTACGGCGGCCCGGTTGAACGAGCGGCGTAGGTCTCCGAGGCTGGTCGGAATGCGAACGGTCTTTGCCATCAGGCGGCTGGTCCCTCATGCCGCCGGAGGCTCCCGAGGGAGGTGTGTCACAAATGCAACACGTAGGTCAACCGTTATCTGTGACTTTTTTGCTACAGTCGGGGGCGCGCAACTGATTCCCTATTCTAGGCAATCAGCTAAGTGTCATATGGGGCAACACTATACGCGCCGCCTCCGTTTTTGAAAGATTCGGGGGCGAATGTTTCACGTGAAACCCCCGCGCCACGAGCGCGAGCTCGTACCCCGCAGGGGTTGGCCACGAGTAGCGTATGTTCGAGCCGCAGTCTATGAGGCCGCGGTCCTCCGCACGCTGGGCCGCCCGCAGGCACACACGGGCCGGCTGGCGGGTCGCCGACTGGAGCCGATCGAGCCCGTCCGGCCACCCGAAAGCCGACGCCTCGGCGAAGGCCACCACAACATCCGCATCCGTGATGTCCTTGCGGGCCATTACCGCCTCCTCCTTCTCGTCGCCACGGCGACCCCGCCGCTACTGCCCTGCGTCGACGCTACCCAGTACCGAACCGCGTCCGGTCCGTCGTCGTCCACCTTCTCCACGTCCTCCTCGAAGATCGTCTCCCCCGTCGACGGCACCTTCCGGCTCTTGTGGTGGAGCCCGCCGAGCTGGGCAATCAGCATGGGGCAGCGATCGGAGATCACGATACCCGGCTTCCCGTGCCGGACCTCGAACCGATTGCGGAGGAGCCGCCAGCCGAGAATGCGTTCGTTCACCGCCCGCATGACCGGCACGTCGCGGCGCTCCCCCTCCTCGATGAGCTCCACGGCGCTCGGGTCGACGAACACCTCTTCGAGCGGGCGCCGGCCGCCCCACTTCTCCCGGGGGTCGCCCCGGCGGGCCGGTCCGTTCGCCTCGGCCCAAGTGTTGTCCCAGAACTCGTGCGGGAGCTCGCGCTTGCGGAAGTACTCGAACTCGCCCCACGGGTAGACGAAGAGCTGGTCGGAGCCGGAGACGCCGCAGCGGTAGGCGGCCCTGGGGTGGACGAAGCCGTCGTCGATCGCGCCGCCCCAGGAGCGGAGGGAGGCCGGGTCGGGCATCTCCTCGTGGGGGCGGACGTGGATCGCCCGGTCGATCGGCAGCGCCGACCCGCCGAACTCGACCCGCATCCCCTCGAGCTCCAGCCGGCGGGTCTCCTCCGGGTAGCTCTCGAGCAGTTGGATGAGGTACTCGTCGGAGAGGAAGGGGTTCTCCCACGTCGCATAGCGGAGGATCTCGACGTCGCCGCCCTTGCCCACGAAGCGGTTTCGGCTCAACCACTTGCCGTCGGGCACCTCGAACTCCGCGTAGAGCCACCCCCCGATCGAGGGCGAGGACGTGGCCCAGAGGAGCGGCTTTCGCCCCTTCTCTCGGAGGCGCCCGATCGCAACCCGGTAGAGGTAGCGCCGGAGGTAATCGGCCTCGTCGAGATGGCACCAGGAGACGTTCGGGCCGCGGATACGGTCGGGGCGATCGCCGGAGCGGAACAGGATCTTCGACCGGTCGCGCTCGGGGAGCGTGGCGTCCGGCACCCGGATCTCCATGTCGGACTTGTTCAGGTTCTTTTCGGAGATGAGCGGATAGAGCATCTCCAGATAGGCCACAAGGGTGGCGTCCCGGAGCATCGGGTAGGTGGGGGCGATCACGAGCCCGGTGGAGCTCTTGAGCTCGCCGATGAACCGGCCGGCGCGCATGGCGCCCGCCGTGGTCTTCGACGAACCGATCCCCGCGATGAGCGCGAGCTTGCTGGCGTTACTCCGAACGGCCGCCGTCTGCATCGGTGTCGCGAGTTGCGTCACCGTTCGGTCGCGTTCCGACACCCGCCGCCCGGCTAAGTCGGTCGATACGTCCAGGATCGGTCCCTACCTCCTGCACGAGATACGTCCACCCACCGCTTGCCGCGGCCTTGGCGGCGTCCTCGCCGTCCTTGGTGCCCACGATCGGCTCGAGGAGCGTCTTGACTGTGGAAGCCATCGCCTGCGCCTCGCGCGCGTCGGATACGGTCACGGCTTCGATCCCGGCCACGAGTGCGGCGAGCCCCTTCTCCGCGGCGTCGATCCGGAGCCGAAGAAGCCGGTTTCGGATGGCCGCGAGGTCGTCGATGGTCTCGTTCGCCTCGTGCTCGTCGAACGCCGCGGCCCTCGAGGTCCAGTCGTTCTTGGACGCGATCGTTCGAACGTGCTTCTCGCTGATCCCGAGCTCCGGGCCGAGCCCCGTGAGGCTTCGATCTCGGCCGAGCGCCACAAACGCCTTGAAGCGCGCGAAGTTACGATCGGTCTCCCCGGGTTGCTGCTCCCACTTTTGTCCCATTTCGTACCATCCTGTAACACCGCCACCGCCGGGGTGGGAGCCTCCGGCTAGTCCGGAGACCCCGACGGGGCGGAAACTCTACCCCAGGCGCCTCAACCAGCGACCAACCGCAAACCCCAACGTGAGCGGCCAAATCGCGCACAAGATCACAAACCCGGAAATCTGGTCGAACCTCCGCGCCCAGGTGTTCTCCTTTTCGCTCTCGACCCCTCCGCCACCCCAGATCATTCCAGCCATGAAGACGGCGCCGACGACATACCACCCCGTCAAGCCACCCTCCCCTCGACCTTCCGCGCCTCCGGCGCCTGAATGTGCGCGTGCCGCATGTGCGCGAGGTCGTTTCCGACGCCCCTCGGGGTGTACGTCGCGTACACGAAGGCATCGAGCGGCTTCCCCCGTCCGTTCAGGCCGTACGGCATCTCTCGGTTCACGATCGCCTGAACCTCCTTGTACGCGCGTTTCCCCGCTTCGGAGTCCATGACCGCGTGTAGGTGGGCGACGTCGATCGCCCGCTTGTAGCGGGGGTGGTGAAGCGAGATCGGGTTTCGGATCGAGACGAACTTCGTCACGTAGATCGGGGCTCCGGGGAGCTTGTAGGCGAGCAGCGTCACGGCGAGGGCGAACCGGGCGTAGAGCTCGGCGGGCATCTCCTCGACTCGCCAGTCGTCGGGGCCTTCGACGATCACGTTTCCGACGGGCACCTTGGTGCTCACGCTCCCTCCCCCGCCCTCGTCGCCCGCGCCACGAGATCTCCGTTCGGTCTCTCCCTCACGTCCATCAACACGAGCCGTTTCCCGACGTGCGGGGCGGCCCGGACGATGAGCCGAATATCCGTGGTCTCTCCGGCCACCATCTGCTCGATACGGGACGGTGAGCATCGGATGAGTCTTCCCATCTGCTCGACCGTGATGCCCTTCTTCTTCATGAGCCCGCCGATCGCGAGCCCCGCGGCCCGGTACGTGGCGAGTTCTTGCGCTTCCATCACTCCCCCTCCGGCGGGCAGCACTCGCCCCCACCGCCCTGTCCATCTGTGTCCTCCGCCCAGGGCGGTCCCTCCGGCGGGTACGGCCCGCCAGGGTTTTCATCGTCCGGCCGGTCGTCCCCGTGGCCGTGCGTCGTGCACTCCCAGACCCATCGGTGCCCCTCGCTACAGACGCACCCGAACGGGTTCCACCATCTCTCGCTCTCGTCGGCGGCGAACAGGCCAAGCGCGACGAGGAGTACGTGCTTGAGTCTCAAAACAAACTCCCCTGGTCCTCCGTCACCAACTGATACGACGCCCACCACGTGCCGTGGACCTTCATGCGGCCGTGGACGATCGTGTCGCCGTCCTGCTCCAAGTCCCAGATCCGCGCCGCCACCCGCTTGACGTTCGCGCGCTTTTCGATCTCGCAAGACGGGTGCTCTTTGCCGTCCTCGAGGATGCGTCGCACGCGGACCTTCTGCGGGGCTTTCGTGGGCGGGGTGGTCATGCCACCCCCTCCGGCAGCGCGTGGCGGAGGATCGCCTTGCGTGCGTTCACAGTCGCACCCTCCACCACTTGTGGCACGCCATACACTCCCCGGTGTGCTGGTGGCACGTCCTCCGCCCGCACGCCTGACACATAGTCCGATCGGGACCAGCCTGGTCTTCCGGCGAGCACTCTGTGTGCCCCATCTCCTCTCGGGCCTTCAGGAGCCCCCGGTATGTTTCGACCACGGGGGCGTTTGACAGTCGAGAAGCTAGGTTCGCCTGTTTCCAGCATCTTTCGCACGAACTCATGCACCCCCCTCCGGCCACTCGCGGACCTTCAGGTCGTCGGGCCACTCGTCGAACGGGATCTTTCGCCCGTTGCGACAGCGCTGCTTCAGGAAGAACGGGACGTACGCCGCCGCGCACTCGTCGCTAACGCTTCTAAACCAAGCATCGTCGGCTGGGCGAGCGCCAAGACCGGACTCCGCGCCCGCAATGACCCAATCAAGCCTGGGGGCTTCGTGGCTCCACTCAATCTCGTGTGACCCGTCGTCGCGGTGGTGCGCCCCGAGCGCCTTGATCCCGCGGAGCCAGTGGTGGCCCGCGTCTCCGAAGAAGACGGCGCCGAGTGCGGGCTCGTAGCTCACGAACCGGATAGCGGCTGGCGTATCGAGAAGTGCGGGAACGCGGGCCGACGCAGTCTCTTGGTCCTCCGCCGACACGCCGAGCCAGACGTTGGGGAGCGGGTGATCCGTGTAGCCCTCGCGAAGCGTGAGTCCGGAAGCCCGCCATGTGAGGATGACGTTCCGCATCCGCTCGGGACGTTTCGTGAGAACTTGAAACGTGTGCTGTCGGGCCCGCGCCATGATCGTGAACACGGCGCGGATGAAGTGCTCGGGAACGTCCTCGTGGAAGAGGTCGCTCATGGAGTTCACGAACACCATGCGCGGCTTACGCCACCGAAGCGGCTGCTCAAGCCGGTCGTGGTGGAGTCGGATGTCCGTGAACTTCCGATCGCCCCAGAACCGCTTCGCGAGCGCCTCCGCGTAGCAGTGCTTGCAGCCCTGCGAGACCTTCGTGCAGCCCGTGACGGGGTTCCACGTTGCGTCGGTCCACTCGATCTTGCTCATGCCAATCCCCCCGGCAGCGCGTGGCGGAGGATCGCCTTGCGGGCGAGCATCGCCACGTCCGCCCGGTCCTGATGCTTCTCCTCGCGGAGCTCCTCGATCCCGAAGTGCATCGCCGCTCGAGCACGGGCAGATTCGTTCGACACCCCCTTGCCCGCCCACTCCTCGCGCGAGAGGTAGACGATCGAGGCCCTCGTGCAGAGCTGGCGCATCCGGTGGGCGAGGAGCACCTCGACCTGGGCGGTCTTAAACAGGTTCTCCGGCTTGGTGCTCGACCGCTTCCCGCTCTTCTTCTTCCGGTCGTAGACCTTGCCGGTGACACGTTCGATGACGACGAGGTCGACGGCCTTGAACATGTCGTCGAGCGGGAGGCCGGTGTGCTTTGCCAGCATGATCAACGTCCACTCCTCCAGCTTCCGCACCGCCCCCGCGCAGCGCACGTCGATGGGCTCGTCCGTGCGGCGGTCGCCGGTCACGGCTGCGAAGTCGACGGACCAGTCACACTCGCGAAGGCTGTCCCAGGTGTCCACGAAGCCGGCGCCGGACTTCACGAGCCCGGGGTCGAAGGCGAGGGCGATCACGTACGCACCCCGTTGTCGAACAGGAAGTCGGCGAGACGTTGCGGCTGCTCGTACTGGTTAATGTTATGGGCAGCGAACAAATGGTCGTTCGTCGGCTTCCCCCCGTCGTCCGTCGACTCGCCAAACGTCGCGCGAATCGCTGCGATGACCCGGGGCGCGTCTTCCAACGTCAGCCAGAAGTCTTCGGGGTGGAAGTCCACGCTGGCTGCGCCCGTCGCTCCCGCGTAGATGTCCTCAATCCGTTGCAGGAGCTCCGCGCGCTGCCGGGCCTCCCGCTTCGCTTTCGTCTCTCGCTTCGCCACTCTTTCCTCCTAACCGCGAGCCGAGGCCCCATTTGCTCGGTCCCCGTGAGCGGAGCCCCGACTCGCGAACATCGTTACGTGCGGCTCAGAGACACCCGGCTGGCCCCCACCTGCGACTTTTATCACCGAGCCGCCTCCCACCTGATTTTCTCTTGCGTCGGGTGGCGGTCCACTCTGGGCCTCGAGGGGCACGACCACGAGCGACCCCGGACCTCTGCCACGGTGCGCCACCCGGCCGCTCGGAGGCTCGTCCCGGGCTCGCGCTTGAGTGTGTACGTCACGAGGCGCCGCCACCCGAGGGCTCGGCACGCTCGCCAGGCCGCCCCGTAGAGGGCGCTACAGGCGTTCCGCGTCCCGTCTGTGGCTACCCTCGTGACCTCGGCCGTGAACCCATCCTGGAGCCTTCGAGCGACGGGGCGCCCCACGATGGCCACGCCCCGGAGCTCGCCGTCGCCGGCCACTCCGAGGGCGAAGAGCCCGCCCACTGGCGCCGGGTGGTGCCGGTGGTGGTCCTCGACGTACGCCCGGGCCTCTCCGAGCGTCATCGGGACGATCTCGAGTCTCACTCCTCGCATGGCTGTACCTTTTCGTTTCACCTGCCGTCGCCGTCGCCGTCGCCGTCGAGCCCAGCAGTTCGACCAACCCCCCGCCGCCCCGCTGTCCCCAAGGAGGGATCGCGAATGGCGAACGTGACCCCCCGGAATGCCCCGCGAGGACTTTCCTCGCGGTGACTCAGCGGGACAGCGGGGGCAACTTCTTCCATCATCCGCCTTCCGATCCACTCGACGACCTGCGGGACGACGGCGTTCCCGGTTCCTCTAAGGCGGTGTGCCCGATCGGCAACCCCATGAGCCATTCGGGGAAGGTCGGGTTCAGCGGGCCAACTTCCGTGTCGATGGATGACCTCGCAGCCCACGTAGCCAGGTCGTCCCCGCCCGATCCGTCTCTGTTCATCCGTGCGTAGTCGGGGCCGCTCGCGCTCGCCTTCGGCGTTGGGATCAGTCGCCCCGTCCCCCCGTCGCCCCGGACCGCGTCGGTCAGGCTCACGCCTGGGTTCGCCTTCGAGCTCGCCGTGTTCCGCGAGTCGACCGCCGTCGGCGTCGGCCACATCCGCCTCCGAACCGCCGCGGCCAAGTCCTCCTGAACCTTGTTGCCCGACTTGTCGTAGTAGGTGCTCCCGACACGGCGCGCATGGCGGACTGACCGCCCGCCCGTCGGAGTCGTCGGAGTCGGCCACATGCCCGTCCGAGCCATCGTTTCCAGACTCGGCCGCCCGCGCGAGCGGGTGTTGTTTCCGTCGCCGTTCCCACTGGAGCCATAGGTCGAAGCGCTCGGCGTCGGGAAGGGGGCGCGGTGTGGCGACGACGAAGACACGCTCGCGGAGGTGGGGCGCTCCCACGTCGCAAGCGCGAATAGATTCCCACTCCGCATCAAACCCCGTCGCGGCCAGCGACCCGAGAAACGCGTCGGCGTTGTCTCCAGCAATGAGACCTGGGACGTTCTCGACGAGAACGAACCGGGGGGGTAGCTCGCAAACCACTCGAAGGAACTCCCACCAGAGCCCCGAACGATCGGCGAAGAGCCCGGCTCGCGGCCCAGCCACGGAAAGATCCTGACAGGGGAACCCGCCGGCGATGACGTCGACGGGCTCCAGGTTGTGTCGGCCGACGTGCTGGACGTTTCGGTGCCGGGGCACGTCGGGCCAGTGGCGCTCGAGCACTCGCGTCGCGTACTCATCGATTTCGACCTGCCATCTGCACTCCATCCCGGCCGCCTCGAGTCCGAGGTCCATCCCGCCAACTCCAGCGAAGAGGGAGCCGAACGTCACCGCGGCCCTCCCCGGTACGGCCCGTCCGCGGGTATCGCGTTCCCGATCCCGCCGGCCAGGTGCATGAACTCCCGACCCCCGCGGCCGTCGCCCTCGCCCGCGGTCAGCTCCCGAGCGCGGTCCCTCTCGTGCTCGTCGGCGATGCGGGCTTGTTCGAGGTCGTGGGCGGTCTTGGCGAGGACGGTGGCGAGCCACCCCATCGGCTCGTTGAGCGATCCGGGCTCCTTCGCACCAATGCGGTTTCGGACCTCGCGCATGAGCTCGGGCAGGGAGCGCGAGGCGTGGCGCTCGTCGAGGTAGCGCCAGACGGTGGGCGCCTTCCCCGCGGAGCTCCAGAAGCGGGGGTCGCGGATCTTGTAGCTCGTGAGGCGCTGAGGGCTCGGGAGGTGCTCGAGCCCGCCCGGCTTCAACGCCGCGGCGAGCGGGATCAGCTTCGCCTCGCGGATCGCGGCCTCGACCGCCTCGCGGCGCGCTTTCCCGTCCGGGTCCGGTTCTCGTTCGGAAGATCGCGGCTCGGGCGGCGTGACGGTCGCCCCCCCGTTGCCTTCTTCCACAGAAGTACGATTTCTAGATGTTGAACTAGAGGATGCCTTTGTATCTGCCTCTGCCTCTGGTGTGGACGCGTCGTGACATGCGTGACGCGTCCGCGCCCGTCCGCACCCGTCCGCAGGTTCGGGCGTGCGGTTTTTTGCACGTTTTCGCCGTTGGCGCTCCGCGTCTCGGCGCTGTCGCTCCGTCTGGAGCTCGCGGTACTTCGAGTAGTTCAGGACCTCGAAACCGCCCTCGACAACGCGCACCCGGCGCCCCTCGTGGTCTGAGCTCATGGAGTCGGGATCGGGTTGACTGAACGCCTCGATGGCCTGGGCGGCGTCGTCTCGAGTGACTCCGGCGCGGCGGGCGAGGCCCCCGAGGGAGGCGCGGACGAAGCCGTCCTTGTCTGCCATGCAGAGCAGCGTGATCCACACGACCTTCGACGGAAGGGGCTCGCCCCACACCGAGGAGTCGAGGATCGAGCCGAACAGCTTGACGTACACCCGCCCCCCCTATCGCAACGAGACCCCGAGTATCTGCGCCAGCCGCTTCCGAACCCGGTCCGAGGGCGGTCGACAGTCGTTCACGATGTCACTGATCGTCGACTGCCCGCACCCGGCCCGCTTCGCAAGATCCTCTTGCGTGATCTCGAGCTCGGCCATCTTGATCCGGATGCGGTGACCCAGACTCTTCGGCTTCGTCGCCATCGTTTTGCTCATTCGCTTGACCTCCATACCAGAACCTAACGCACGCCCCGGCCATCCTCAATAGCTCATCGGGCCGGATATCAACCCCTCCGCCCTTCGCCGCTCGGCCAATTGCGGCCAGGCGAATGAAGTGGATTGGCCGCGGCTTCAAAACAACATCGGCTGTCGGTCTATGGCCGCCTCCGCAAGATTACGCGCGGATTGCTCGTAGTAGCTCTTCTTAAGCTCGACCCCGACAAACCGCCTCCCGGACTCAACAGCGACCACGCCCTCCGAACCGATCCCAGCGAACGGGGACAAAACCGTATCTCCCTCGTTCGTCCACAGCTTGAGCGCCCGCCGGATCACCTCAATCTGAAGCGGGCAAATATGGCGCTCGTCTTTGTGCTCGCGGGCGCTCCGGTACTGGAGGGTGTCGCTCGGGTTGATGTCGTCCCAAACAGGGGACGCAAAACGCTGCCACAGCTTGACGGGGAACGTCTCGTTTGTGTTGGAAACGGGCTCCGGGTTTTCCCCCGGCTTCCTCATGGTCACGAGATAGTCGGGGATACCCTGGCGGCTCATACACGAGTCCTTTTTGATCTGCTTGTGTAGAAGCCCGAGAGCCTTCGTTCGCTGCATCGCGGTCACGGGATCTTTCCAGATGACGACCTCGGAATGGTGTATCCAGCCGCAATCCTTGAACGAGCGGATGAGATCGCCGCGGAAGTCCGTGAGCCCGATATACCCATCTCTGGCCTTGCTCGTCGGGAGCAACATGCAATGAAACGAGAGAAGCCTGCCCGGTTTCGTCACTCGGTATAGCTCAGGTGCGAGGAACCTGAAATGGTCAAAGAACTCTTGATGGCTCCGGCAGTTCCCCATGTCTCGCTCACTATCGCTGTACGTGTACAGGGACGCGAACGGTGGGGAAAAAATACTGTAGTGGACGGACTCGTCGTCGAACCCCCGAACGACCTCGACACAGTCCCCTTGATATATCGCATACCTATCGCCCAACGACTGGTCTAGTACGTGAGTCAATTCTCCTCCCCGACCCATGACGGGATCACCATGGGTATTGTTGCGTTGTAGGCCGATACCCCCAAAGGCCCAGCCATCTGCACTCCCCTCATGTGGTCCATCATCGAAACGGCCATACGATCAGATTCGGCCTCTTTGCGTTTGTAGTTTGCGATCACGGCGTCCTCCGTCGATGCACGAACAATCGTAACGTCCACAGGGCGCCGCTGCCCAAACCGCCAGCACCTTCGTATTGCCTGATACGTCTGCTCATAGCTGTGGCTAGCCCCAGCGAATACCACTCTCGAGCAGTGCTGCCAGTTCATCCCGTATCCCGCGATCTTCGGCTTCGTGACCAACACGCGGTATTTGCCGTCGGAGAAACCAATAAGTCGGTCGCGCTTTGTCTCGATGTCATCACTGCCGCTGACGCTGACGCTGTCCGGGATCGCCTCTGATATCGAGTCTGACTCTTTGTTCAGCTCACACCAGACCAGGAGCGGCGCATCGGGCGAGAGTCGATCTATCTCGCAGATGGCGTTCACCCTGCTATGGGTCGTCGCTCTTCGGGTCGCTCGCTGGTCCGAAAGCGTAACGGCCTGGGGCGGGAAAAGAAGCCCCATCTCCTGAGCGTCGGAAGAATCGACCGGGACTATGCGCTCTGAAATAGACAAAGGGGGAAGGTCATATCCTTCGTCGCTAAATCCCAGATCCGACGGTTTCCTGACCACCCTAGCCCACGAGGAAACCCACATCCAAAACGCGTCCTCTGCGTGTCCCTTGAGCCTCCAGTTCTGGGTCGACCCGCCGTCGTGGACGAAAAACTCGGCAAGCATCTCCGTCCGGCTCTTCACTCCTAAGAATTCGGAATGGTTCCCAAGCTCGGAGTGGTCATTCGGGGCCGGGGTGGCGGTGCAGGCCAGCCGGTATGCGGTTTCGGCGAACATGCCGATCAATAGGTTCCGGAACGCCCCCGTGTATGATTTCAAAATGCTTGACTCATCCAGAACAACGCCAACGAAGTCGGATGGGTCGAAGTGCTCCACCATCTCATAGTTCGTAATGACGATCGGGGCTTCGGTGTTACAGCCAGCCCTCGCATAGTCTACGTCTATCCCGAAGCGGGCGCCCTCGCGGACGGTCTGCTCTGATACCGCCAACGGCGCAAGGATCAGCACCCTACCCTTCTTCTCGGCGACGACGCGAGCCCACTCAAGTTGCATGATCGTTTTCCCGAGCCCGGTGTCGGCAAATATCGCGGCCCGCCCCAAAGACAGCGCCCATCGAACAAGGTGGGATTGGTGATCGAATAGATCCCCCCCGAGCTCGGCCGAGTTAATCCCAGAGGCCGGAGGCCTCCTGAATTTGCCCCCAATAAACTTTGCGTATTCCATAGATCCAACCCCCTTTCGCAAAAAATATCCGATAAAAAACCATTGTGCGCAAGTCGAGTTTAGTCGATAATTCATTCCGACGGGCGGGGGAGGCCCCCACAGCACTCCCCGCATAGGGAGAGGCGGCACGGGACCACAGCCGCGTAACCCTGAAGATGGCCGACCCGGCCCGTCACCTTTCAACCCCCAGGAGGATCGAAAATGAAAACGAAACCCCGGAGGCCCGTTCTGAAGCGCGGAGCCGTTTATCTCTCCGACAACGGGCGCGCAATCTGTGTTCACTGCGCGGGCTCAAGCGCGCTCTACACGGGCCGCGACATTAGCGGCCAGAGAGTGTGGGAGGTCCCGATGGCCGACCGCCACAAGTTCAAGCTCCACTGTGAGTGTGGCCGAGACGGGGGGGCGTGATGAGGATGATTGACGCCACCGAACAGATCGCGGCGCTCTGGCGGCGAGGCGTGCCGTTCGGCATCGTGCTCGACGCCTGCCGCGAGGCCGAGCGAAAGTTCGGCGGGACGGCCGCGGGGTACTGGCGGGCGTCTCGATCGAAGGCGGACGAGCTCAACGCGATGGCCGAGCGGAACCGCATCCGCATGGAGCGGCGGCCCCGCGCCGTCGTTCACTGCGCCAACTGCGGGAACGTGCAGTGCGCGGAGACGTGCATCGACTGCAAGAACTGCCTAAGCCTCGATCTCGTCGAGAACCCGGGCGGCTCGATCCACCCCGACCGCTTCGACGCCGACGGCAACCTGATCCGCCCCGCGCTCGTGAACGAAGGCCCCGGCGTCCACACCGCGCCGGGGGACTCACTCATCACCAACGGAGGAGAGAAACGTGGCCGAGTCTTCAACCCCGGTCGCCGCTGAGGCGACCCCACCGCCCACCGTCGGAGGCCCCGAGGAACTTGGGAAGTGGGCGCGGATCATGATCTCCTCCGGCCTGTTCGACGACGTCACTGCGGCATCGCAGGCGCTCGTGAAGATCCAAGCAGGACGCGAGATCGGTGTGCCCCCCGTCCAGGCCATGACCGCCTTCGACATCATCGAGGGGCAGCTCTCCGCATCGGCCGACCTCGTCGCGACCCGCGTGAAGCAGTCGGAACGGTACGACTACCGCGTGACGGAAATGAGCGCCGAGCGGTGCGAAATCCGCTTTCTCGAGGACGGCGAAGAGATCGGCGTCTCTACGTTCACGATGGAGGACGCGAAGCTCGCCGAGGTACGCTTCAAGACGAAGAACGGATACGCCACCAACTGGGTGAAGTACCCCAGGAACATGCTCTTCGCCCGCGCGATGACGAACGGTGTCCGCTGGTTCTGCCCCGACGTGACGGCGAGCACAGTGTACACGGCCGAGGAGCTTGGGCACCTGACCGCGCTCCCGCCCGAGAAGGCGAACGGCAAAGCCGAGGATGGGCCCTCCCCCGCGCCCGAACCAACCACCGCCGGGCCCGTCCCCGACGAGGAGACCGAACCAAACACCACCGAGCCCGTCCCCGACGAGGAGACCGAAGTCGACCGCCTGGCCGCGATCTACCACTCCGTGGTGACTGGCGAGGGCGTCGAGCCGCCATTCCTGGACGAGAACGTCACTTGGGGGAAACTCGCGGGCGAGGGGCACGCGTTCACCTACCGCGATGCGATCGAAACCGACAACCCAGACCCCGATCTACCGCCGAAGGTCATTCGCAAGTGGATGCACGGCGTCGAGGCCGCGGTGAAGAAGGATCTCGGCGAAGAGGCGAACCGCGTGTCGGCGTGGAGCCCGACGGCCCTCAAGGCGCGCATCACGCTCGCGTGGAACGACCAGTTACAGCGGCAGTATGAGGAGGACTTGAAAGCGGGCGACGTGAAGGCGTGGGGCGAGAAGCCCGGCGTCACGATGGAGCCCGGTGGGATTCCGAAGGAGATCAACCCCGCGGGCGTTGAGGTCCGAGACGCGATCGACGAGATCCCCGGCTCCGACGACCCCACGGAGTTCGAGAAACTCTTCCGATCGCTGAAGAGCGACAAGGATCGACGCATGTTCCTCGCCTCGGAGTTCGGCGCCGTCCACCCGAAGGGGAAAAACGCGACCAAGGAGGAGCTCACCGCGCTCGCCATCGAGAAGCACGCGGCGCAAGAGAAGGTAAAGGAGGGGGCATGAGAATGGGCTGGCACTGGTCGGACGGTATGACGCTCCGCGACGGACGGACGTTTGAGGTTGGGGAATGGGTCGAGCACGAGGGGCCGGTCACGATCTGCAATAGCGGGCTCCACGCGTCAACGCAAGTGGCCGATGCGCTCAAATATGCCTCCGGCTCGTTCGTATCCCGTGTCGAGTGTCGCGAAGTCGTCGCTGAACGGTCCGACAAGTTCGTTTGCCGAAAGCGGCGGGCCGTGTGGACGATCGACGCCACGGAGGCGCTTCGGGCGTGGGCGCGATGGTGCGCGCTCCGGGTGGTCGATCTATGGAACGCCCCGGCGGTGGTCCGGGAGTACCTGGAGACGGGGGACGAGTCGAAGCGGGACGCCACCTGGGCCGCCGCCGGGGTCGCCGCCGGGGACGCCGCCGGGG